>PJUC01000311.1_pt1 | contig 24844 bp, 29 predicted proteins | sample 1512161 | NCBI WGS metagenome assembly PJUC01 (sample SAMN08177676, study PRJNA422409) | Soil metagenome, whole genome shotgun sequencing project. | isolation source: Soil enriched on filter paper | place: USA: Madison | collected 2015-01-15
CACCGTCAGCCTGGGGCTCGGCCTCGTCTCACTGATCTCGAGCGTCGTCGCGCCGCAGACGGTCTACCTGGTGCTGGTGTCGATCGCCGGCTTCGCGGTGGTCGCCGTGTGGATGTCGATCGTGGCGTCGCAGTTCTTCCACCGCCGCCGGTTCGTGCGCGAAGGCGGCGACATCACCGCGCTCCCGTACCGCACCCCGCTGTACCCGGTGCTGCCGATCGTCGCGTTCGTGCTGCTGTCGATCTCGCTGGTGGCCATCGCGTTCGACCCGAACCAGGTCGCCGCCCTGTACTTCGGAGTGCCGTTCGTGGGGCTGTGCTACCTGTTCTTCTGGTGGCGCTACGGACGCCGCGGCGCACGCCAGGTCGCCGCGGTCTCGGAGGAGGCGCCCGTCGACGCGGCCGACGACCCCGTCGCCGAAGAACCCCTCCGATAAGCACCGCCATGAGCACCGCCACTCCCGTCTGGGTCGAGATCGACGCCGGCGCCATCGCCCACAACCTCGACGTCGTGCGGGGCGCGGTCGGCGATGCGACGCGGCTGTGCGGGGTCGTGAAGGCGGATGCCTATGGCCACGGCATCCCGACGGTCCTGCCGATCCTCACGGCGGCCGGCATCGACATCATCGGGATCACCTCCAACGCGGAGGCCGACGAGGCACGACGGCTGGGCTTCTCGGGACGCGTCATCCGACTGCGGGCGGCGCTGCGCGACGAGATCGAGGACGGTGGCCCGCTCGACATCGAGGAGTGGGTGGGCGGCGGCGAGCACGCGCGTGTCGTGACCGCCGCCGCCCGCGCGCTCGGGCGCCCGATCCGCGTGCACGTCTCGCTGAACTCCACGGGGCTCAGTCGAGACGGGATGGACTGGGACGACCCGCAGTCGCAGCCGCACCTGCGACGCATCGCCGCGAGCCCTGAGCTCGCCGTGGTCGGGGTCTGCTCGCACTTCCCGTGCGAGGACGCCGACGACGTGCGCGTCGGCGCTCTCGCCTTCCGCGACCAGGCCGGGGCCGCCGAGCGGGTGATGGGCGCTCCGCGCGGCCGGTTCGAGAAGCACTGCGCCACCTCTTACGCGGCGCTGACCGTGCCCAAATCGCGCGTGGACATGGTGCGGATCGGGGCGGCGCTCTACGGCGACACCTCGGCCGCGGTCCCCGAGCTCCGCCCCGCCATGAGGCTCGTGTCGCGCATCGCGGCGATCAACCCGTACCCGGCAGGGAGCACGGTCGGGTACGACCGGGCCGCGCGCCTTGTCCGCGCCGGCCGACTGGGCGTCGTCCCCGTCGGATACGCCGACGGCTACCCCCGCGCCCTCGGCGGCCGGGCTGAGGTCCTCGTCCGCGGCACTCTCGCCCCGGTCGTCGACCGGCTGGCGATGAACAGCCTGGTCGTCGACCTGACCGAGGTGCCGTCGGCCGGGGTCGGCGACGAGGTGGTACTTTACGGGCGACAGGGATCGGCCGAGATCCGTTCCGAAGACATCGAGCGGGCGAGCGGCACGATCGCCGCCGGCGCCTACACCGCGTGGGCCCGGCTGAACCCGCGCGTCGTCGTCAACGTGCCCGCTCGCGAAGCGGTCGCCGCCCGGTGACCGGAGGGTCCGACCACCGGCCCAGAAAGCGCCCTCACATATGACTGCCCCGTCCTCGCTGCTGCAGGGTCTCGCGCTGCTCGATGCGGCCGTCACGCAGGAGCAGTCCGGACGCCAAGGGCACAACGCCTCGCGGCTGGCCGAGACGACCGGCATCGAACGGAGCCGTGTGTCCCGTCTGACGCGCGAACTGAGGGAGCTCGGCTACCTCGACCGCGACAACGCGGCGGTGCTGCGGGCCGGTGACGGCTACTTCCGTGCGGCCGGGGCGCTGAGCCGGCCATGGCTGCGGGCGGCGCGGGAGAGCCTGCGCGTGCTCGCGTCCACGTTGGGCGTCTCGGCGCAGCTGGTCGCCGCCGACGGCCCCGGCGCGATCCTGCTCCGGTCGGAGAAGGGCCCGGGTGTGTCTGCGGACTACCTGCGGCCCGGCATCCTCACCCCCATCTGGTGCACCGGACCCGGCCGGGCCCTGCTCTGGGATCACACGCGCGACGACCTCGAAACCCTCCTCGCCGACGTGCAGTTCGTCGGGGTCGGGGGCCCGGGAGCGGCGAGATCGGTCGATCAGCTGCACCGGCTGCTCGAGCGGGATCGGGATGCCGGCATGGTCGATGCCCGCGACGAGTACGTCGAGGGGGTGCGTGACTTCGCGCTGCCGATCCGCGACCAGCGGAGCATCGTGGTGTCGCTCGGCATCAGCACCAGCGGCCTCTCGGAGCGCCGTGCGCGCGAAGCGCAGTCGGCCGTTCGCGATGCCTGCGCCCGGCTGAGCACGCTGATCCAAGAGCCGTGACGGCCTCGGCTCGGGGTCACTCGCCTCGGGCTTCGTCGGCGCCGAGCATCGTCGACAGCCGCTGAGCCGCGTCGACGACCGCCGCACCCAGAGCCTCGGATCTCGGCTCCAGGCGATACCGCTCCCCCACGATCTGCAGGCCCGCGACGACCTCGCCGCGGAAGTCCCAGACGGGCGCCGACACCGAGTACAGGCCCGGCTCCGCCTCTTCCGCGACGATCGCGTAGCCCCGGGCCCGCGCTGCGTTCAGGCGCTCCAGGAACTCGTCGACCGATGCGGCGGCGCGAGGACCGGCGCTGCGGAAGGTCGTGCGGCTGAAGACGCCGCGCACCTCGTCGTCGGAGGCATCCCACAGCACCGCCTGACCGGCGTCACTGCAGAACGCCGGATACGCGCGCCCGATCCACGAACCGATCAGCCGCGCGGCCGGCGGCACGCTCTCGACGATCGTGACCGTCGTGTCGCCTTCGAGGACGCCGAGAAAGGATGCCTCCCCCACAGCTTCTGACAGCTCGTCGAGGATCGTGAGCCCCTCACTGCGCAGCCGCCGTTCGACGAGCTGCTCCGCCGAGGCGTACCAGCCCCACGCCAGCCGGTAACCGCCGTCGGAGCCCCGCGACACCAGTCGCTCCTCCGCCAGCGCGGCGAGCGTCCGCGAGACCTGCGACCGATCGCGTCCGAGTGCTCGGGCGATGGCCTGCACCGAGACGCCCTGCTCACTCGCCGCCGACAGGTCCGCCACGCACGCGACGACGTCCATGCCGCGGCCCATGCTGGTCCGCTCGGCGGCGACATCGTCTCGCAGGGTCACAGGGAGAGGATATCGAGGTGGCTCAGCGGGCGGTCATCGCCCCTGCCGAACGGGTCTGGCCGCGCTCACCAGCCGAGGGTTCCGGGGCCGCCCTTGAAGGGGCCCCGGATCTCGGGAGTGATCCATCCGCCGTAGAACCGGCCGGGTTGCGGTGTCACCTCGACGCCGTCGACGGTGCAGCGGTCCATCATCGCCGGGTAGACGGCGACGCGATCGCGCAGCGCCTCATAGCCCGGCAGAGGGTCCGGGTACCCCCAGGCCGCGTGCGGACGCAGCTCGCCCCCGGCCTGCACGTCGAAGTAGCGGGCCGAGCCCTTGAACTCGCACACCGATCCGCCGGGGCCCGACGCCAGCGCTCCGGGCGCGAACGCGTCCTGCGGCAGGTAGTACACGGGCGGATGACTCGTCTCGAGCACCCGGACCACATCGGCGGTGTCGACGATCAGCACGCCCCCGAGCGTGATGCGCACGCGCCGATCGACGTGCTCCACCCGCGGCGGGCGGGGGTAGTCCCAGACGGATTCCTGGCCGGCAGAGATCGGCTCGGGCTGCGGGTGCGGCATGTCGTCCTCCTCCCGGTCAGCCTACGAACCGTCCGCCGGTCGCCTCCCGATCTCAGCGATCTCTCAGCCCGAGGCTCGCCTCACCCCTGCTTGACTGGGCCCATGGCACCGGTGGCAATGTTCCCGCTCGGTTCGGTTCTCATGCCGCACACTCCGCTCGCCCTGCGCCTGTTCGAACCGCGCTACCTGACGATGCTCGGACACCTGCTCGATCACGACGATCCGCAGTTCGGCGTGACCATGATCGAGCGCGGCAGCGAGGTGGGCGGCGGAGAGCAGCGCAGCCGCATCGGCACCATGGCACGCATCGTGCAGGTGACCTCGGCAGCCGAGGCGATGCACGTCGTCGCCGTCGGCGGCGAGCGCGTGGTGGTCGCTGAGTGGCTCGACGACCACCCGTACCCCCGGGCCGACGTCGCACCGCTTCCGCCCCTGGTCTGGGACGACGCCCTGGCTCCCCTCCTCGACGAGACCGAAGCGATCGTGCGTCGTGTCGTGGGGCGCGCCACGATGTACGGAGACCTGCTGGGCACGGTGCGATGGGATGCCTCGACCGAGGTCTCGGACGACCCGATCGAAGCCGTGTGGCAGCTGGCCGCCATCGCGCCGCTGGGCGACTTCGACCGGCAGCGGCTGCTGCACGCGACCACCGTGGGAGGGCTGCTGCGGCAGGTGATCGACCTGACCCTGGAACAGGAACTCCTGATCGGACGCCCGTCGTCTCCGGACGAATGACCCGGGTGCGCGCTGGTTGCCGGCTCACCCGAGGGCGGCCATCGCCTCCCGCCACAGCTCGCGCAGCCGTCGGTTGGGTTCCGGCGCGATGCGGTTGCCGGAGCGGAACTGGAACCGCCATGCCACCTCGGGCACGACGACCTCGAGCACGTCCCTCGGCACTCGATCGGCCTCGATCACGAGCTCGTCGAACGCGACATCGACGAAGCTCGCCGTCCGCCGCGGATCGGCGAAGTGCACATCCTCGTATGGATGCGTGAGCACCGTGCCGTGCCCGATGAGGCCGTACGCCCCGCCCTGCCGCAGCAGCCACGCGTCGGTCCCGGGCTGCACCTCTTTGCGGGAACCCACCGACCACTGCGTCACGTAGGGCGTGCCCGCGGCAACGCCCGCCACGACCCCCGCGTACGAGCCCGGCCACTCGTCCCACAGGCTCGGATTCCAGCCCAGGATGACAGCGGCGTCGCGCCAGTGATCGGATGCCTCGGCCATGCGACCGACCCTAACCCGGCGGTGGGCGCCCGGCGCTCGCTCGTCGGATACCGCCTACGCCAGCGAGATCAGCTGCCGTCGACGGTCCGCATCCACGAAGCTCGCGCGAACCGAGTTCACTGCCAGCTGCCTCAGATCGTCGGACGTGAGCGAGAACGCTGCCGTCAGCGCCCGGAGATTGTCGTCGAGGTAGCCTCCGAAGTAGGCGGGGTCATCCGAGTTGATGGTCACATGAAGGCCCGCGTCCAGCGCTTCTCGCAACGGGAAGCTCGCAAGGTCAGGGATGACCCGCAGTCGGACGTTGGAGAACGGGCACATCGTGAGAGGAACACCGTCTCGAGCGAGCCGAGCAACGAGAGCGGGATCCTCAAGAGCGCGATTCCCATGATCGATTCGCTCGACGCCGAGGATGTCGAGGGCTTGCCAGACGTAGTCCGCAGGACCCTCCTCACCTGCGTGCGCCACCACCCGCAGACCCGCGTCGCGGGCTCGGCCGAACACGCTGCGGAACAGGGATGGCGGGCAGCCGACCTCCGCAGAGTCCAGACCCAGGCCCGTGATCGCGAACCCGGACTCCAGCACGCGGTCGAGCATGCGCTCGGCTTCGATGACCGGGTCGTCCCTCAGGATGCAGACGATGATCGACGCGGTGATCCCGGTCTCTCGACCCACGGTCTCGATCGCCCGGTGCAGTCCCGCCAGCACGACGGATTCGGCGATCCCTCGCTTGGAGTGCGCCTGCGGGTCGACGAACATCTCGGCATGAACGGTCCCCCCGGCGTGGGCGCGGCGCAGGTAGGCAGCGCCCAGCTCGAAGAAGTCCTCCTCGGTCTGCAGCACCCGCATGTTCTCGTAGTACAGGTTCAAGAACGACTGCAGATCGGCGAACTGGTACGCCTCGGCCAAGTCCTGTTCCGACGCGTACGGCAGCGGGAGTCGCTTGGCGCGGGCCAGCGCGAAGATGGTCGCCGGTTCGAGTGTGCCCTCGATGTGCACGTGCAATTCGCAGAAGGGCATCCGGGGCGCAGGAGCATCGGACGGATCGGTCATGTGGTCAGCTCCGTAGTCACCAGGTCGAGGAATCGGCTGTAGTCGAGGTCCACGACGATATCGATACGAGGAAGATCCTCCCAGGCGCGGTGGACGATGTCGCCGCCCAGGACTACTGTCGCGGTGTCGTCGACGTCCCCCGGGAAGAGGCGGTGCCGCCATGTCGAGAACCAGCGCGTGGCGCTCGCTGCCGACTCCGCGGCGCGTCCAGGGCACCTACTACACGCTCATGCTCGGCAACACCGTCGCCGCGTCGTTCATCTGGGGCATCAACACGCTGTTCCTGCTCGACGCGGGGCTGACGAACTTCGAGGCGTTCTCGGCCAATGCGTTCTTCACGGCGGGCATGCTGATCTTCGAGATCCCGACTGGCGTGGTCGCCGACACCGTCGGCCGGCGCGCGTCCTACCTGCTCGGCACGGTCACCCTCGCGACGACGACGGTGCTGTATTGGATGCTGTGGGTCTGGCACTCCCCGTTCTGGGCGTGGGCGGTGGTCTCGGTACTGCTCGGGCTGGGCTTCACCTTCTTCTCCGGCGCGGTGGACGCGTGGCTCGTCGATGCGCTCAAGGCGACAGGGTACGAGGGCAGTCTGGAGACGGTCTTCGGTCGGGCTCAGATCGTCGGAGGCATAGCGATGCTCTCCGGCTCGGTGCTCGGCGGGATCGTCGCGCAGGCGACCAACCTCGGCGTCCCGTTCCTCATTCGAGGCGGCATCCTGGTGCTGATGCTGGTGGTCGCCGCCCTGCTGATGCACGACCTGGGCTTCCTGCCCGACCGCAGCGAGCGCCCGCTCCGGGCCACCCGCACGGTGCTGCGCAACTCGGTACGGTATGGACTCGGCGACCCACCGGTGCGCTGGCTCATGCTGACGAGCCCCTTCACCGCGGGTGTCGGCATCTATGTGTTCTACGCATTGCAGCCCTACCTGCTCGAGCTGTGGGGTGACGAGGGGGCCTACTCGATCGCCGGGCTTGCAGCCGCCCTGCTCTCGGGCGCCGCGATCGTCGGAGGCGCGCTGGCACCCAGGGTGCGGGGGCTGTTCCGGCGGCGCACGTCGGTGATCCTGCTCGCCATCGTGTCGAGCGCGCTCGTGCTCATCGGGCTCGGGTTCGTGCACAACTTCTGGTTCGCCGTCGTGCTGGTGGCGCTCTGGGGCATCGCCTCTGCCCTCGACGACCCGGTTCACCGGGCGTACCTCAACGACATGATCCCGTCGAAGCAGCGTGCGACGGTGCTCTCGTTCGACTCGCTGATGGGCTCGGCCGGTGGCGTCATCTTCCAGCCGGCCCTGGGTCGCGCCGCCGACGTCGGCGGCTACGGCACGTCGATGATCTGGAGCGGCGTGATCTCGGCCGTCGCCGTGCCGTTCGCGCTGCTGAGCAGGGCGCAGCGCCCGCCGGCCGACACCGCTGGGCAGGTCACCGGCGAGCCGGACTCCTGAGCGAGCGCGTTCTCGCCTGCAGAACGGGGCATGACGGCATCCACTCTTCAGGAGTACATTCGCGCCATGAAGCGAATGTGGCCGTGGCTCGCGCTGGGGATCCTCCTGGTGCTGGTCGGTGCGGTGTGGACCCTGCAGGGCCTCAACGTCCTCGGCGGTTCGGCGATGAGCGGGTCGCCGCTGTGGGCCACGATCGGGCCGATCGTGCTCATCGGCGGCGGCGTGCTGATCGTGGTCGCGATCGTCGTCGCCCGTCGGCGCAGAGCCGGCTAGCCTCTCAGGTTCAGCGGTTGTCGCCGGTGACGTCGATGAGCACCTTGCCGACCGCGCCCTGCTCGACGGCGTCGTGGGCGGCGGCGGTCTCTTCGAGCGAGAACCACGTCAGCGGCAGCCCGGCGGCCTCGCCGACGGGGAGCGCACCGTCGTGCAGCGCTGCGGTGATGTCTTCGGCGGCGGCGGACAGCGCCGCCTGCCCCACGGTGTACAGCAGCAGTCCCTGGATGCGCACGTTCTTCGCGAAGGTCGGGCGCACCGGGATCGTGGCCTGATCGCCGCCGTTGTCGGCGTAGTACGCGATCGAACCGTGGTTCGCGATCACCTGTGCGTCGAGCACGGCGTTCTGTGTGAGCGACACCTCGACGATGTGGTCGACGCCGGCAGGCGCGAGCGCGGCGATCTTCGCGGCGGCGTCACCGTCGCGGTAGTTCACGACGTGGTGGGCACCCGCGGCCGTCGCCAGCGCCGCCTTCTCATCGCTCGAGATCGTCGCGATGACGGTCGCGCCGGCCCAGACCGCGAGCTGGATCGCGGCGTGCCCGACGGCCCCCGCTCCCCCGGCCACCAGCACGATGCGGCCCTCGAGCGAGCCGGGCGAAAGCCGAGCGGGTCCGGACTCGTGAACGGTGAGGGCGCGGTGCGCCGTCATCGCCGGCACGCCCAGGCTCGCGGCCGCATCGAAGCCGATGCCGTCGGGCAGCGTCACCGCACGCTCTGCGGGGACGACCGTGTACTCCTGCGCGGTGCCGGTGGGCCGCTGATGCTGGGCGAGGTACAGCCACACGCGATCGCCGACCGCCGGCTGGGTCACACCCTCGCCGACGGCATCGATCACGCCCGCACCGTCCTGGTTGGGCACGATCTCGTCGAACGCCGTCTTCTGCCCGCTGCCGGCGCGGGCCTTCCAGTCCGTCGGATTCACACCCGACACGGTGACCTTCACACGCACCTCACCGGGGCCGGGCACGGCGGGTTCGCGATCGGCGAGCGAGAGGACGGACGAGCTGCCGGTGCGGGAGTAGACGATCGAGCGCATGCGAAATGGCAACGCCGCAAGCGCGCGGAGCCTTCCCGGTGCGGCAGGAACAGAAAGCACGGTTCCCGGCCACACTCCGCGTCAGCCGAACGCGACGAAGCGTGCGGTGGCGCCGCGGAAGGTGTTCCACGGCGCCACCGCATCGTCCAGGCCATCGCCCGATGCGCGCATCCCGTCCACATGGCGATCCACCAGCCGGCGATGCCGGATCCCAGGTTCGCCTCGCGGGGGCCGCAGCAGGGCGGCGCGCACCAGCGCCGAGGCGGGGATCCTCACCGGCCGCTCCGGTCCGGGGCGCACATCGCGGTGGCCGACCGGCGGCACCGACGGGATCTCGACAGGCTTGCGTCTACGCGGTTTCTGCATGACTCTGGCATTCGATGCAGGTGGCGGCGTGCGGCAGCACCTCAAGTCGTGCGGGCGTGATCTGTCGCCCGCATCCGCTGCATAGACCATACGTCCCCTGGGCGATGCGGTTGAGAGCCGCGGTGATCTGCTCGACGGCGGTGCGATGCGTCGCCGCCGTCTGGTAGGCGACCGGGTCGACGCTGGGCAAGGCGAAGGGCGCGAGCTCCTGGATGACGGCCAGGCGCTCTTCGAGCTGCCGTTCGAGTTCGCGCTGCGCGCCGGAGAGGGCGGCAGCGTCGGTGGCTGTGCGGGGCATGGGTTCTCCTTGGATACGACAAACGCGTCGCAGATGCGACGCGCCAGGTGTGTCCGGTTCAACCGGGTCAGGGGGGACGACGGTTCACGGAGGTTCGGCGGCGCCGGGACGCCGCGGCGGGAGCACCTCGTGGCGCGCACCGGCGATGTCCATGACGGCGGCTAGCGCTGCGGCGTCGGACGGACGCTCTGCGCGGTGGTGAAGTGCCGGGGTGATCATGCCCATCACCATAGCCGGGTTCGAAAAAAAGGCAAGTCAGCCAGATTTCTGACCCAGTAGCCCACGGAATTGACTTCGCCTGGGAACCGGCTATGGTCGGGGGTTCACCCGCCAGCCAACCAGGGGAAGCGAGTCGTCCATGTCCGACAGATCACCGCGAGCCAAGGGCACCAAGAAGGCCGCCAAGTCGTCACTCAAAGAGAAGCGGGCGGAGAAGCGCGCGAGCCAGGAGTCACGAGCGTTCATCAAGCCGCGCAAGGGTGCGTCCGGTTGACGAACGTCGCCGAAGAGCGCGCACGGAACATCCGGGGCGCGCTCTTCGGTCCGAGCGCTCAGACCTTGACGGCGTCCCGCACATCTCCCGCCTCCGCCGCCTCCGCCGCGTGCTCATCCACCGTCCGCGCGTTGGTCAGGGTTAGGGCGCCCAGCCCCGAGATGAGCCCGACGGCGATGGCCAGCACGATGAACACGATCTGCTCGCCGTGGAAGAAGGATGCCGTCAGCTCGGGGCTCCACGCTCCGTCGGGCAGCACCGTCGTGACGAGCACGGCGATGAGCGTGCCGACGACCGCGGTGCCGACGCTCGTGCCGACCTCTTGCGCGGTGTCGTTCATGGCCGCACCCATCGAGGTGCGGTTGTCGGGCATGGCCCCGACGAGCGCCACGGCGCAGATCGTCATGACGGTGCGCAGTCCGGCGGTCATCACGACCATCGCGATGGCGATCGCCAGGTACGTCTGCTCGACGCCCCACGCCATCAGGCCGAGGCCTGCCGCCAGCAAGGCTGCCCCGACCAGGCACGCGATGCGGTGACCGAAGCGCCGCACGAGCCACTCCGTCAGCGGTGTCGCCCCGATCATCGTGACGATGATCGGGAGGTTGGCGAGCCCCGCCTGCAGCGGCGACCAGCCCCACGCGTACTGGAAGTGCAGGATCAGCGCGAACATCACGCCCGCCATCGCCACCGACGTGCCGATCTGCGCGATGGCCGCACCGCGCACCGTCCCGAGCCGGAAGAGCGACAGGTCGAGCATCGGCGACGCGGCGCGACGTTCACGGACGATGAACAGGACGAGGGATGCCGCGGCCCCGAGCGCGACGGCGACCGTGACCGGCGACATCCACCCGTTCTCGATACCGCTCGTGAGCGAGTAGCAGGCGAGACCGATCGTCAGGATGCTGAGCGCGGCACCCGGCAGGTCGAGGCGGTCCTTCGTGAGGCCGTCAGCGGTGTCGGCCGGCACGCCGAAGTGGACGCCCAGCGCGGCGATGAGCGCGATCGGGGCGTTCACCAGCAGCAGCCACTGCCACGGCAGGTGTGCGAGCATCGTGCCGCCGAGGAGCGGGCCGAGGACGAATCCCGACATGCCGACGACCATCATCAGTGTGATCGCACGCATGCGCAGCTTCTCGTCGTCGAACAGCCGGAACACCAGCGAGTTCGTGATGGGCGCCATCGCGGCCGCGGCGATGCCGAGCGCGGCGCGCAGCGCGATGAGCTCGCCCGTGGAGCTCACGAGCAGCACCGCCAGGCTGACGAGTCCGAACAGCGCGAGCCCGATCTGCAGCACGCGGCGGCGGCCGAAACGGTCGGCGATCGAGCCGGCGGTCAGCAGCAGTCCGCCGAAGGTGAGCGAGTAGGCGCCGGTGATCCACTGCAGGGAAGTGGTTTCGCCGCCGAGCTCGCGGCCGATGGTCGGCAGCGCGATCGACAGCAGTGTGTTGTCGACCATCTCGACGAAGAACGCCAGGCAGAGCGCGGCGAGAGGGATCCACGCCGCCTTCATCGACGTGTAGGTGCGAGATGTGGGGGTGATGGATGCCGTGCTCATGGCGCCTCCTCGGATCGAGCAGCGAATCGAACGGCGTTCGTTGTTCGAACACCGTTCGATAGAATAGAACGATGTTCGATAACTCGCAAGCGCCTCCCCTCCCCTCGGCGCATCCTGTGGTGGGATGGAGCCATGGCCACACCTCCGCAAGCCGGTGAGACGCCGTCGAACGAGGCTTCGCCACCTTCCCGCGGACCCCGCTCCCGCACCCGCGCCTCGCACTCCCTCGAGTCCGTGCTGGCCGGAGCGGTCGAGATCCTCGACGAGTCCGGCGCCCAGGGTCTCACGATCCGCGCCCTTGCGGCCCGCCTGGGCGGCGGCGTCGCGAGCGTGTACTGGTACGTGTCAGGCCGCGACGAGCTGCTCGACCTCGCGGCGGACTCGGTGCTCGGCGGTGTGCTCGAGGCGACCGCCGGCGTCGGCGGCGGCGAGCCCATCGACGACCTGCGCACCATCGCCGTCGCGATGTTCGACGCGATCGTGGATCGCCCGTGGCTCGGCGCCTACGTCTTGCGCGACACCGCGATCCAGACCCACTCGCTGCAGCTGTACGAACGGATCGGCGAGCAGGTCATGCGCCTCGACCTCACGCCCCGGCAGTCCTTCCACGCGACGTCGGCCGTGGTCGGCTACGTGATCGGCACCGCGGCCGACATGGGCCAGGAGCTTCCCGAGGCCGTCGTCTCAGGCGAGCTGAGCAAGGAGCAGTACATGGCGAGCGCGACCGCCCAGTGGCGAGCGCTCGACCCGGCGCAGTTCCCCTACATCCACCACATCGTCGACGAGTTCGACGGCCACGACGACCGCGACCAGTTCGTCGGCGGCCTCGACCTGCTGCTGTCGGGCCTGCGCCTGCAAGCCGGACGCTGACGCGTCGAAGGGATGCCGCCACCCCGGCGTGACGGCATCCATAAATCAACCCTGACCAGGCATGATGGGTGCATGCGCTCTCTCTTCCCCGATCCTGGAGACCCGTGGCCGCACGAGATGACCATCACCGTCGAGGACCGGCCGCACGCCCTGCTGGAGCTGCTGTGGGTGCGTGAGGCGTACGGGCTGCGCGTGGAGGGCGACGACCTGCCGCCGCTGCTCACCGACACGCCCGAACCGGTCGCGGGCATCACTGAGGAGACGCGGACGGAGTGGGACCAGGCGTGGCCGCGCGTGTGGCGCGCGGCGGCGGCGCATGAGGGGCGGGACGATGCCTCCCGGCTGATGGAGGAGCTGCAGCGATCCGCGCTCGGATCCCGGGAGAGGTGGGAACTGCTGCAGCAGCTCACCGGCCCCTCATGGCGGGACCAGTTCGGCGACGCGGCGTTCGACGACGGCTTTCGCGAGTGGGACCAGCGCGGACACGATCGCGTCATCGCCGCCATGCAAGCGCCGCCACCGATCGGCCCCGAGCGCCGCGACCTCGACGACCTCATCGCCGCCTGGCGCGCCGGCCTCACGAAGGTCGTGACGATCCCGTGCGTGGGTGAGTTCGACCGCCGCCTCTCGCCGACGGCGCTGCTGACGACCGACGCGGCCCGCGCCGACAGCGACTCGTACCGCCGCGCGTTGAGAGCCTTCGTGTGACCCGCCGGCTCACCCCTCAGGGTGGTCGTCGTACTCGCGGATCTTGTACTCGGTCGTCTCCAGCGCCAGTGTCAGTTCGCGCAGCTGCCGCAGCACGCGTTCCCGTTGCTCGAACATCATGCTGCGGCGCTCGGGGATCGTCTGGTCTCCCTGGTCGACGAGCGCCACGTACCGTGTCAGGTCGCGCATGCTCATGCCCGACACCCGCATGCGCGTCACGAAGACCAGCCGGCGCAGGTCTTCGGCGGAGTACTCGCGGTAGCCGGAGTCGTTGCGGGAGGGATGCACGAGCCCCTGGTCCTCGTAGTACCGGAGCGTGTGGGTCGACAGACCGAGCAGACGCGACGCGTCGGCGATGCTCAGCGGCTCCCGCTGAGGATCGAGCACGAGCTCGCTGTGCAGCGCGAGCAGGGCCTGGACGCCGGCATCCGGCGATCCCGGGTCGGCGTCGAGGATGCGTCCGAGCAGCACGTCGGTGGCCATGCGTCGATGCTAGAACGCGCGCACGGCGGCGGGCACGCCGGGGAAGTCGGCCGACTCGCTGAGCGGCGCCCACGCCTCGACCTCGTCGAGCGCACGACGGTAGACCCGCGTGAGATTGCGCACGGCCTCGGCCCCGAGCGGCAGCCGCAGCGGAGCGTCGTCGCGCTCGAGCACATCGCGGATCACCGCCGCCGCACGCACCGGATCGCCTTCTTGGATGCCGTGCGCCTCGGCCATGTTGGCCCTCACAGCACCGGTCACGCTCTCATACGATGCGTCGGCTGTGGCGGTCTTCAGCACGTCGGCGGCGTTGAACCCGGTGCGGAACCGGCTGGGCTCGACGATCAGCACGCGCACGCCGAACGGCGCCACCTCGCCGGCGAGGGCCTCGGACCATCCTTCCAGCGCGAACTTGCCGGCCGAATAGCTGCCGACCGCGGGGAACGACATGCGTCCGCCCTGGCTGCTCATCTGCACGATCGCCCCCGACCCCTGGGCCCGCAGGTGCGGGAGCACGGCACGCACGAAGGCGGCGGGGCCGAACAGGTGCTGGTCGAGCATGTCACGCAGGGCGGCATCCGAGACCTCTTCCGCCGCGCCCACCTGGCCGACGCCCGCGTTGTTCACCAGCACGTCGACGCGACCGAACTCCTCCACCGCCCGCTGCACGACGGCGGCCGCGCCGTCGGTGTCGCGCACGTCGTGCTCTAAGCCCACGAAGCGGTCGCCGTACGCGGCGAGCGCGTCGAATCGTCCGGCGCGCCGCGCAGTCCCGACCACCCGCTCGCCGGCGTCGAGCGCCGCTTGCGCGAGGGCGAGCCCGAGCCCCGAGCTCGCTCCCGTGATGATCCAGACCTTGGTGTCGCTGTTCGTCGTCATGGCGGCGACGCTACGCCTTCGAGTGCGCTCGAAGGCAAGCCGGTGCCGACACGAAGTCGCCGTCCGGCCCGGATCCGTCGACGGATGCCCGGGACCGCGGCGCGCCTCGACCGCGGTCCCGGGGCTCCGGTGACGAGCCTCAGCCGATCGATGCCGCAGCGGCGCGGATCGCGGCGAGCGCGGCCTCGGGCTGCGACACCATCGACACGTGCGACGCGTCGACCTCGCTGATCGTCGCGCCCGCGCGCTCAGCCATGCGGCGCTGCGTGTCGATCGGGATGACGAGGTCCTCGGTGCCGAGCACCGCCCAGCTCGGGATGGTCTTCCACGCCGGCGGCCCCGAGGGCGTGACGTTGGCGACGAAGGATGCCGGGCGCTGCGTGGCGACGATGGTCCAGCGGTCGGCTTCGGGCAGGTCCTGCGCGAACGCGGTGTGGACAGTCTCGGGCTTGAGGAACGCCTCGGCCGCACCCTCCGGCGCGCCCGGGTAGCCGGCCACGTCGAGCACCGTCGTCGGGTCGGCCACCGCGAGTGCCGAACCGGAGCCCTCGAGGATGCCGACGACCGTCTCGCCCTCGTCGGGGATGAACGCATCGACGTAGACGAGCGCGCGCACGTCGCCGCCCTGGGCTCCCGCGTTCGTGATGACGGCGCCGCCGTACGAGTGCCCGACGAGCACGACCGGCCCGCTCGTGCGCTGCGCCAGGAACGACGCGATGTACGCCGAATCGGACTGGAGTCCGCGCAGCTCGTTCGGCGGCGCGAGGACGGTGTAGCCCTCGGCTTGCAGCGGTACGCTCACGGCGTTCCAGCTGGATGCATCCGCCCACGCGCCGTGCACGAGGACGATGGTCGGCTTGGTCTCTGACATACGACTTCCCATCGGTGGTGTCGCCGAGCGGCGACGGCTGGATGATGCGGTCACGTCACGTGCTGCCCCAGACGCGCTATCGCACAACATAGGGGTCAGCCGTCGCCGGGCGCCAGAGTCCGCGGCGAAACGCTTTCCGAAACAGTCGGCGGACCTGCCAGGCTGGCAGAGATGCACATCGACGCCGCGCTCGTCTCCGCCCTCATCGCCGAGCAGCTCCCCCACCTCACGGGACTCCCCGTCCGGCCGGTCCCCCGCCAGGGCTGGGACAACCGCACGTTCCGGCTCGGCGACGAGCTGTCGGTGCGCCTGCCGAGCGCCGAGGGGTACGTGGCCGCGGTCGAGAAGGAGGAGCGCGCGCTCCGCTTCCTCGACGGACGCCTCCCCGTGGCGGTGCCGTCGGTCGTTGCGGTCGGTGACCCCGGGCAGGGCTACCCCTTCCCGTGGTCGGTGCGGCGCTGGCTGCCGGGCGACACGGTGGCGGCGGCATCCGCTCTCGACCAGGTCACCCTCGCGAACGACGTCGGACGGATGCTGGCGGCCCTGCGCGCCTTGCCCACCGAGGCCGGCACCGCCGCGGGCCGGCACTCGTTCTATCGCGGCAGCCACCCGAGCGCCTACAGCGACGAGGTGCAGCAGGCGCTGGAGCGGCTCGATGTCGATGCCGAGGCGTGCGCCGCCATCTGGCTGACCGCGACGACGAGCGTGTGGGAGCGGCGACCGGTGTGGTTCCACGGCGACGTCGCGGTCGGCAATCTGCTGGTGCAGGGCGGCCGGCTGAGCGCGCTCATCGACTTCGGCACGTGCGGCGTGGGCGACCCGGCATGCGACCTCGTCCTGGCCTGGACGCACTTCGGCGGTGACGCCCGAACGGCCTTCCGCGAGGCCGCGGGCCTGGACGACGCGACGTGGCAGCGGGCCCGCGGGTGGGCGCTGTGGAAGGCGCTGGTCGTGCTGTCGGGACAGTCGAGCCCTGACGAGGGCGGCGAGCACCGGCGGATCCTCGCCGAGGTGCTCGCCGACCCGGTGGTCTAGCGCAGATCCCTGCGCAGCGGCACGAGCACCGCGACGGCCGCAGCCACCAGCGCGTAGGCGACGAGCATGGCCGCGCCGGCCGGCGGAGACAGGAGCGGTGCCGAGGCCAGCGACGTCTCGGCGGCGATCGCGTCGGTGAGGAACGTGAACCGCGTGAGCGACGCGGTAGCGCCGCCCGGCAGGTACGGGTAGAGCGCGTTGACGCCGGGGATCAGCATGAGCACGTACTCGAGGAAGTAGAAGTACCCGAGCACGATGCCCATCGCGACGATCGTGTTCCGGGCGATCGCCCCGATCGCCGCGCCGATCAGCATGTAGGCCGCGGCGGCGAGCGCGAGCTGTGCGAGGACGGTGACGAGCGCGTCAGCGGGGATGCCGAGCCGCACGCCGCGCACGCCGGCGGCGCCGACGAGCACGAGTCCTGCGGTCAGCGACGAGACGATCCCGTACGCCAGGCCGAGGGCCGCGTAGGCCACCAGCTTCGCGCGCAGCACGACCCCGCGCCGAGGGACCGCGAGGAACGTGGTGCCGATCGTGCGGTGCCGGTACTCGCCGGTGACCGCCAGCGTCCCGATCAGGGCGGGCACGAACAGGAGCACGCCGCCGAGCCCGAGGAGCAGAGCGGCGCCCTCCGGGGTATCCAGACCCGGCATCGGCGGGTTGGCGTTCTCAGGCCCCACTATCGCGAGCAACCCGGGCAGCAGGCCTCCGCAGCACACGGCGGCCAGCAGGGTCCAGAGCGGGAGCCGGGTCGCCCGCATCCGGACGAACTCGCCCCGTACGGCGTTCACGCGGCGACCTTCGAACCCGTCAGGCGCAGGAAGGCGTCCTCGAGCGAACCGCCGGATGGCACGAGGTTCTCGATCGGCCCGGACCATGCGACCGCACCGCGATCGATGAGCACGACGTCGTCCGCACCCTGCTGGATCTCGCCGAGGAGGTGGCTGGACACGAGCACGGTCCCGCCCCGGGCGGCGAAGTGGCGGAGGAACCCGCGCATCCATGAGATGCCGCCGGGGTCGAGCCCGTTGGCCGGTTCGTCCAGCACCAGCACCTCGGGCTCGCCGAGCAGCGCCGACGCCAGCGCCAGCCGTTGGCGCATGCCCGTCGAGAAGGCGCCGACGCGGCGGTCGGCGTAGTCCTCGGCACCCACCTCTGCCAGCACGACGTCGGCGCGACGCCGATCAAGGCCGCTCAGCGCGGCGAGGGTCCGCAGGTGCGCACGAGCCGTCATCCGCGGGTGTGCGCCGGCGAGGTCGAGGACCGCACCAACCGTGCGTGCCGGGGCGGCGAGGTCCTGATAACGACGCCCGCCGATCGTCGCCGACCCGGCGTCGGGGCGCACGAGGCCGAGCAGCATCCGCAGTGTCGTAGATTTCCCTGCGCCGTTCGGGCCGAGGAAGCCGGTGACGCGGCCGGGACGGGCGGCGAATCCCACGTCTGACACAGCGACGACCGGGCCGTACGCCTTTCGGAGACCGGTGACCTGGATCGCGGCGCTCATCGCAGCATCCCCTCACCCGCGACGGGCGGCGTGCCCGCCAGCGCGGAAGCCCCTCCGATCGAGCGGAGCGGGCCGTCCACTCCCGTGCACTCCAGTTGAGTCATCGTCCTGTCCTCCTGCGTAGAATCGTTATGACGTCGAGAACATTATCATGTTGATAATAATGAAGGAGCACGGATGGCTGACGAACCCTCGATCGCGGATGTCGTGCTGCATCCGGTGCGACTGCGGATCGTGCAGCAGTTGGGTGGGCGCAGCCTCACGACGGCGCAGCTGCGCGCCGCGCTGCCGGACGTGACGCAGGCGACGCTGTACCGCCACGTGGCGACGCTCGTGGACGCGGGCATCCTCACCGTCGTCGAGGAGCGCCGCGTCCGCGGCGCGGTCGAGCGCACGCTCGCACTCGGCGACCGCATGGCCCACGTCGACCGCGAGGAACTGCGGCGCGTCGACGCCTCCCAGCTGCGCACCGCCTTCCTGACGTTCCTCGGCGAGGTGGCGGCCGACTTCGACCGCTTCGTCGCCGGCGACCCCAGCCTGCGGGACTACTCCGGATTCGCCCGGACGGCGCTGTACGTCGACGAGGAAGACCTGGGACGGATCCAGGCCGGGCTCGCAGAGCTGCTGTCGCCGTTCTTCACGCCCAGGGGCGAACGGCGCCGGGTGATGCTCGCGACTGTGCTCACGCCGGACACCGATCCCACGACCGACACCGACCCCACCGCCGACACGGCGGGCCGCCTGACCCCGGATCCTGAGGCCTGACGGCCGCTTCTCCGCTGCTCAGCAGGCGGAGGCCCCGACGACACGGCCGGCGAGCTCACGCGCCTCGGAGACGGCGCCCACGGCGCCGGCCCACTTGCCGAGGATCGCGGGCACGATGGCGGGGACCCGGTGGAACGTGGCCCGCTCGGCCACCAGGGCGGCGGCGCGCTCGACGATGCGGTGCGGCGCGCTGGCCAGCCCGCCGCCGACCACGATGACCCCGGGATCGACCAGCGCCAACAGCGTCAGCACGGCTTCGGCGAGCGCCCCCGCACCGCGGTCGACCACCCGGATCGCACGCTCGTCGCCGGCCTCGTACGCCGACAGCAGGTCCTTCGGCGAGCCCTCGCCGCCGGCGCGATTCCAGGCCCGGCGCAGCGCTGGAGCGCCGACGACCGTCTCGAGGCATCCGCGCTGACCGCACGCGCACCGCGCGCCCGACGGGTCGACGACGACGTGGCCGAGCTCGCCGGCGATGCCGTGCGCGCCGTCGACGACCCGGCCGTCGACGATGTGCGATCCGGCGATGCCGGTGCCGAGGGCGAGGGTGAAGACGTCGCGCTCCCCCGCGCCGGCGCCCCACCGCGCCTCGGCGACGGCGGCCGCGCGGCCGTCGTTGATGACGCCGACGGGCACGTCCAGCTCAGCCGACAGCGCCGGGCCGAGCGCGAGCCCGTCGAGCGCCGGCACGTTCGCCGACCGCAGCACCGTCCCAGTCTCCTCGTCGACCAGTCCGGGGATCGCGACCACGACGGCCACCAGCCGGTGCGATCCGGTGACGTCGCGCGCGATCGCGGCGAGCCCGGCCACCGGGTTCTTCTTGGGCGTCGACACCGTGCCCTGCGCGAGCGCCTCCGGGATCCGCTCCGAGGGTGCCGTTGAGGCAAGCCGGTACTTCACGCTCGAGCCTCCGACATCGAGGCCGAGCACCACTGCAGAACTCATCGGACGCCGACGCCTCCGAACGCGCGCACGGCCGCGGCGATGTCGCGCGCGAGGTCGATGTCGACGGTGTCGTACGAGCCGACGCCGTCGGCTTCGGCGGAGCCCATGCTCACGCCCGAGGCGTCCCGCACCGTGCGCTTGGCCGAGAAGTGGATCGCGTGGACTCCGGTGCGCAGGATGCGGTCCACCGACGCGGCCGTGACTCCCCCGCCGGCCATCACGTCGATGCGTCCGTCCGCGCGCTCCACCATGGCGGCGAGCGTCTCGGCGCCGGCGAGAGCGGTGGATGCCGCACCCGACGTCAGCACGCGCTCGACGCCCAGCGCGACGAGGTCGTCGATGGCCGCCAGCGGATCCGCCGACACGTCGATGGCGCGGTGTGCCGCGAACCCGGCGTCGCCGGCGGCATCCCGCAGTCGGCTCATCTGGTCACGGTCGAAGCGGCCGTCGGCGTCGAGGCAGCCGACGACGACGCCCGACGCCCCCGCCGCGACAGCCGCGCGGACGTCGTCCGCCATGACCCACACCTCGTCGGGGTCGTAGCGGAAACCGCCGGGGCGCACCCGGATGAGGGCGTGCACCTCGACCGCGCCGGCCGCAGCAGCGACGGCGTGCTCGATCGTCGCGATCGACGGGGTCAGGCCGCCGAGGGCGAGCGCCTGGCACAGCTCGACGCGGGCGGCGCCGATCTCGACCGCGACCTGGACCGCCGCCGCGTCCTGGGCGATCAGCTCCAGCGCGGGCACTGCGCTCACGCGACGGCCCGCGTCGTCAGGCGGGCGAGGCGCCGGTCGGCCTGCACCACGGGATCGGGCACCGGGACCGAGGCGAGCAGCCGCCTGCTGTACGGGTGCTGCGGGCGCAGCAGCACGTCGTCGGTGCGCCCGAGCTCGACGATCTGCCCGGCGTACATGACGGCCACTCGGTCCGAGAACTCGTGCACGACGGCGAGGTCGTGGCTGATGAACAGGCACGCGAAGCGCATGCGCTCCTGCAGCTCGCGCAGCACCTTGAGCACTGCGGCCTGCACCGACACGTCGAGGGCGCTGGTGGGCTCGTCGGCGATGATCAGCTCGGGCTCCAGGGCGATGGCGCGCGCGAGTCCGATGCGCTGACGTTGACCGCCCGACAGCTCGTGCGGGTACCGGCTCGCGTACGACGCAGGCAGTTCGACCGCCTCCAGCAGCTCGCGCACGCGCGCGGCGCGGGCCCGGGCCGACATCGGGTGCGATCCGCGGTGCACGATGAGAGGCTCCGCGATCGCGTCGGCGACGGTCGCGCGCGGGTCGAGGCTCGAGCCCGGGTCCTGGAACACCGTGCCGACCCGGCCGCGCAGGCGGCGCTCGGCGCGGCCTCGGACCCCGCCGTGACCGACCTTCTCGCCGAACAGGCGCAGCTCGCCGCCCGACATCGGCACGAGGCCGAGCGCGACCTTGCCGAGGGTCGACTTGCCCGACCCGGATTCGCCCACGAGGCCCAGGATCTCGCCGGGAGCGATGTCGACCGATACCGCGTCGAGCGCCGTGAAGTGCTGTCCAGCCTTGCGGTACGTGACGCTCGCGTCGGTCAGTGAGAGGACGGGCGGTGCGGCGGTGGCCGCATCCGTCGGATCGGGCTGGACCTCGTCGGCCTCGGGCAGGCGCGGGACGGCCGCGAGCAGCCGCTGCGTGTAGGCCGCCTCGGGATGCCGCAGCACCTGCGCCGTCGTCCCCACCTCGACCATGTCGCCGCGGTACATCACCGCGACCCGGTCGGCGATGTCGGCGACGACGCCCATGTTGTGGGTGACGAGAAGGAACGCCGTCCCCCGCTCGGTCGCGAGGTCGCGGATGAGGTCGAGGATCTCGGCCTGCACCGTCACGTCGAGGGCCGTCGTCGGCTCGTCGGCGATGATGAGCTTCGGGCCGCACGCCAGCGCGATCGCGATCACGACGCGCTGCCGCTGGCCACCCGACATCTCGTGCGCGTAGCCGGCGGCGCGACGCTCCGGCTCGGGGATGCCGACACGCCGCAGCAGCTCGACGGCCTGGGCGCGGGCTTCGGCCTTCGTGATGGTCTCGTGATTGCGCAGCGCCTCGGAGATCTGGTCGCCGATGCGCATCGACGGGTTCAGCGCCGTCATCGGCTCTTGGAAGATCATCGAGATCTCGCGGCCGCGCACGTCGTTCATCTGCGCCTCACTCAGCGCGGTGAGCTCGCGGCCGTCCAGCGAGATGGATCCCGTGCGGGTCGCCGACGACGGCAGCAGCTGCAGGATCGACATCGCGGTGACCGACTTGCCCGACCCGGACTCGCCGACCAGTGCCAGCACCTCGCCCGCGCGGATGTCGAGGTCGATGCCCTTCACGGCCTCGACCGGGCCGTCGTCGGTGCGGAACGTGACCTGCAGGTCACGGATGCTCAGCAGCGGTGCGTTCGCGCTCAACGGTCGCGTCCCTTCACGTCGAAGAAGTCGCGCAGGCCGTCGCCGATCGCGTTGAACGCGACCACGACCAGCACGATGCACAGGCCGGCGGGGAAGATGAGCCACCAGGCGCCCGCGTACGTGTACTGCATGCCGCCGGTGAGCATGGCGCCCCAGTCGGTCGCGGGCTTCTGCAGCCCCATGCCGAGGAACGAGACGTACGCCACGAGCAGGATCGCATCGGCCACCTGGAAGGTCGCGTTCACGACGATCGTGCCCACCGTGTTCGGCACGATGTGCTTCATGACAGCGCGTCCGTGCGTGCCTCCCATGGCCCGCAGCGCGAGGACGTACTCGCGCGACTTCAGCGAGATCGACTCGGCGCGCACGAGACGCGCGGGCACGAGCCACGACACGAGGCCGATCACCACGATCATCAGCGGCACGGACGGCTTCATGATGGCCGAGAGGATCAGCAGCAGGAACGTCGCGGGGATCGCGATGCCGGCATCCACGATCCGCATCATGACGGCATCGACGGCGCCGCCGACGTACCCCGAGACGGCGCCCCACAGGGTGCCGATGACGGTGGCGAGCACGCCCGCGGCGAGGCCGATGACGATCGACACCTGGCCGGCGATCATGAGGCGGCCGAGCACGTCGTAGCCGACGTCGTCGGTGCCCAGCGGGTGGCCGTCGGTGCCCGGCGGCAGCATCGTGCTCGTCAGGTCGGTGTGCACCTGGTCGGTGGGGTACAGGAGCGGGCCGATGAAGCAGAAGACGAGGAAGAAGCCCAGCACGATGAGGCCGAAGACGGCCAGCTTGTTGTGCGTGAAGCGTCGCAGTCCACGGCGGAACGGCGAGCCCGAGCCCTTCGGGGTCTTGGTCGCCGCCGTGGGCGTGGCCGGTCCCACGTCCGGGGTCGTGGGGGACGGAGTGGTGACGGTCGTCATGACAGTTCCCCTCGGGTACGGGGGTCCAGCAGCGCCTGGACCAGGTCGGCGAGCAGCGAGCCGACGACCGTGGCGACCGCGATGACCATCACGCAGCCGAGCAGGACCGGGTAGTCGCCGGTCTGGGCGCTCGTCCAGAAGAGCAGGCCCATGCCGGGGTAGTTGAAGAGCGACTCGACGACGATCATGCCGCCGAACATGACGGGCAGGTAGTAGCCCAGCATGGCGATCACCGGGGTGAGCGAGTTGCGCACGACGTGGCGCCGCACGACGACGGCCTTCGGTGTGCCCTTCGCGCGCGCGGTGCGCACGTAGTCCTCCGACAGGTTGTCGATGGTCGCCGAGCGCATGTAGCGCGAGATGGTGGCGATGATGCCGAGCGCCGCCGTGGCGACGGGCAGCACGAGCCCTGCGGGGTTCGCCAGCACGTCCGCGACGGTGTCGCCCTGCGGCGCGAGGGCGGGGAACCATCCCAGCCACTGCGAGAAGACGATCACGAGGATCAGGCCGAGGAAGAACGACGGCGTGGAATAGATCACGAAGTTCCACGTCGTGAAGGCGTAGTCGCCGGCCTTGCCGCGACGCACCGCCTGGTAGATGCCCATCGGGATCGCGACGATCAGCGCCACGATCATCGAGAGGGATGCCAGCAGCAGCGTCTTCGGAAGACGCTGGCCGATCGCGTCGGCGACCGGGCGATTCAGTGTGAACGAATCGCCCAGGTCGCCGACGGCGAGGTGCGACAGGAAGGTGAGGTACTGCTGCCACAGCGGCTGGTCGTACCCGTTGGCCGCGTTGAACGCGTCGATCTGCTCCTGCGTCGCCTGCATGCCCAGGATGCCGAGGGCCGGGCCCTCGGGCATCGCCAGGTTCAGCAGTGCGAACACGATGAGCGTCACGATCAGGATGACGATGAGCCCTTGGACGACGCGTCGCCCCAGGAACATCCAGATGCCGAACCGGTTGCCCCCGGCCTTGGCCGTGGTGCGCGCGGTCTGCGCCGTCGCCGTGGTCATGCTTCCTCTACTTCTGCTTCTTGTCGCCGGTGACTGTCAGATCAGTCGGTCCACGACCACCGCTGCGGGTAGAACGACGCACCCGGATCCTGGTGTGCGACGTCGAGCCCCTTCTTGATGACCGAGACCTGGTACACCGGGTTCGGCATCCACATCACCGGAAGGTCCTCGGCCAGCAGCGCCGAGTAGTCCTGCGCGATCTGCGGGTCGGTCGAGAACGTCATCTGGTTGATGAGCTCCTCCGCCTCGGGGTTGTCGTACTGACCGGCGTTCCACTTGGTGTCCTTCGCGAACACGCGCTCACCCGTGGGGTAGGCCGGGAAGTACCACGAGCCGGCGGTGCCGAAGAAGACGAGCTCCCACGTGCAGGTGGTCGAGCCCTCGACCTTGCAGGACTGCGCCTCGGTGAGCACCGAGTCCAGCGGCTTGGCGTCGATCGTCATCTTGACGCCCACCTTCGCCAGCGACGACTGGATCTCGGCCATCATGTTGTCGGTCTCCTGCGAGCCGTTCTGCGTGGTCACGACAATCTCGGCCTTGGCGCCCTGGGCGATGCCCTCACCGCACTGGTCGTCGCCCGCACCGGGGGTCGTGCACTCGAAGATGCCGTCCGAGTTCTTCGTCCAGCCGTGGCTGGTGAACAGCGCTTCGGACTTCTTCAGGTCGAACGGGTACGGGTTGTCCTTCTGCACGTCCGAGAGGTAGTCCGAGTCCTGCGTCTGCGGCACCGGGCCGTAGTCCGGCGTCGCTGCGCCGTGCCAGATGACGTCCGAGATCGTCTCCTGGTCGACGGCGTGCTGGAGCGCCTGGCGCACGTAGAGCTGGTCGTAGAACGCGCCCTTCTCGGGGTTCGCGAAGTTGTACGGCATGTACGTGATCGACCAGCCGGCCCACGGTTCGACG
>PJUC01000315.1_pt1 | contig 24568 bp, 21 predicted proteins | sample 1512161 | NCBI WGS metagenome assembly PJUC01 (sample SAMN08177676, study PRJNA422409) | Soil metagenome, whole genome shotgun sequencing project. | isolation source: Soil enriched on filter paper | place: USA: Madison | collected 2015-01-15
GGTCTAAAATATTCTCAGGAAAAAGACTCGGACTATTGGATGGAAGCGCTTTGAATTGTATGTTTGCCATATTGTTTTTTGGGTGCACCTTAAGATACAAAATCTTGAGGACAAAAAACAGAATAACCCCGCCATTTTTTAATGACGGGGTTATTTCTTTAAGAGACCTTTTTAGACAGCCCCTTTCGTATTTAAATAAGCTCTTTTAAGCTGTTAAAAATTGTTAATCCATACTTCCCGGTATAACATTGGCCACATACTTGCGTTTATAATAGTGAAAAGCAAAAGAGTAATAGAGTAAAGTAATTTCATAATTTAGGTTAATAATTGGTTTGGTAGAAATCCTGAGGTCCCCACCTCAGGATTTTTTTGTGTATTATTGGTATCTTTGTTGTTTCATCAAACGATTTTACATAGATGTCGATAAAAATTGCAGTTATTGGTAGCGGAAGTTGGGCAACAGCCATGATCAAGATGCTGACCGATAACCAACAAGAAAAACAGATAAATTGGTGGGTTCGCCGGCAAGAGGATTTGGAGTATATTGAAACCTATCATCATAATCCATCCTATTTAAGCGCTGTTGAAATTAAATTGGACAAGATCGATCTTTTCCAAGAGGTTAAGGAGGTGTTTGAAAACTCTGATATCATTATTTTAAATACACCGGCCGCTTATTTAGAAGATGCACTAAAGGATTTAACCCCAACAGATTTTCAAGATAAATTAGTGGTTTCTGCTATTAAAGGGATTGTGCCTTCCATAAAAATGATCGTGGGCGAATTCTTGAATACCAAATATCAAGTAGCGCTTGAAGATATAGTCGTCGTTGGAGGACCTTGCCATGCTGAAGAAGTGGCTTTGGAAAAATTATCTTATTTGACCTTTGCTTCGAAGAACACGGCAAACTCTGCTGTTGTTGCACAATACTTCCAAACTCACTATATAAAAACGGTTGTTTCCAACGATTTATTAGGTGTGGAATATGGTGCAGTACTTAAAAATATATATGCTTTAGCCTGCGGAATCTGTCACGGTTTAGGATATGGAGATAATTTCCAGGCAGTGTTGATTTCGAATGCTATTCGAGAAATGGAGCATTTTGTAAATGTTATTGATCCGCAACAAAGGGAAATCAATCAATCAGCTTATTTAGGCGATCTTTTGGTTACCTCATATTCTCAATTCAGCAGAAATAGGACCTTCGGAAATATGATCGGAAAAGGCTATTCTGTGAAGTCTGCGCAATTGGAAATGAATATGGTGGCGGAGGGATATTTTGCCTCGGGCTGTATACAGGATATCATCCATGAACACCATTTGGAAATGCCGATCTGCAATACCGTTTACAATATTTTGTATAAGAACCAACCGGCGTTATTAGAGGTGAAAAAATTAACCGAACAACTTACGTAATGATCACAAAAGAACAGATTGCTGAAAAATATAAAGAGATCCAAGAGGAGATTACCCAGGCCTTAGAAAAATTGGATGGTAAAGCTGTTTTTCAAGAAGAGCTTTGGGAAAGAGATGGTGGAGGAGGTGGTAGGACCCGAATCATTCAACATGGAGATATCCTAGAAAAAGGTGGAGTTAATTTCTCTGCGGTGCATGGGGAATTGCCGGCACCGATAAAGAAAGCTTTTGGTGTAGAGGAGGACAAGTTTTTTGCTACTGGTGTTTCCATCGTTATCCATCCGAATAACCCCTGGATACCCATTATCCATATGAATATCCGCTATTTCGAACTCAATGAAAACATCCGTTGGTTTGGTGGAGGAATTGATTTAACGCCACATTATGTGATCGAAGAAGATGCTAAGGATTTTCATCAGGCATTAAAAGCGGTTTGTGATCAATATTCTGCTCAATTTTATGAGGAATTCAAAACCTGGGCGGATAATTATTTCTATATTAAACACAGAAATGAAACCAGAGGGATTGGCGGAATATTCTATGATAAGTTAACTCCCGAAAAAGCTGGAGTTTCCATGGAGGAAATTTTTGATTTTTCTTGTGCTTTAGGTCGATTGTTCCCAAAAATCTATACCGAAATCGTCAATAGAAATCGCGATAAATCCTTTACCAAAGAAGAGAAAGACTGGCAACTATTACGTCGGGGAAGATACGTAGAATTCAATCTCGTATATGATTCCGGGACAAAATTTGGTTTGGAAACCAATGGAAGGATTGAATCTATCCTCATGAGCCTGCCGGAACAGGCAAACTGGTTCTATAATTTTCAGACCCAACCAGGTTCTAAAGAAGAGAAAACCCTTGGTCTATTGAAGAAGGGCATTAACTGGGTTGGATAAAAAAACATAAATGATAAAATACGAAAAGTTCGTTCTACCGAATGGATTGCGGGTCTTGGTACACGAAGATCCCCATAGTTCCATGGCATGCATGAATATCCTATATGATGTGGGTGCTCGGGATGAACAAGAAGACAAAACTGGGTTTGCCCATCTGTTCGAACACCTGATGTTCAGTGGATCGGTTCATATCCCAAGTTATGATCAGCCATTACAACGGGTAGGAGGTGAGAATAATGCCTTTACCTCAAACGATATCACCAATTATTACATTACGCTACCTGCAAATAACCTCGAAACGGCCTTTTGGTTGGAGTCTGATCGGATGATGGGACTTGCATTCAATGAGCAGGGTTTGGAGGTGCAGCGAAATGTGGTGATTGAAGAGTTTAAGCAACGCTATCTGAACCAGCCTTACGGCGATGTTTGGTTGAGACTTCGGGAATTGGCCTATCAGGTTCACCCTTACAAATGGGCTACCATTGGAAAGGAAATCAAGCATATTGAAGAGGCAAAAATGGAAGATGTGAAAGCATTTTTCAAGAAATTTTATGCGCCTAACAATGCCATCATGGCCATTACCGGAAATGTGAAGTTAGAGGAGGTTAGACAATTAACCGAAAAATGGTTTGGCGATATTCCAGCTTCAGAGCCCAATCTGCGAAATATTCCACAGGAGCCACGCCAATTAGCACCCCGAAAACTGGAAGTGAATGCTGCTGTTCCGGTGGATGCGGTTTATATGGCTTTCCATACGGTCGATCGTTTACATGATGATTATTACATCGCTGATCTCTTGACCGATGTGTTATCGCGCGGAACTTCCGCAAGATTATACCGTCGGTTGGTGAAGGAACGCCATCTATTTTCCGAAGTGAATGCCTATGTGCTGGGAAGTATTGATAATAACCTGATCGTAGTAGAAGGTAAACCCCATGAGACTGTCAGTACCGAGGAAGCGGAAAATGCGCTTTGGCAGGAATTGGAAGCTTTATCCAATGAATCCATCTCGGAAGAGGAATTGACCAAAGTGAAGAACAAAGTAGAATCGACCATGCGTTTTGCAGAATTGTCCATTCTAGATAAGGCCATGAACCTTTCATTTTATGAGCTTTTGGGAAATGCCGATTTATATAATCAGGAAATAGAAAAATACATGCAGGTGAGTTGTACCGATATCCAGCGTTTTGCGAAGGAAACTTTTCGAAAAGAGAACTCCTCCACGTTAATTTACCATGCCCAAAAGAAAGGAGCTTATGCTAAATAGATTTGACCCGCCTGCATTGAAATCGATCGATGAGATCCAAATCGAGAAACCGGAATCATTGGTTTTTAAGAACGGACTGCAGGTGTTTGTTTTTCATGCACCCGAACAGGAGTTGTTGAAAGCAGAATTCGTTTTCAAGAACCTGTTTGAAAAACCGGAGAATCCGACCAGGAATTCAGCCTTGAGTTCCATGTTGAAGGAAGGGACTATTAAATTGAGTTCTGCAGAGATTGCTTCGCAGATTGATTTTTATGGTGCTTATTTAGTGCCTGAATTTAGTTATGATCATAATGCATTAACGCTTTATACCCTCAACAAGCATGTTCATTCGGTTTTACCGGTGGTGCATGAGGTGCTGACAGCCGCACAGATTCCTCAAAAGGAATTGGATACCTACATCCGTAACAATAAGCAAAGTCTACAGATCTCCTTGGAGAAATCTGATTTTGTTGCGCGTAGGGCTTTTTATCATCAGCTTTTTGGGAATACCAGGTATGGTCGGTCGGTAACCGAGGGAATATTGGATGGCTTGACCCGTTCGGATCTTACCCAATTGTACAAAAAACAGATCCAACCTCAGAACGGGGTGTTGTTCTTATCCGGTAATATATCGGAGGAAACATTGGATCTTTTCCGCAATTATTTTGAAAACCAATGGGATGGAACCGAATCGTTGGAATATACCCCATTTCAGAGCGAAGGAAGTCAATTGGTAGATCTACAGGTTATTCAAAAACCGGATGCCATGCAGTCCAGTATCCGTTTGGGAAAAGTATCCATCCAACGTACGCATCCGGATTATCCCGCTCTACAGTTTGTGAACACGATGTTTGGCGGATATTTTGGTTCTCGGTTGATGGGAAATATCCGTGAGGACAAGGGTTATACGTATAGTATTGGGTCTATGCTTGCCAATTTGAACCATGCCGGATTTTTGAGTATTTCGACGGATGTAGGAACGGAATATACGAAGGCTACATTAGCGGAGATACAAAAGGAAATTGAAAAGCTCCAACAGGAAAAGGCTTCTGAAAAGGAAATGGAATTGGTGCGGAATTACATGTTAGGGAGTATGTTGGGAAGCTTGGAATCTAATTTCTCGCACGTGGATAAGTTCAAGTCGGTATTCTTTTCGGGCTTGGACCTGAGTTATTACCATAATTATACGGAGATAATTAAAGAAATAACTCCTGATCAGGTACAGGATCTTGCCCAACAATATCTGGGATTTGAAGATATGCTAAAGGTCGTAGTAGGAGAGGTGAAGTAGGTATTATTTGCCATTTAGGATTTCATCAAATCCTGAATGGCAACCGATGCCAGGGCTCCACCAAATGCGGCTGGCAAATAAGACATCGTTCCATACGCCGATTTCTTAAAATTACTTCCATCCGTATACAACAACGATTCCTTATCCGGAAGTTCAGTAGAAAAAACTACTTTCACACCCTTCTTGATCCCGTGTTTTTTCAGCTTCTTTCTGATGTGCTGGGCCAACTTACAATTATACGTCTTTCCAATATCCGATATCTTCAGTTTTGTTGGATCCAATTTCCCGCCAGCTCCCATGGAACTGACAAAGGGAATCTTAGCATCCAATGCCAAACGAATAAAAAATAACTTCGGCGTGATACTATCGATCGCCTCTACGCAATAATCAGGTTTCAGTTCTAATAATCCGGGGATACTTTGCGGAAGGATGAATTCTTGGATAACGTTCAATTCCAACTCGGGGTTAATGGCCAATAACCGTTCTTTCATGATTTGTGCTTTGGGTTCGCCATGATTGGTCGCCAATGCCGGCAATTGCCTGTTCCTATTGCTGGGATCTACCGTATCTGCGTCGATAATGGTCATTTTTCCAACACCAGAACGACATAAAAATTCGGCTGCAAACGAACCAACACCGCCTAAACCCAATACCATAACATGGGAATTTGCCAATTTCTCTAATGCTTCCCGACCAACCAATGCTTCGGTCCGGGAAAGCCAAGATAAATCCATCATGAATTATAAACTATAGTTAAAAACCTCCGTGAAATTTTTTGTAATCTGCTCTTCCAATTCTTTCTTGTCCACTTTTCGAGCGTGGCAAAAATAAGCATAAATATCGGAGATTTTAGCCTGTTTATCGTCTGTTTCTAAGAATAAACGGTCTAAGGGGATGTTTTGTACAAGTTCATCATGCTGCCCTTTTAAGATCAGAGGGCCGAGGGATAGGTAATAACCATGGTGTAACAGGCTTTTAGCGAGTTCCCAATTCTTTGCGAAACCATGGAAAACAACGGGAACATCTGTTTTTAAGCGCATCAAGGAGGTCAATACTTCGGAATAGGACCGTACGCAATGAATGACCAAGGGTTTTTGCACTTCTATTGCCAATTCAATTTGCCTTTCAAAGGCCATTGTTTGCCGTTCAAGTGACGGCCCGTTCATTTTATCCAAACCACATTCGCCTACAGCAATAACGCCTTCCTTGGCCACATAGATTTTTAACGCTTCAAATTGTTTCTCGAAGTTTTCATCGATATACCAAGGATGAATGCCTGCACAACAGGGGGTCTGCGTCAGGTAATCCTTCGAAACGATTACATTTGGAATTTCCAGATGCTTACTGTCCGTATAGGGATGATGGGTATGGATGTTGATATACACGAGATGTAAAATTAGGAATTAATCCTGATTAAGCCTCAATTTCCTCACAACGCTCAAATTCAAGGACCACGATGCCTGAGGTGGTATCGATCTTGAACCGTTTCCGACTATGATCCACATCAAATGTCTTGTCGATTTCAGGTACTACCTCCGATACTTCTAAGATTACCGGGTAGCCCTCATAAGGGATTTCTGAACGGGAATAATGGGTAACATGGTCAAATCGGAACTTTTTCTCCTGCGCATGGTCACCTAATTCACTATCCACCAATAAGGTCACCACTAGACTTTGTGTCATGGAATCCTCTTCTGTACGAACGATTTCAGCGTCCAATAATGCATTAATGTCAATTGCCATAGCTGCTACCTATAAAGTTAAAACTAACGTTGTTGTATATGCAAATAACAGTTGAAGCCCAGTTTCTGTTTTATATATTAATTAAAACTGAAAACAAAATTCCGGTTCTTAAGATCCTGAATTACTTTTTTAAGCAATTCTTGTTTGGGATCCAAGGAAGATTTTGCCTGAAACCTTTTTATAAATGGATGCTTTCCAGGAGTATTGTCCTGTGAATTTGATGTAGGCTGGTTTTTACGATTGAACATAAGCCATCTCCTTTTTTTGATTGTTTATACTGGTTATTGTCAGTCTATTTAGCAAAGGAAGCTATCACTGACCTATTAAAGATAATGAAATTTTAAAAAAGGAATGCATATCTTCGTTACAAAATTCAAGCTTTGTTAAAAATCGCCCACCATACCGCATATATCCATCCATTGCCTGAGGGACATCGATTTCCAATGCTAAAATATGAATTGATACCCGCTCAATTACTCCATGAAGGGGTAGTAAATAAGGAAAGTTTTTTTGAACCCGGACTCGTCGATCGGGAAACCGTCTATCTTGCACATGATAAAGCTTATGTGGATGATCTCCTGGATCTTCGATTGGATCCCAAGATGGTGAGGAGGATAGGATTCCCCATGTCCAAAAGTTTGGTGGATCGGGAGCTTTATTTGATTGATGGTACGATCAAGGCTTGCAAAGAAGCGTTTAAGTATGGGGTGGCTTTCAACACCGCAGGTGGCACCCATCACGCTGGAAAGGATTTTGGCGAAGGCTTCTGTTTGCTGAACGATCAGGCGGTTGCAGCGGCCTATTTATATGAACATAAATTGGCAAAGAAAATCCTGATCATTGATTTGGATGTACACCAGGGAAATGGAACAGCCCATATTTTCGAGGATCATCCGAATATCATCACTTTTTCCATCCATGGGGAGAAAAACTTCCCTTTTAAAAAAGAAAAATCCCATTTTGACCTTGCTTTAACCGATGGAATTGAGGATATGGCCTATTTAGAGATCTTGTTAAAAGCCTTGGAGAAGGTATTGGATTTTGCAGAACCTGATTTTGTATTCTATCAAGCTGGTGTAGATGTGCTGGCCACCGATAAACTAGGTAAATTTAATTTAAGTCCTTTAGGATGCAAACAGCGCGATATGATGGTCTTCCAATGTTGTAAGGAAAGGGGTATTCCAGTAGAAGTAAGTATGGGGGGAGGTTATTCGCCCCAGATTAAAGATATTGTCAATGCACATGTGAACACCTACCGTAGTGCAATTGATGTTTTTGATTTATAAATTAGTATTATGTTTTTTCACCAAGACGCAAATTTTGAACATTTAATCATACATCATGTGGGTAATAAAGCCCAGGATGAATTTTATACCCTATCTGATAACGAGATTGACTTGCAATCTGATGAGGTGTTGGCCGATCTTTTGATGCAATATTTCATGCGTCCCTTTGCCAAGGCAAATGAAGTCTATCGCTTTTACCATCCCAATGATGAATTGGAACTGAACGAACTCTATTATTTTTCGAAACAATGGTTCGATAAAAAGATTTCCTTTTTGGATTTTTCGCATGCCATTGCCAAGTTTTTGTTTGAAGTAACCGAGCATCCAAAGATCAAGTCGGGCGAATTATATGTCGTAGCCTTAGATAATGTGCAGATGGAAGGCGAGGAGCATAAGGCCATCGGTATCTTTAAGTCAGAAAATAAGGAGGCATATTTGAAAGTGTTTCCGCAGCAGGATGGCCTGAACGTAAGCTATGAGCAACAGGCTATCAATATCAATAAATTGGATAAAGGGGTAGTAATCATTAATACCGAGCAGGAAGAGGGCTATAAGGTGTTATGCCTTGACCAAACCAATGGCTCCGAAGCGGTTTATTGGAAGGATGATTTTCTGAAGATCAAAACCCGTAATGATAATTTCCAACAGACTGGCAATTTGATGAAGGTTTATAAAAACTTTGTCAATGAGAAAATTGATGAGGTTTTTGATATGGATAAAGCGGATAAGATTGATTTGTTGAATCGATCCATGGATTACTTCAAATCCAAGGAAACCTTTGATGAACAGGAATTTAATGAGGAGGTAATCTCCAATCCGGAGGCCATCAGTTTATTCAAGGATTATAAGCAATCTTTTGAGGATGAATTTGAAACGCCTTTTCAATCCAATTTTGATATTGCAGGAAATGCGGTAAAGAAAATGGCAAGTAGTTATAAGTCTGTATTAAAATTGGATAAGAACTTTCATATTTATGTGCATGGCAAAAGGGAACTGTTGGAGAAAGGATATGATGAGGATAAGGGCATGAATTATTATAAATTATACTTCGAAAACGAAGATTAAGACATGTGGAACAGGGCCATTAAGAATAGATTGATTTGGTTAACTGTATTGGTATTGTTCACTATTGGGTTGAATGTATTAATGGCTTTTCCCGAATGGATTGAAGTAAATTATAGTCGAACATTCTATCCGATTTTAAGTTACCTGCCAAAGTTTCTATTCTCTTGGATGCCTTTTAGTGTAGGCGATCTGATTTATGCGGGGATTGTCGTTTTTCTCTTAGTGTTATTGTGGAAGGGTATTGTCGGGTTATTCAAAAAGCAATTTTCGGCAAGTTTGAAGGCTTTTTTGACGCTTCTTGTTGGTTTGTTGGGGATATATGCATTTTTTAATATTTCTTGGGGCTTGAATTATTACCGTATTCCAGTCAGTAAACAGTTGGGAATTGCAGTGGATACGGTACGTTTGGAAGATCATCTGACTGTGCTGGAGGCTCATATTGAAAGAGCTAATTTATTAAGGGATGGCTTGGATTGGAGGAATCAGGATAAATCGAAAATAAATAAGGACATAGAGGGGTTGATGCAGGAGGATGGGATTTTTCCGATGCTTTCGCATAGTCAGGTGAAGATTAAGAACCCTTTGTTCAATAGTTTCGCTTCTTATATGGGCGTGTCGGGATATTTTAATCCTTTTACGCATGAGGCACATATTAATGGGGCGATGCCAATGGCTGGTTATCCATTTACGGTGAGCCATGAATTGGCACATCAGATGGGGGTTGGTTTTGAGGATGAATGTAATTTTATTGCTTTTGTGAAATTAAAGGATCATCAGAATTCTTTTTACAGCTATGCAGCGTATTATGAAAGTGTGAGGTATTTGCTGAATTCGCTTTATTTGGTGGATAAGGAATTGTTTGAAAAGTATAAGGAGAGGCTGTCGGAGAAGGTGCTGGCGGATTTAAAAGAGGAGCAGGAGTATTGGAAAAGGTATACAGGATGGATTTCCGATGTTTCTGGATTGTTTTATGATCAGTATTTAAAGCATAATAATCAAGCAGAGGGAATGGCGAGGTATGCGATGGTAAGTAGGTTGATTATTAATTATTCGGTGGGGGGCTTGAATAGATAATAATCATTGCGAGGAGGTTCTTCCGCGTCATTGCGAGGAGATATTACCGCGTCATTGCGAGGAACGAAGCAATCTTTCGATTAGTGTAAAGATTGCTTCGTCGTACCTCCTCGCAATGACGTAGGGCCGCAATGATGCGAAGTGTTAAACATCATCCTACTTATACCGAGAAACTTTCTCCGCAAGCGCAGGTTCTGGATGCATTCGGATTATGAAATTCAAAACCCTTTCCATTCAAACCATCCGAATAATCCAATTCCGTTCCGGCCAAATACAAATACGATTTAATATCCAAACAAATCTTCACCCCATTATCCTCAAAAAACTGATCGCCTTTTTTCTCTTCATTATCAAAATGAAGCTTATAGGATAACCCAGAGCATCCTCCACTTTCTACTGCCACTCTCACAAAATAACTCGAATCATAATTCTCATCACTCATGATCTTTGCTACACGTTCTTTTGCTTTATCTGTTATGGTAACCATCTTTTCTTCCTTTTTATAAAATACAAAGTTAATCAATTTATTAGTTCCTCCGATTTGGCATTCATCTTAAAATTGTCATATTGACCTAATAACAATAACAGATGAACAGTATTCAATAAACTGTAAAGGACGAAACCTACAATAATCCTTCCTTATACATCTGCCAGATAGGAGAGGAATTTCGAATACTTTCCACCGCTTTTTTCAATTGTAAAATCGCTTCATCAATCTCTTCCAATACATTATACCTACTGAAGCTAAACCTTAAACTGCAATAAGCCTCCTCATCCGATAATCCCATCGCTTTCAACACATGAGATGGATCACGATCGCCCGATACACAGGCTGAACCAGAAGAAATACAGATTTCTGGTACTTTCGTCATCAATTCTGAACCTCTGACATACCTAAAATGCACATTAGATGTATTCGGCAAACGATTCGCTGTCATACTATGGATATTAACCTCTGGAATTTCCTGCACGATCTTTTCTTCAAAATAATCCCGGAGATTCCCCAAAGGATGTGCCTCCTGTGCCAAAAAGAGAGCTTCCCCCAAACCTACGATCTGCGGTACGGCATATGTCCCCCCACGGAAACCATGTTCTTGATTTCCACCAACTATCAACGCTGGAATCTGTATCGGTTTGCTTTTTCTTCTCACAAATAAAGCCCCAGAACCTTTTGGTCCATGAAATTTATGAGCACTTAAACATAGGATATCGATCGGAACCTCTTCCAAATTCAAAGGCAGTTTTCCAATCCATTGCGTAGCATCACAAAAAAACAGCACATCTTTCCTAGCACAGATCTCCGCAATTTCTGAAATCGGATGTAGAACGCCGGTTTCATTGTTCCCAGCCATTAGGCAGACCAGGATCGTATCCTCCCGGATACTTCTTTCCAATTCTTTTAAATCAATTAACCCATTCCCATCAGTCCCCAAATACTGAATTTCGGCACCAGACTTCTCAACACTCGCACAAGTACTTAATACCGCTTTATGCTCTGTTCTACAAGTAATGATATGCTTACCTTTCTTCTGGTAGGCCTGAAAAACCCCTTTGATTACAGTATTAATAGCTTCGGTAGATCCACTGCAAAACAAAATTTCCTTGGCTTGACAGGAAAGAGCTTCTGCCACCTGGTTTCTTGCTCGTTCTACCGCATGATTTGCCTGCCGACCTAATTTATGCTGTATACTTGACGCATTTCCATAGGATTCGCGCAGATAGGGCAACATGGAATCCAAAACCCGATCATCCAACTTTGTGGTCGCATTATTGTCAAAATATAATAATCCCATCTGATAAAGTTATTTAAAATATCCCCATACATGGCAAAAACGCTTATAATTTTTAATTTTGCCATTCAGATTAAATCACACTATATGAAAGTTGTAAATATTGAGGCTAGTTTAGAACGTTTAATTGATAATATCATCCAATCAACTCCGAATATTTTATTCGGATTAGGCATCTTATTCGTTGGAAAATACATCGTTCGTTTTATTTTAACATTAATTGAAAAAAGATTTGAGCGAAGGAATGTAGATATGTCTATCCGTACATTCATCAAAAGCATCGTTAAAATCTGTTTATATGTTTTTCTTTACCTTACAGCAGCAGGTGTGATGGGTATTCAAACCACTTCATTTGTGGCTGCGCTGGGTGCTTTTGGTCTAGCAGTTGGTATGGCCCTGCAGGGAAGTTTATCCAATTTCGCTGGTGGCGTATTAATTCTTTTATTTAGACCATTTGATGTAGGTGACTATATTTCAAGTGCTAATGGATCCTCAGGAACAGTGGAACGTATCGATTTATTGTATACTACATTAATTGACGATGATGGTATCCGGGTATTCAGTCCTAATGGTACTTTGGCCAACTCCGTGATCAAGAACTTTACAAAAATTGCGGCAAGGAGAATGCAGTTTTCCTTGGTGATATCCTATGATACCAATATCAAACAGGCACGGGAAATGATCCTGCAGACAATAGCTAAAGAATCTCGTGTATTGGACAAACCGAAGGCAGAAGTGTTAGTAGGGGACTTGAAAGAGTCTGGAATTACCTTGAATATCCGTTTATGGACAAAACGTGAAGATTATTGGGCAACCAAGAACGAATTAGGGGAAGAAATCAAGAATATCTTAGAAAACCAAGCTGTGACATTCCCGATCAATACGGTGAAGATGTTAAAGGATGATTCGGGTGATAATCCTGTAGTTGAGGCTTAAGCCTTTGAAAGAGGTTTGATCCTTTGAAAGAAGTCTAATCCATCGAGTTCACCAATACAAAATATCGGTAAGCTACAACGGCCTGTTGTAGCTTACTTAATTTTGAGGGATCCTTCTTGCTGTAACTCGGCAAGATTTTTTGATTGATACGGTTCAATATTTTAAAGAATCCTTTCTTCATGCTGTTTTATTTTTTCTGTTAGTGGACCAAATAATTAAGTCCTACCGCTAATAAAGCCCCAATTATCGGACCAATTACCGGAACCCAAGCGTATCCTCCATCGAATCCCGCCTTGTTTCTAATCGGTAAAATAGCATGCATGATCCTAGGCCCTAAATCCCGCGCCGGATTGATCGCGTAGCCTGTAGTTCCCCCTAAGGAAAGACCGATTGCCCAAACCAGGAAGGCAACTGGAATCGCCCCTATGGAACCCAATCCAATCACTTGATCATCGGAAAACTTAGCATCCTGGAAATGTAGGATTGTAAAAATCAATACAAAAGTGCCAACGATCTCTGAAATCAGGTTGATAGGTTGGTTGCGGATGGCCGGGGCGGTACAGAATACCGCTTGTTTTGCTCCCGCATCTTCTGTTTCATCAAAATGGTTCTTATACATCAACCATACCACCAAAGCTCCCAACATCGCCCCAATAAATTGTGCGGCGATATAGGATAGGGAAGTAGCAAGATCTAATTTCCCCATCGCTAGGTTGGCGATCGTTACGGCACTGTTCAGATGGGCACCACTGTATGGTCCTGCGATATTGACGCCTACGAATACCGCCAATGCCCAAGCCGTCGAGATCACAATCCAGCCGCTATTATTTCCTTTGGTCTTATTCAATACCACGTTTGCCACTACACCTCCTCCAAGAAGGATCATGACACCTGTTCCTATTAATTCTGCTAAAAATGGACTCATATTAGGTTTATCTGTTTTGTTTAGGGATTATCTGACCAATATTTAACGGCATTTACCGCTCTATTCCAGGAAGCAATATATTCCTTTAATTTACTTGATTTCCGAGGGCTGATCCGTTTATCTTCTTTCCATAACTCTTCCAGTTCTTTCACATCTTTCCAAAAACCCACTGCTAGACCAGCCAAAAATGCTGCTCCCATCGCCGTAGTTTCTGTAATTTCAGGCTTCACCACGGTGCTGTTCAGGATATCTGCTTGGAATTGGATTAGGAAATTGTTCTGGGTGGCTCCGCCATCTACCCTGAGTTCCTTGATCTTGGTTTTGGAATCTGCCTCCATGGCCTTCAGGATATCATAGGTTTGATAAGCGATACTTTCCAATGCTGCTCGCGCAATATGGGCGTCGGAAGTACCTCTGGAAATGCCAAATAGTGTTCCTCGCGCATTTGCGTCCCAGTGAGGTGCACCCAATCCGGCAAATGCAGGAACCAGATAAACCCCATCCGTATCATCCACACTTGTAGCCAATGCTTCGATATCACTTGATTTTTTAATGATCTTTAATTCATCGCGAAGCCATTGTACCACAGCTCCTCCAATAAATACACTGCCCTCTAGTGCATAGACCACATCTTTTCCTATTTTCCATCCGATCGTGGTCACCAATTTATTCTCTGATTTCACGGGCTTATTGCCCACATTCATCAATAAGAAACAGCCTGTACCATAGGTGTTCTTCGCCATCCCTTTTTTCAGGCACATCTGTCCGAATAGGGCTGCTTGCTGATCACCCGCAATACCCGCAATCGGAATGGATTTACTTCCCAATTCGGTGGATGTTTCTCCATAGATCTCCGAAGAACTTTTTACTTCGGGTAGGATAGAAGCTGGGATATCAAAAAGGGCCAATAAGTCCTTATCCCATTCCAAAGTATTGATATTATAAAGCATAGTGCGTGATGCATTGGAAACATCCGTTACATGCACCTTTCCATCGGTTAGATTCCAGATCAACCAACTGTCTACCGTTCCGAAAGCCAGTTCATTACGTTCCGCTAGCTTACGTGCTCCTTTAACATGATCCAAGATCCATTTGATCTTTGTTGCTGAGAAATAAGAGTCGATCAATAATCCTGTTTTCTCTTGCACCTTTTCTAATTGACCCTTTGCGATTAGCTCTGCACAATAGTCTGCGGTGCGACGATCCTGCCAAACAATGGCATTATAAATGGGAACTCCTGTTCGCTTGTTCCAAACAATAGTGGTTTCCCGTTGGTTCGTGATACCGATCCCTTTGATGGATTCCAGTTTGGTTTTCGATTTGGCCAATACCTCCGTTAATACAGCCAATTGGCTCGACCATATTTCCTGGGGATCATGTTCCACCCAGCCTGATTTTGGATAAATCTGCTGAAATTCCTTCTGGGAAATATCAACGATCTCTCCCTTTTTGTTAAAGAGAATGGCACGAGAACTCGTTGTTCCTTGGTCTAAGGAAATGATGTATTCTTTCATTATCGTAATTTATAAAAGGTTATATTATAATATGTAACGGGAAGCTAGTTCCTCGTATTCTTTAACTTCTTTTTCCACCCAGTCTTCTGGTTTTTTCAATTCCACAGCCATGATTTCAGCCACTCTTCTTGCCGCTTTGATGGAAGCTTTTGCATCTAATAATAATAGTCGACATCGACGGGCTAAAAAGTCCTCCACTTTATGGATGAACTCATGTCTACAGGACCATACCACTTCCACCAACTGATAATCATATCCTGGCACTATTTCTTCTTTCCAAGCTGGATTTTCCTGCGCCAATAATTGAATAGCCGCATAATCCTTTCCATACAAAGTCCAATGTCCATGATAACGATCTTTCGTAGCTCCATGTATAGGCATTTGTTTCGTCTTACATGGTACCGGGATCAAGCCAGCAACGGCAATAGCCATATCAACGGTCTCTTCAGCCATTTTGCGGTAAGTGGTCCATTTACCTCCAGTTATGGTCACCAAATTGGAATCACTTTTAATCAATTTATGGTCTCTGGAGATTTCTTTAGTGCTTTCGCCATCCTTTCCAGTAGGCGCTGCCAAAGGTCGTAGGCCGGCGTAAATACTTAAGATATCCGCACGTGTTGGAGCAGGGCTTAGGTAATTTTTAGCCGTTTCTAGAATAAATTCAATCTCCTGATCCATTGGCCTAGGCTCAATCTCATGTTCGTTGATGGGGATATCTGTCGTGCCCAAAAGTACTTTTCCATGCCAAGGCACACCAAATAATACCCGACCATCCGATGTTTCGGGGATCATTAAGGCGTCCTTGCCGTCTAAGAATTTCTGATCAATCACAATATGTGATCCCTGGCTTGGTCTAACCAGGTTTTTATGCGTAGGGGTATCCAATTTCAGAATATCATCCACAAAGATTCCCGTAGCATTGATGATCACCTTACCTTTTGCCACAAATTCCTCGCCCGTTTCCCGGTCCTTGCAAACTACAGCCGATAATTTACCCTGTTCATCTTTTCGGAAATTCTTTGCTTCCACATAGTTTAGAACCGTGGCTCCATGCTCTACAGCAGTTTGGGCCAAGTTAACCGCCAATCGGGCATCATCAAATTGCCCGTCGTAATATAAGATTCCACCATGCAGATCTTTCTTTGCAATATGCGGTAATTTTTCTATCACCTCTTTTTTGGAAAGGGAAATGGAGTTCCCAACCCTTAAACTCCCTGCCAACCAATCGTAAAGCTTGAGTCCGATCAAATACTTTAATTTGCTGAAGGTAGAATAAACAGGAATAACAAAGGATTGTACTGTCGAAACATGCGGCGCATTCTTGAAGATACGACCTCTTTCCTTTAAGGCACCGATAACCAGTTTAATGTCTCCATTCGCTAAATATCGTACCCCACCATGGACCAATTTAGTACTCTTACTAGATGTCCCTTTGGCGAAATCATATTTCTCCAGCAGCAGGACCTTATATCCTCGGGTGGCTGCATCTACGGCAGTTCCAAGACCTGTGGCCCCACCTCCGATGATAATAATATCCCATTTTTCTGTTGTCCGAAGTCGGTTTAGTTGATCTTCTCTTGTTAGCACGGATTGCATTGATAAGTGTTTTAGCTAAAAATAGGGAATTTATTAGCTATTTGACAACTTTATTAAACTTATTTATTTTTTTTCTTTTTGTTTCGAAAGATAATTTAACCTTTTATTAGCTTTTTAAAGCTAATTGCTACTTCAGTTCTAAAATTTACCTATATTTAATTTTCTACTTATTAACTGAACAGGAATATGTCATACTTATATGAGTAATATTTTATTTACGCAAACGGTTGTGTTCTCTTTTTGAGGTAATTTACATCAATTATGGCGTAAAATAATATAGATTTGACCTGATTAAATAAGTGATTACTGAAAAGATTTTATAGAATTGTAAACTAAATCTACAATAAACGTTTTTATGAGCTAATATACATGAAAGGCGGACTAAATTATGGAATCAGATCCTACCTTGCGTCCTTTCAAACCGTATATTTTTTCAATGGAACCATCAATATTATGAACGAAACAAAAAATTCTTCTAGAAGAGATTTCCTTAAGAAATCTCTAATCGGAGCTGCGGCATTCACTATTGTACCGCGCTTTGTATTGGGTAAGGGCCATCTGGCTCCGAGTGATCATTTGACCAAAGGTGTCATTGGGGTAGGTTCTATGGGCCGCGGACATTTTGGCTATGCAGGTACAAAAACTGTTGCCATTTGTGATGTGGATACCAGGCACTTGGCATTAGCGCAAAAAGCGCTTGGTGGTGGTATTAAGGAACACCACGATTTCCGTGATCTGATCAATAATCCAGAAGTTGATATTGTACATATCGCAACTCCTCCACACTGGCACGGGTTAATGGCCATGGAAGCTGCGCGTTCAGGAAAAGATATCTGGTGTGAAAAACCAATGACCAGAACCATTGGTGAAGGTAAAAAAGTGAAAGAAGCTGTAAAACAGCATGGAAATATTTTCCGTTTGAATACATGGTTCCGTTTTGATGCCAATTTCTATGGCATGAATGTACCCGTTAAAAAGATCAAAAAATTAGTAGATACTGGTATGTTGGGTTGGCCTTTGAAAGTGACGATCAGTAAACATACCGGTTTTGACTGGAAATTTTATTGGGTAGGAAAGGAGAACCTTCCGGTTCAACAAGTTCCTAAAGAATTGGATTACGATATGTGGTTAGGTCCAGCACCTTACAAACCATACAGCGCACACCGCGTTCATACCACTTTCCGTGGATATTGGGATTATGATGGTGGCGGTCTTGGTGATATGGGGCAGCATTATTTAGATCCTGTTCAATATTTCCTTGGCAAAGACAATGAAAGCCCGATCAAAGTAGAAGTGGATGCTCCACAACAACATTCTGATGCTGTGGGAACTTGGCGAAAAATCACCTATACCTATGCTGATGGCTGCCAGATCATCCTAGATGGTGCCGGCACAGAGGAAGGCAAAGCTTATATTGAAGGGCCTCAAGGTAAACTATACCGCGGATTCCAATCCGATATCGCTGATATGGAGCGTAAATTAGCCCAATATCCAGATCCTGCTCCGCAGATGACGGATTTTGTGGAGGCCGTACGCACGCGTCAGAAGTTCGCACTGAACGAAGAAAACGGTTATTATTCATGTACTTTGGTGAATTTAGGCCTAGCGGCATTGCGCTTGAACAGATCCTTGCACTTTGATTCTGCAAAACAAGAGTTTGTAAACGATGAAGCTGCAAACCGCTTAATTAATCAACCTATGAGAGGACCTTGGTCATTCTAAAACCTAAAAGAAATCATGAAAAAAGTATTTAACACGATAACCGCTTTATTATTTATACAGGTTGCGGCTTATGCCCAACAACCTGCAAACCGTACCTCGGCAACCAAAATTGCAGATGTATTGGCGCAACAGCCCGCCGAAGAAATCGGTAAGTTTACCCAGGCGATGAAGGAGCTGGAAGGATTTACAGCTGATGATGTAACCAACTTATTGATGGGCTTGAAACCACAAGGTGGAAACAATGCACCTGTGGAATATGCAACCAATTCTTACGCTTTTTATGTGATGCAACCAGGCTTTGATAGCCAACGCGCAACTTATGTGCAAGGTTTGCTTGCTGCATTGGATAAATTGAAAGATGCCAATAACAAAGGTTATGTATTGGAATTACTGAAAAACTGTGCGAAGAATGAGGCTATCGAAAAAGTAGTGCCCTATCTTTCAGATGAATACCTAGCTGAAAAAGCTGCTCGAGTATTGAATGGAATTCGTACCGCTGAATCTGCAGCAGCATTGAACAATGCTTTGGCGAATGCACCTTCCGAGAAAATTGCCACTGCTATTGTAACAGCTTTAGGCGACTTGGAATCCAAAGAAGCAGAAGCTAAGATCATTGAATTATTAGGGAAATATCCTTCTGATAATTTCCAATTCGCTGGATTGACCGCGTTGAGCCATATTGCTGGAACAAATTCCGCGGCCATTTTCCTTCAAAAAGCAAAAGAGAAGAATTATGCATTTGATCGTTCAAATGCTGCAGCACTAGCTATCCAATATGCAGACAAATTGGTAGCAAAAGATGAAAATGCTGCTGCTACTAAGTTTGCAAACACCCTTTACCAAGAGGCTGCAGCGGCTAAATCGGCTACGATTCAAGCTGGAGCTTTGGGTATTCTGACAGAAATTTCTCCTAATAAACAAAAGAAGAACCTTATCAAATTAGCGGCTTCTGATGATAAGTTGTTGAGAAATGTGGCTTTAGGCCTATTAGCTGATGAAGCATCGGCTGGTGATCTGAAAAAATTAGCAGCTTCTCTTAGAGGATTAGATGCCGATAACCAGGAAGCCGTTCTGAACTTTTTAGCTACCAAAGATGCTGCTTCTACCATCTCGACCATCGAGAAAAATTATAACAGCCTTAAAGATGAGGAAGCTAAAATTGCCGCATTAAATGCATTGGCCGTACTTTCCAAAGGAACCAATACCGCATTTTTGATTTCAAAGTTAGCAGCTGCATCGGATGCAGAAACTAAAGCTATCAAAACATTGATTCTTTCAGCTAAAGATGCAGGCACCATCGATGTGGTAAACCAAGCTTTGCCTACAGCTGATACGAAAACACAATTAGCGCTTTTGGATATCCTTGCGCAAAGAAGCAATGCCAATGCGGCGACTGCTGTACTTGGATTGACAAAATCCAATGATGCTAATGTGCGTTTAGCGGCTTATAAAGCATTACCGAATGTGGTGAACCCAGATAATTTTGAAGCATTGATCAATCTATTGGATTCAGAAAATGCAGAAGAAGTAAAGGCGGCTCAACGTGCAGCTATTATCGCATTGAACGCAAGTGCGGATAAGGATGCAAAGATCCAGAAATTAGCTGCAAATATTTCTCGTTCTGCCGCTCCTTCAGCAGGTAAATATTTCCCAATATTTGCTGGTGTGGGTGGTGCAGAAGCGCTCAAAGCAGTACAGAATTACAACAATAGCAATGGACCATTGAAAGCTGAATCCATTCAGGCCTTGGCCAACTGGTCAAATCCAGAATCTTTGGAAGCCTTGATCAAGTTGTCGAGAACCGAAAAAGATGCGAAATTGTTCAACAGCATTTTTACAGGCTTGATCAAACAGATCAATGCCAGTAAGATCACTCCAGAACAGAAAACCTTGTTCCTGAAAGATGCCTTTGAAATAGCACAAACTACTGCCCAGAAAAAATCGGCATTGAGCAACCTGCAATCCACAGGAACTTACCAAGCCATGATGTTTGCTGTTCCTTTTATGGACGACAAGGATCTAGGAGAGACGGCATCCAACGTAGCTATGAATGTGGCTATGGATAATAAATCGTTCGTAGGTAAGGAAGTACGCAATATTTTGGAGAAGGCTGCCGGAAAATTGACCGGAAGTGAAAGCTCCTACCTGAAAGAAGCCGTAGTACGCCATTTGGCGGAAATGCCTCAAGGAGAAGGATTTGTTTCCATGTTCAATGGTAAGGACCTAACAGGTTGGAAAGGACTTGTTGGAAACCCGATCTCTAGAGCTAAATTATCCAAGGCAGAATTAGCAACCAAACAAGCAGAAGCGGATAAGAAGATGCGCGAAAGCTGGTCGGCTATCGATGGAGACCTTGTTTTCTCTGGACATGGCGATAATATTGCTTCTGTTAAGCAATATGGCGATTTTGAAATGTTGGTGGATTGGAAATTGGATCCAAATGGAAAAGAACCAGATGCTGGGGTTTATTTAAGAGGAACGCCACAGGTTCAGATCTGGGATATTTCGCGTACTAATGTTGGAGCGCAGGTGGGTTCCGGTGGTTTATATAACAACAATAAAGGCGGTAAAGACCCTTTAATTGTTGCTGATAATGCATTGGGTGAATGGAATAATTTCAAAATCCGTATGGTTGGTGAAAATGTTTCCGTTTGGTTGAATGGGCAATTGGTAGTGGACAATGTTCCTTTGGAAAACTATTGGGATAGAAATCAATCGATTTTCCCAACCGAACAGATTGAACTTCAAGCACATGGTTCTCGCGTATGGTATCGTGATATCTATATCAAAGAATTAGCGCGTAAAGAAGTCTATACCCTGAACGATCAAGAAAAGAACGAAGGTTTCGAAATGTTGTTCGATGGAACAAACTTAGATAAGTGGACAGCAACTCCGGCTTATGAAATTACACCGGAAGGTTATATCCGTTCAAACCCTACTGCAAAATTTGGTAAGAATCTATATACCAAAGAGCAATACGGTGACTTCGTTTATCGTTTCGAATTTAAATTGACCCCTGGAGCCAATAATGGTGTGGGTATTCGTACGCCTTTAGATGGTGATGCTGCCTATGCAGGAATGGAAATCCAGATCTTGGACGATGGGGCAGAGGTGTATAAAAACCTTCAGCCTTACCAATACCATGGATCGGTTTATGGTATCATCGCTGCAAAACGCGGATCCCTAAATCCTGTGGGTGAATGGAATACCGAAGAAATCCGTGTTCAAGGAAATAAAATCAAAGTGACGGTGAATGGAAAAGTAATCGTGGATGGTGATTTGTCTGCTGCCAGCAAAAATGGTACGGCTGATAAGAAAAATCATCCTGGATTGTCCAATAAAGCTGGTCATATCGGTTTCTTGGGCCATGGTACCGAAGTGTTCCTTCGTAATATCCGTGTGAAAAAATTGTAGTTACCCATTTGTAACTTTAATATAAAGGGTTGTTCAAATTGATTGAACAACCCTTTGTTTTTCTGAATTATCTCGTATAATTGCCTTACAACCCAAGATTCATCGTATGCGTAAGATTAACCTTTATTTATCCCTGTTTTTTATTGTTCCTATTTCCCAAGTTTATGCGCAATTGGCGCCTCTAACGGTCGAGAAGATCATGCGTGATCCGAAATGGATGGGTACAGCACCCAGTAATTATCGTTGGTCTGCTGATAGTAGATACCTCTATTTCGATTGGAACCCCAATAATAAAAACGAATCGGAAGTATTCCGTTGGGATGTGAAAAAACAGCAATATGAACCCAGTACAGACAGTATTGCAGAACGCGATATCGCTCCAAATTATGTTTTCAACCAAGATGCCAGCTTAAAGGCCTATGAAAGGAATGGCGACTTATATCTTGTAAAACCCAAATCGAAAAGCGAGATTCAATTGACAGAAACCTTGGAAAGGGAATCTTTATTGGGATTTCTTGCCAATAATGATCTCGTATTTGTAAGAAATGAGAACCTCTATGCCTTAAACCTGTCCACTATGCAGCTCATGCAACTGAGCAATTTTGTAAAAGGTCAAGCGCCAGGAAAGGGAGGCGGATTAAGCGAGCAGGATAACTGGTTAAAGAAGGATCAAGAGGAATTATTTGATGTATTCAAGGATAAGCCTAAAGAAAATAATAGAAAGCCTACAAAGACCTTAAAACCTCAATATATTGGCGATGGAATTTTAGCTGGTTGGAGTATTAATCCGAATGGGAAACAGATCAACTATCGATTGGTCTATCCGGCAAAAGGAAATCGAAATACCATTGTTCCTGATTTTATCACCCGCTCGGGTTATGTAGAGGATCTGAATATGAGAACTAAAGTGGGAAATGCCTTGACCCAATATCGATCTTTCCTTTACCAATTGGATCGGGATACCGTGTTGGAGATTAAATCAGCAGGAATTTCCGGCGTCCAGGATCTTCCAGCTTATCTTTCGGATTATCCAGAACGCTTGGCAAAACTAAAGGAATCAAACAAAGATAGGGCTGTGAATTGGGGAATTACTTCCTGGTCGCCTGATGGAAAATATGGAGTCATAACAGCCAAATCGCAGGATAATAAGGATTTCTGGATCTTACAGGTGGATCCATCAAATGGGAAGTTAACGGTATTGGATAGGCAACATGATGATGCATGGATTTCTGGGCCTGGCATAGGGCGCGATGTACGCTGGATAAATGGTCATACTTTTTATTTCCAGAGTGAAGCGAGTGGCTATTCCCATTTGTATACTTATGATCTATTGAACAATGAAAAGAAACAGTTGACTTCTGGGAATTGGGAAGTTCAATCGGTGCAATTATCGAAGGATAAGAAGTCTTTTTATCTTTCTGGTAATAAGGAACATCCTGGGATAACACATTTTTATACCTTGAATGTGGTTGGAGGAGAATTGACGCAGATCACCCAAATGAAAGGAGGGAATGAAGTAACATTATCTCCAGATGAGAAATGGTTAGCGATCAATTATTCCAGCATGAACAAGCCATGGGAATTGTATATGCAGCCCAACAACCCAAAGGTTGCCGCCAAGCAAGTGACCAAATCGACAAGTGCTGAGTTTGATAGTTATGCCTGGAGGGAGCCGGATATGGTTAAATTCAAAAATAGACATGGAGATGATGTTTATGCGAGGGTATACCCAACTAAAAACCCTCATCCGAATAAGCCAGCTGTTGTTTTTGTGCATGGTGCGGGATATCTTCAGAATGTACATTATTGGTGGAGCCAATATTTCCGCGAATATATGTTCAATAATATGTTAGCGGATCATGGTTACACGGTAATAGATATTGACTATACCGCAAGTTCTGGTTATGGCAGAAATCATCGTACGGGAATTTATCGACATATGGGAGGTAAGGATTTAACGGATCAAGTGGATGGAGTGAATTATTTGGTGGAAAACTATGGGGTAAATCCGGCTAATGTGGGTATTTATGGCGGTTCATATGGTGGATTTATTACACTGATGGCTTTGTTTACGGAGGCTGATAAGTTCAAATCTGGCGCAGCTCTTCGATCTGTGACCGATTGGGCGCATTATAACCATGGGTATACGGCAAATATTTTGAATACGCCGGTGGAGGATCCTATTGCATTCAAACGGAGCTCTCCGATTTATTTTGCGGAGGGGCTAAAGGGTAATTTATTGATGTTGCACGGGATGGTGGATGTGAATGTGCAGTTCCAGGATATTGTGAGATTGAACCAGAGGTTGATTGAGTTGGGCAAGGATAATTGGGATTTGGCGGTTTATCCTGTGGAAGACCATGGTTTTGTGACGCCAAGTAGCTGGACGGATGAGTATAAGAGGATCTTTAAGTTGTTTGAGAGGACTTTGAAGGATTGATGGTTTTTTTGTCGTGGGGAGCGAAGTCGAAGGATCTGTACGGTTGTATCCGAACAGATGGTTCGACTACGCTCACCATGACATGCTTGAAGATTGCTTCGTCGTGCCTCCTCGCAATGATTGTTATGATTAAACCAACTATTTTTTTACTTTTTTCCTTCAATAGTTTTCCTATCCAAAAAGTTATTTCCAAAAAATTTTTAGAGCTTGA
>PJUC01000316.1_pt1 | contig 24550 bp, 7 predicted proteins | sample 1512161 | NCBI WGS metagenome assembly PJUC01 (sample SAMN08177676, study PRJNA422409) | Soil metagenome, whole genome shotgun sequencing project. | isolation source: Soil enriched on filter paper | place: USA: Madison | collected 2015-01-15
CAGTCCAACCTAAAAAGGAGAAAACCAAGAACTTATCCACACCGTGAGCCGATTGGCTTGCAAAGCGGGTGGGTCAATATTCGATGGAAATCGCGGGTCAGGATTCCATGGAACTCAACAGTCGATCGACTGGGCTGCGCCTCCGTGGCGTTCGAGACCGTGACCGATCTGATGAACGCACTCCGCTCGGGCGACCGCTTTGGGCTGCTGCTTTTGGCCCTTCCCACGGACGTGAACATTAACTGGGTGAAGGCCATTCGAGGGCTGACGAACGCACCGGTCTTATTTGCCGTCAACGAAAGCAAGGCTGCATGGCAGCTTCGCGCGGGTAACAGGCTTCTCGGGGATGGAAATTTTGATTTCGTTTTTCCTCCCTTTGACAGCGCGGAAATAAGATTGAGGCTGCGAAATCTGATGACCAGAAGTGCCGCCGCCAGATGCGCGCAGACGGAAAATGGCGTTCTAGCCTTCAAAAGCTATAAATTTCAATTGGATGAGCGAAAGGTATTTTACGAAGGTCGAGAGGTAAGCCTGCAGCGACGTGAATATGACCTTGCGCTGAACTTTTTCAAGAATATAGATTTTCCATTGGCCAGAGGAAATCTTAATTTCCTGCTTCGCCGTGAATTTGCAGACTCGCGCTCTCGGGTGCTGGATGTCTACGTCGCAAAAATCAGGAAAAAGCTAAAAATCGAGCCGTCCAACGGGTTGATTCTGAAAGCGGTTTTCGGTTACGGATACGAGTTGCGGACTGCGTTCTCAAAGACGTCATAGGTTGAACGTAGCTTCCATTTGCGCTGTTGGATGTTGAATGGTTCGGTGTTGAGGTAATTATTTTGTTGTATCTCGTGGTCAAGCGTACCGGAGAAGGCGTTCAAATCTCTGCGAATGAGATTTCTCTGAAAGAAGCTTCTATTGTTCGGGTGGACTTGCCCAGACAGCAGGTCAAGGGAATGCGTCGTGCCGGTGCCGACTTGGTCATCACTTCCATTTCGGGAGAGATCGTCACTGTTCGTGGATTCTTCTCGGCAATGGACGGGAGCAAGAGCGATCTGGTTTTGAATGAAGGGCAAGACGGTTCTTGGCGCGCCGGGCTCAGCCAGGAGCAAGGCGAATTGGCCGTCAACTACTCAAGCATTGATCCCATCGAGCCCTTGCTCATGCCCAAGGCCTCCGATTTCGGTGCGTGGCCGTGGTTGCTTGGCGGTGGCTTGGCCGCGGCTGCTGCTGGTGGCGGCGGCGGAGGTGGAGGCGGCGGTAGCAGTGGCGGTGGGGTGCCTATGCCATTTGTTGCGTCGCCGCAGTCTCCACCGGCGCCCGCCGACCGGGGCCCGCCACCGGCCAAGCCGACCATCAATCCCACGAACGGCGGTTCGATCTCCGGCACGGTGGAGCCCGGCGCGCTGATAACCGTCAGGGACGGCGCGGGCAACTTCATCGGCAGTGCTACCGCGGCGATCAATGGCACCTACAGCGTCACACCGGTGACCACTCCAGCGGACGGCACCCTGCTTCGCGTTGTGGCCAGTGATGCTGACGGCAACGCGAGCCCCGAAGCGACGGCCGCCGTCGACAGCAAGCCGCCCGTCATCAGCATTGCCATCGTCAACGATGCCAATAACGACGGTTTCATCAACGCGAGCGAGAAGGCCACCGTGGTGAGCGTGAAGGTCACGCTCGTGTCCGGCGCGGCCGTGGGTGATGTCATCAGCCTCACCGATGGCAGCAAAACCGCCAGCGTCACGCTGACTGCGTCGGATGTAGCCAATGGCTTCCTCGACGTCGCGTTCGACAACCCGGTGGAAGGCGCAGCGATCAGCGTCAGCGCGACCAGCCGCGATCTCGCAGGCAATGTCTCGACGCCGGCCGCGACCGACAGCGCGGTGCTCGACACCACGCTGGCGGCGCCCGCAATCAGCGTTGCCGCCATCACCTCCGACAACGTCGTCAATATGACCGAGGCCGGTGGCACCGTAGCCGTGGCCGGAACCACCGCCGGCACGCAATCGGGCGACGTGGTCATGCTGCTGGTCAACGGCGTCACTTACAGCGGCGCAGTGGATGCAAGCGGCAAATGGCGAATCGACGTGGCGGGCAGCGACTTGGCGGCCGACGCCGACCGCACCGTCGCTGCCAGCGTCGTCAGCCACGACACGGCGGGCAACACGGCCAGTGGCTCGAACAACCATGTTTACGGCGTCAGCAGCACGGCGCCGCTCATCACCATCGACAAGCCGGTGGCGGGCGACAACGTTGTCAATGCCAAGGAAGACAACGCTGTGGTCGTCAGCGGTACGACCGCGAACGTCGAGAACGGACAGACTGTTACCGTCACCTTCAGCGACGGCACCAACAGCGTGACCGCGACAGCGACTGTTTCCGGCAACAACTGGGCTGCTGCTGCGGCCGACATCAGCGGCCTGGAAAGGGGCACCGTCGTCGTCAAGGCCATCGTGCAGGACCTTGCGCAGAATCCGGCAAGCAGTACCCACGCCGTGACGCTCGACAATGCAGTGCCGGCACAGAAGGCGGAGATCACAAGCTACTCCGACGACTTCGGCATCAGCCAAGGCGAGTTCGGCAGCGGCACGCGCACGGATGATGCGAATCCGGTGCTCAACGGCAAGCTGAGCGCCGCTATCGGTTCGACCGACGTGGTGCGCATCTACGAAGGCACGACGCTGCTGGGCACCGCCACAGTGAACGGCACCGCCTGGACCTTCGACCTGGGCCTTCTCGCGCACAACTCGAGCCATACCTATCGGGCCGTCGTGGCCAGCGCGGGAGATGTCGAGGGCGCGATGTCCGACAACTTCAGCCTGACGGCTTACTACGCAATCACGGTCAACAGCCAGAACACCGTCGACACCACGCCGCTCGTTACTGGCGCGATGTCGTTCAAGCTGGCCAACGGCCAGTACCTCGAGGTCATCATTGCGGGCAAGACCTACAGCTCGGCCGACGGCGCGGTGCGCATCGATTCGCTGCGCGGCGTGTGGCATGTGCAGGTGCCGACGCCAATGGAGCTCAAGACCCACGACGTCAAGGCCGTGGTCGAAAACGCTGAAGGCGTGGAGATTGCAACTGACGACACCGCGGGCGAATTGATCATTTCGGCGGCGCCGACGGTGACTGCCGGATCCGCAGCCAGCGATGCGAATCAGAAAGCGACCGCCTACACGATCGGCGAAAACGGCATGTGGCGCATCCACACCAACCAGACGATGCTGGACGCCGATGGAACCAACAGCGCCACGCTCGGAAGCTTCAAGCGGACAGCGTTGAAGAGCAACACCCAAGGCGCCGTGGGTAGCAATGAATTCAACCCGACGTATCTGGGGCAAAACTTCGTTCAGAACGCCACGTTCATCGACTTCAACCGCGATGGGCACATGGACCTGTTCGCGGAAGACAGCGCGCCCGAAGATGGCCAGCAGGCGTTCACCTTCAATGGCAGCAGCTATACCGCGCTGCAGGTTGGCGGACGGGACTACGACAACAAGGAAAAAACATTGGGCCCCGAAGGCGATGCGAACGCGCACAGTTCGTTGGGTGGCGTGGTGGCCTTCGACAAGACGGGCACCGGCTTTGCCAGCATCGCCTACGGCAGCAGGGCGTGGGGAAACGCCTACGCCGTCAAAGGAAATGACTCGCAGGTCGTACTGAACACCGACGGCAACATCCGGAAGATGGTCAAGGACGCCGGCTACACCAATGCCTCGACAACCGACCACGGCGTTGCGCAATCGACGAACACCGGCAACGCCACCTTCGACCTGGAACTGTCGGGCGTGGACTTGAACAACGACGGCAGAGTCGACCTCGTCTATCACGCGACGACGGGTGCGACGAAGATCGGCGGTCCGCTCGCCGATCCGAATCTGGCGGGTACGCCCAAAAGCTCGGATCCTCATCGCCTGGTCGTTGCCACCAACAAAGGGGACGGAACCTGGGAAAACACGCAGATCATCGAGAAGGCGTTCCAGCGCGCCAACGACGCGCCGACCTATGCCAACGGCATTTCCATGACCTGGGCGGACTTCAATGGTGACGGCTACATGGACCTGCTCATGGGCCGCGGCTATGGCGTAGACCAGCAAGATCCGCAACAAACCCGCATCATCTTCAATGATGGCCACGGCAAATTGAAGATGCTGGACCTCGATGGCGACAGGATCGGCGCCGAGCCGACAGGCATGTACACCTTCGACGACACCGGGGGAACCACCAACGGTCTTTGGGTGGAGGGTGGCCCCTCGCTAGCGGTCGACTGGAACGGCGACGGCAAGATGGACGCCATCGAACTACCCGGCTTCGGCGACACAGGCGGCATGAGGAAGGAAGGCGTTTTCGGCCCCATCAATCTCTACACGAACACCAGTTCCGGGGCGGCCTCGGTCAGTTTCAGCATGACCAATCTGCTCGGTGAATTCTTCGAAGAGATCGGGATGTGGACCGGCGACCCGTCGACAAACGACGCCGTCACCGGCGCCGTTGCGGCCGACATCGACTGGGACGGCGACCGGGATCTGCTGGTGTTCACCCAGAAAGGCAACACCCGGTTCATCACCAACACCACCACGGTGGCGGACGGCACTTCGCTGCATTTCCGCATCCTCGATGCGCAGGGCATCAACGCGCTGTATGGCAACACCGTGCAGCTCTTCGATTCGTCAGGCAAGCTGGTTTCCACGCAGATCATCAATCCGCAGTCCGGCAACCAGACCAACGACAGCTCGGCGATCGTCGACTTCTACGGGCTTGACGCGAAGGAGACCTACACGCTGGCGCTCCTGCGCATCGCCAACGGCAGTGCCGCGGACGTGGGTGGCAAGGACGAGCTGGGTGGCAACACCATCGAGGTCGTCAATGCCGCCTGGACGGGCCTGAAGGCCGGCGAAGCCAACCACGCCTTCGTGCTGACCACGGAATCCGGCACCAACGTCGCCGATGCCAACATCGGCAATGGCATCGTCGGCACCGGCTACAACGACACGTTCTTCGCCACCCAGGGCGACGACAAGTACGAAGGCGGCGGCGGCACGGTCACGGCGTCGGGCGTCAAGGCCTGGAGCAACACCGGCGGCCTCGACATCGTCGACTACAAGCTCGCTGGCGACACGCCGCTCACCATCGATCTGAGCATCACCGGCGCACAGAACACCGGCTTCGGCACGGCGACTTTCAGGAACATCGAGGGCCTGGCGGGCGGCAGCAGTTCCGACATCTTCGTCGACAACGCGGCGGACAACCAATTCGAGGGCCGTGGCGGCAACGACACCTTCACCCTCATGGGCGGAGGCCGCGACACGCTGCTCTACAAGTTGCTCTCAGCCAGCGACGCCACAGGCGGCAATGGCGCGGACGACGTCTACGGGTTCGAGGTCGGCGCTTTCGTGGCCTGGCCGAACGCAGACCGCATCGACCTGCGTGAACTGCTGGTCGGCTTCACGCCGGGCAACGAAGCCAGCTACCTGAAGGTCTCGGTGGTCAACGGGCGCGACACGGTGATCTCGGTGGACCGCGACGGTGCGGGCAATGGCCACGACTTCGCTCCGTTGCTGACCTTGCGGAACGTGCAGGTCGATTTGGCCACATTGCTCGCCAACCAGCAGATCGTGATGGTTTGACGAAACCCCTGACGGACAAGAGCGGCGGGTGGCTCCGGCCGTGTTGCTCGTGCCTGCCTGGAAACAAAAAACATGAAAAAGAAACTCAATCATCGACGGCTGGCCGCGGCTTGCCTGCTCGCGGCCTGTGCGCCCGCATTCGCGCAGAGCAGCCACGGCGAGCTCAAGCTGGCACGAGGCCTCGCTCCGAGCACGCTGGCCAAGGAACTGGGCGTCAAGCCCGGCCCCGCATTGCCCGAGGCTGCCGAAACCACGACGCCGCTGGAGCTGGCCGATGCCGTGCGGCAGGCGGTGGCGCGCCATCCGTCCATCTCCGACGCCATCGCCGTGCTGGCGCAGCAGTCGGGCGGCGTGGACGTGGCACGCGCCGGCTATTACCCGTTGGTGCGTGTCGGTGTGGGCGCGGGCGTCAACGACCGCGGCGCCGCCGGCCAGGGGCGCAGCAATGGCGGTCTCGCCACCGCCTCGGTGTCGCAGATGCTGTACGACTTCGGCAAGGTCTCGGGTGCGGTCGGCCAGTCGGAGGCGCAGGTACAGCGCCAGCAGGCGACGATCCTCAAGCAGATCGACGCCGTCGCGCAGCAGGCTGCCGAAGCCGTGGTCATGGCGCACCGCTACCAATCGCTCGTCGCCATCGCGCAGGAGCAGGTGCAGGCGGTCGAGAAAGTGCTGCAGACCGCACAGCTGCGCGCCAATGCGGGCCTCAGTACCAAGGCCGATCCGATCCAGGCCGAGTCGCGCGTGGACAGCGCACGCGCCAACCTGCTGCAGGTGAAGTCGCAGCTGGCGCAGTGGCGCGAGCGCCTGGGTACGCTGCTGGGGCGTTCCGTGCCGCCGCGCATGGCACCGTTGCCTGAGCACCTGGCAAGTGAACTGCGCGTCGACATGCAGCCCGACACCAGCCTCATGCCCGAGGTGCTGGCCGCCGAAGCCGAACGCCGTGTCGCAACCGCCCAGCTCGAAGTCGCCAGGGCCCAGCGCTATCCCACGCTCAGTCTCGACGCTTCCGTCAACCGGCCCATGGGCGGCATGAACTCCGGTGTTCCGGAGCGCAGCGGCGGCTCCCACTCGGTCATGCTCAACCTGTCGAGCGTGCTTTACCAGGGTGGTGCGCTCGAAGCGCAGGTCAACGTCGCCGTCGCGGCCGAACAGGCTGCGCGCATGCGCATCGAAACCGCCCGCCTCAACGCCGGCGACCAGGTGCGCAACTTCCGCGAGCAGGTCATCGGCGCGCAGGCACGCCTGGGTGTGCTGGCCGACCGGCGCCGAAGCATCGCCGAGGCGCGCGATCTCTACCGCGAGCAGTACACGCTCGGTACCCGTTCCATTCTCGACCTGCTCAATGCCGAGCAGGAGATCCACCAGGCCGCTGCCGACGAAGAGGCCGTGCTGCACGAGCTCTGGACCAGCCGCGTCGGCTACATAGGCGCCACCGGGCAGTCCCGCGCGTACTACGGGTTGAACAACACCACCGTGCAGGGAATCGAGGTGCTTCCATGAAGTTGCCTTCGCAGTACACAAGCTGGCTCGACGCCATGCTTTTCGTCGCCCGCCACTACGGCATAGGCGCTTCAGAGGAGAACGTGCGCGTCTCGCTGGCCTGGGAGCGCGGCGCGCCGCTGGACACGCTGCTCGATCACATGGCGCGCCAGCTCGGCCTGACGGTGCGGCTGGGCGAATTCTCCGAGACGCTGCTCGACCCATGGCGCCTGCCGCTGGTGGTGGAGTTCGACAACGGCGAGGTCGGCGTGGTGCGAGCCTCCAACGGCCGTGGCCAGCTGGGCGTGCTACTCGGGGGCGACCATGGCCTCGAGACGGCGCTGCCGCTCGACGAGCTGCGCCGCCGCGCGAAACGCGTGGCCGTGCTGCGGCCCAACACCGCCGTGCCCGATGCGCGCGTGGACGACTACATCAAGCCCTACAAGGCCAACTGGTTCCGGACCATCGCGCTGCGCGACTGGCGGCGCTACGGCGACATCATGCTGGCCTCGATGTTCGCGAACGTGCTGGCACTGGCGTCGATGATCTTCTCGATGCAGATCTACGACCGCGTGGTGCCTGCGCAGTCGGAGCCCACGCTGTGGGTGCTCTTCGGTGGCGTGATGCTGGCGGTGGCCTTCGAGTTCATGCTGCGCGTGTCGCGCACCCACATCTCCGACGTGGTCGGCAAGCGCGCCGACCTCAAGGTGTCGGACGTCGTGTTCGGCCATGCGCTGCGTCTGCGCACCAATGCGCGCTCCAAGTCGACAGGCTCCTTCATCGCGCAGGTGCGCGAGGTGGAGCAGGTGAGGGAGTTGCTCACCTCCACCACGATCTCCGCCGTGGCCGACCTGCCGTTCTTCCTGCTGTTCCTGGTCGTTCTCTGGCTGGTGGCCGGACCGCTTGCGCTGGTTGCCCTGGCGGCGGTGCCGTTGCTGGTCATTCCGGGCCTGCTCATCCAGAAGCCGCTGGCGCGCCTGGCGAGCGAAGGCATGCGCGAATCGGCCTTGCGCAACGCCCTGTTGGTCGAGGCGGTCGAAGGCATCGAGGACATCAAGCTCATGCGTGCCGAGCCGCGCTTCCAGAACCAGTGGAACCACGTCAACGACGTGTCCGCCGGCGTCAGCATGCGGCAACGCTTTCTCACGAGCATGCTCATGACGTGGACGCAAGAGGTGCAGACCATCGTGTATGCCGTGGTGCTGCTGGCGGGCTGCTTTCTCGTGATGCGCGGCGACATGACGACGGGCGCGCTGGTGGGCTCGTCGATCCTCGCGTCTCGCATGATCTCGCCGCTGGCGCAGCTGTCGAGCGTGTTCGCGCGCTGGCAGCAGGCCAAGGTGGCGCGCGCCGGCCTCGACCAGCTCATGCAGCGCCCGGCCGACCAGGCCGACGGCACGCGGCTGGTGCATGCGCCGGCGCTGCACGGGCATTACGCACTGGCCGGCGTCGAGTTTCGCTATGGCAAGGACGACAAGAGCCCGGCGCTCGCAATCGCGCAATTGCAGATTCAGGCAGGCGAGAAGGTCGCGTTGCTGGGCCGCATGGGCGCGGGCAAATCCACGTTGCTGCAACTGCTGTCCGGCCTGCAGTCGCCGCAGCAGGGCCACGTGGCGCTCGATTCGCTCGACCTCTCGCTGATCGATCCGGCCGACCTGCGCCGCGACGTCGGCCTGCTCACGCAGAACGCGCGGCTCTTCCACGGCTCCATCCGCGAGAACGTGACCATGGGCATGCCGCTGGCCACCGACGACCAGGTGTTCGAGGCCATCGCGATGGCGGGTGCCTTGCCATTTCTCCAGTCGCGCGCCGAGGGGCTGGACGAACTCATTCACGAGGGCGGCCTGGGTCTGTCCGGCGGGCAGCGGCAGGCATTGCTGCTCGCGCGCACGCTGATCCGGCAGCCGTCGATCGTGCTGCTCGACGAACCGACCGCGCATTTCGACGAGGTCACTGAACGGCACGTGATCGATCTGGTGGGCAACTGGATGGGGCCGCGCACGCTGGTGGTGGCTACGCATCGCATGCCGGTGCTGCAGTGGGTGGACCGCATCGTGGTGATCGATGGCGGCCGCATCGTGATGGATGGTTCGAAGGAACAGGTTCTTGGAAGGCTCTCACATGGCAACGCCTGAGAAAATACGGGTGAAGGCGCCAGCCACCACGGTCGGCATGACGACCCCGCCCGGTCTTGCTTCGGGTGCGAAGCCGCCACGCGCGAAGTCTCCTTTCCAGCCCACGGAACGCTCCAGGACCGCGCCCGCCGCCTACTATTCGCCGCCCGAGCCTCCTTTGCCGCGCGCATCGCTGCTCGTGTGGATCATTGCGGCACTGCTGCTCGCGCTGCTGGCGTGGGCCTGGCTCTTCAGGCTCGACGAAGTGTCCACCGGCGCGGGCAAGGTGGTGCCGTCGTCTCGCGAGCAGATGATCCAGTCGCTCGAGGGCGGCATCCTGGTCGACCTGAAGGTGCGCGAGGGCGACATCGTCGAGGAGGGGCAGGTGCTCGCGCAACTCGACAGGACGAAGACCGAGTCGACCGTGCAGGAAAGCGCTTCGCGCGTGCGCGCCGCGCTGGCCATGTCGGCGCGGCTCACGGCCGAGGTGGGAGGCACGCCGTTGGTGTTTCCCCCCGAAGTGAGTTCCGATGCCGACCTGGTGCGCACGGAGACCGCGCTCTACCAGTCGCGCCGCGACCAGCTCGCGAGCAGCCTTTCGGGCGTGACGCAGGCGCTGTCGCTGATGCGAAGGGAGCTTGCCTTGACCGAGCCGCTGGTGGCTCGCGGCGCCGCAAGCGATGTCGAGGTGCTGCGCCTGAAGCGGCAGATCAACGAAGCCGAAACCAAGGCGGCCGACCTCAAGAGCCAGTATTACGTGAAGGCACGCGAAGACCTGGCCAGGGCCAACGCCGAGATCGAGGCGCAGCGCTCGGTCACGCGCGGGCGCTCCGACTCTCTCACGCGCCTGACCTTCGCGTCGCCGGTGCGCGGCATCGTGAAGGACATTGCGGTAACCACGGTGGGCGGCGTGCTGCCCCCGGGCGGCAGGCTCATGGCGATCGTGCCGCTCGACGAGAAGCTGCTGGTCGAAGCGCGCATATCGCCGCGCGACGTCGCCTTCATCCACCCGGGCCAGGAAGCGGCGGTGAAGGTCACGGCGTACGACTACGCCATCTTCGGCAGCCTGCCGGGCAGGGTGACGACGATTTCGCCGGACACCATCCAGGACGACGTGAAGCGCGACGTGTACTACTACCGCGTGTACATCCGCACCGACGTCGACCAACTGAAGAACAAGCGCGGGGAGAGCTTTCCGATCGTGCCCGGCATGATCGCGAACGTCGACATCCACACGGGCAGCAAGTCGGTGCTGGACTATCTGCTCAAGCCGCTGAACAAGGCGCGCGAAGCCTTGCGCGAGCGCTGAAAGACCCGTATGAGAAGAGTGCCCATTCCGCGCCGCGGGCCCGCCATCACGCAACAGGCCTTGAACCTGCTGGGCGATGAGTTCCGAGCCGCTTTCGCGCAAGGCGAGTTCATGCGGGCTTTGAAGTTCGCTACGCAGGCATGGGAGGCAACCCGCAGCCCGCAGCCCCTGGCCGACGTGGCACTGTGCCAGATGCGGCTGGGCCGGGCGATGCAGGCATACGACATCTATCACGGTGTCGTCGAGTACCTGAAGACCCCGAACGTCTATGACGGCCTTGCGGAGGCCGCGGGGCAACTGGGAAAGTGGAGGGAAGTGCGAGAGTTCGGCACCATATCCCTCGAGCTGAAGATCCTGGAGGCGGCGGAAGAGACGACAGCCGCAACCGCCGAATCGCCCGTGCTGCCGCGCTTCGACGAAAGGCGTCGCGAGCGCAACGTCATTGCGTTCAGCCTGTTCGGCGGTGATCCGCGCTATTGCGAGATGGCCGTGCTCAATGTGCGGGCCGCGCGCGAGTTCTTTCCTGCGTGGGTCTGCCGCTTCTACGTCGATGCCTCGGTGCCGAGGTCCGTCTGCGAGCGGCTGCTGGCGGAGGGCGCGTCCGTCGTCGATGTGCGCTCCATCGGCGGTCACGACCTGCCGGGCACCATGTGGCGGTTTCTCGCGCTCGACGATCCCGGTGTCGATCGCGTGCAGTTTCGCGACGCCGACTCGTTGTTGTCCACGCGCGACCAGGCGGCGGTGCGTGCATGGTGCGCCTCCGACCGCTGGTTCCATGTCATGCGCGACTACCACTCGCACACCGAGCTGATGCTGGCCGGCATGTGGGGTGCATGCCGGGGCGTCTTCACGGACATGGCGGGCGACATGCGCGCATACCTGAAGAGCCGGCCGTTCTCGTCGCGCTACGCCGACCAGCATTTCCTGCGCCACCGTATCTGGAAGGTGGCGGCGACCAGCATGCTCAGCCACGACGAGTGGTTCGACCTGTCCGGCAGCCAGCCTTTTCCCGCGCATGTGCCTATGACGGTGGATCCGCGCTATGCCCACGTGGGCGCCAACATCGGCTCGCCCTCCATGGAGGTTGCGCACTCCGCTCCCGATGGCACGCCCGTCCGTTGGACCCTGCACGACGCCTCGGGCGGGGCCGTCTGCACCTATTGCGCCGTCGTCAGGAACGGCCGCTACAGCGTCAGCATCCCCGCCCCCTATGCCGCGGAGATTGCAGCCGGCCGCTGGAGGGTCGTCTCGCGCGGCCTTCCCCAACCAGATCTGGAGGAAACACGATGTCCCTTGAAAACCTGAGTGGCGTAGACAGGCAGTTGCAGAAGGAAATTGGCGACTTCAACCTGATGTACATGCTCCTGGCGCAGAAGCTGGTGAAGCAGGACGAGGCGGTGGCGATGCGCCGCCTGGGCATCGGCAAGGATCTGGCGGAACTCCTTGCCAATATGTCGTCCGCGCAGATCGCGAAGCTGGCCGAGACGAATCTCATGCTTTGCAGCTTTCGTCCCGATGACGCGGCGATCGCATCGAAACCGTACATGGCCTCAAGCAAGATCTGAGCTCCTGCGCAGTTCGGCCATGCGCGTTGCGACGCGCCGACGGCTCACGGCCGGAAGACTGGCCAGCTCGGCAGTTGCCGCTTCGGGCGGTACCACGCCCAATGGCGCCGCCACGAACAGCCAGTTGATGACGTGGAAGATGCTCTGCCATCCATGGATGGCGTAGTCCTGCACGTCCACGAGCCGCGGCGTGCGCTGCTGGAAACACTGCTTGAGCTCGGCGTAGCTGGCCGGCAGGGGCAGGGCCCCCACGTCGCGCCAGAAGGCGGTGTCGCGCCGTGGGCAGTCGTAGTGCATGCGCAGGAAATCGCGGATGCCGGACCAGCATCGCGCATTGGCCTCGTTGAAGCCTTCGATCAGGAAGCCTGACACCACGCCGTTGCTGGCGGTGACGATGCGCTCGAAGTTGCGCAGTTGCTCCAGCATCTGGCCGATGGAGGTCGCCTCGAGCGGTTCCACGAAACCCGAGGCCAGTCCGATGGCCATGATGTTGCCGACCCACACCTGCTCGAAGTGGCCGGGCTCGAAACGCAGCGTGCGCATCGGCTCGACGTCGGGGCCGATGCGGCGATGGATTTCGTCGATGACCTGGGTCTCGTCGGTGTGCGCGCTGCTGAAGACGTAGCCGGCGCCGACCCGCTCGACCAGCGGGATCTGCCACATCCAGCCCGAAGGCATCGCAATCGCACGCGTGACCAGCGAAGGGTTCGGCTGCGGATGCGGCATATGGAAGGGCACGGCGCGGTCGAGCAGCAGGTGCTTGGAGAACGAGTTCCAGCGCACGCCCAGCTTCTTGCCGATGCCCAGCCGCGCCAGCCCCGAGGCGTCGATCAGCAGGTCGAGGCCGACGATTTCTCCACCGTCCAGCCTCAGGCTGCGTGCCATGCGCTGCTCGTCGCACACCAGCTCATCGACACGGGCCTGCTGGTGCACCACGCCGCGCGATACCGCCACGCGGCGCAGGTAGTCCGCCAGCTTGTGGCTGTCGAAATGGAACGAGGCCGACAGGCCCGAGCCCGGCCCCTGCCGCAGCATGGCCGCGGTCTCCTGCTGCGTCGCATTCGATGCGATCTCTGCAAAGCCCGGTATGTAGTGGTGCAGGCCGATGCCCTCGTGCACCATGCCCGAGAACAATGGGTAAAAGCCGCGCTCGATCCAGTCCGTCTCCGGCAGGCCGGGCCGGCCGAAGAGGTGGTAATAGCGGTCGTCCTCGGCGCCGGTACGCCAGCCTTCATAGGAAAAGCCAAGTTTGAAGGCCGCGCCGGTTTCCCGCACCAACTCGTCCAGGTCGATGCCGCATCGGTGCAGAGCCTCGACCAGGTTGAGCAGGCCGCCTTCTCCCACACCGACGATGCCGATGTCGGGCGATTCGATCACCCGGACTTCGACCTGCGGCGCGAACATGCGGCGCAATGTCAGGGCCGCGAACCAGCCCGCGGTCCCGCCGCCGACGACGACGGCGCGCGACATATTGCGAAGATCGAGCATATGGATAGGTCTGCGGAAAACGCCCTTCAGACCAGCACGATCTGATGGTTGGCCAGCAGCGTGGCGAGGTCGGTGGTCACGCCGTTGAGAGTGATGAGCGTCGTTGCCGAATAGGCGCTGCCCGATCCGTCGCGATCGATGCTCAACGTCGTGTTGCCGCCGCTGACTGTCACGCTCAGGTAGTTGCCGATGGCATCATCCGAATCGATGACGGCAACGCCGTTGATGTAACGCGCCGCCCCATCGGCGTCGGCGGTGTAGCCCACCAGCAGTTCCTTCAGGTCGATGCGATCGGCATTTGGCGTGGCCTCGAAGGTGCCGACTTCGAACCTATTGACCGTGTCCGCGCCATTGCCACCCGTGGCGTCGCTGGCCGAGAGCAACTTGTAGAGCAGCGTGTCCCTGCCTCCGCCGGTGAGGTTGAAAGTGTCGTTGCCGCCACGGCCCTCGAACTGGTTGTCGGCCGCGTTGTCGGTGAAGGTGTCGCTGCCCCTGCTGCCTGCCAGGCCTTCGATATTCCTGAAGGTCGCCGTGCCGAAGCCGGTGTCCTGCGCGCCGGTAATGCTCAGGTTAATGGTGAGCGGCGTGTTGCCAGCGAGCTTGTAGTCGACGATGTCCATGCCGCCGGTGTTGCTCCAGGCCTTGACGCCCGACACCGTGACCGTGCCGCCGCCGCCTTCGTACTTGTCGTCGCCCTGGGTGGCGAAGAATGTGTCGTTGTAGCCGGTGCCGACGATGCCATTGCCGATGTTGGCATTGGCGAAATTGGTGCCGGATTCGGCGGTCAGCACGAAGGCGTGGTTGGCTTCACCGGCCTTCAGGCCCGTCCAGGCGGCATTGACGTTCTCGATGGTGTTCGTGCCGAGGGTCTCCAGCCCACCGACATCGGCCGCCATGCCATTGTCAATGCGCAAGATCGCCAGCGTGTAGATCTCCTTCGGATCGAGTCCATAGAAGTCGACGATTGCAGAACTGTCGTTGGTCTGGTTGCCGGACTGCGGATTGATGATCTGCGTGGAAACCAGCTTGCCCGACGAGTTGAAGAGCTGCACCGTATTGCCATACAGCGCGTTGATACCCCGCGCATCGAGGATGCGGAAATGCAGCGACGTACCGTCTGCCACCGGGGTGGTGTTGGTGATGAGCCTGGTGTTGCCCTGCTGGGTGAACACCAGCAGATCCCGGTCGCCGTCCCAGTCGATGTCGGCCGCAACGGCTCCGGTGACAGCATCGCTGTTCTCGTGCCTGTAGTTCCAGTGGCCGATCGTGTTCGTGTCCCCCAGCAAGTTGGTTCTGCCGAATTCGATCTTTTTTCCTGAACTTTTGTTGGTGTAGAGATTGATCGGACCCTTGTTGCCATCCTCGGTAGCGCCGTCAAGGTGACTGAAGCCCGGCAATTCGATGGCATCCATCTTGCCGTCGGCGTTCCAATCGACCGCAAGCGAAGGGCCACCCTGCAGCAAGCTGCCCCCGTCGTTTCCGCCGAACGTATACATGCTCGAAGGCGTGGTGCCGATCTTGTTGCCATCGGAATCGCTCATCTCCAGCTTGCCGCGGCCGTCGTTGAAAAGGATGCGGCTTTGATACTGCTCATTGGATGTTTTACCGTAGCCGCGACCCAGGAACAGGTCCATGTAGCCATCGCCGTTGAAGTCGGCCCAGGTCATGGAAATGCCGTTTCCGTAAAAGGGATGCTTGCTCGCGGCGTTTTGGAACACGTTGTCGATGATCTGCGTGTTTTCCCAGGTTCCGTCGCCCTTGTTGCTTGCAACGACCAAGCGGCGCAGGTTGTAGCTTTTCGGCGTGGCTTCCACGTTTGGATCGGCCGACGGGCCGCCAATCTTCGTTAAGTTTGCCGACGCGTGATAAACGAGGTCTATCGTGCCGTCGTTGTTCAGGTCGACGCCCGACAGTTCCCTGTCAGGGGGGGTGTTGCCACGGTTGGTCGATCGCGCAGAGTCGGTAGCACCCCCCGCTGAATCGCTATCGGTATAACTGGGGTCCTTGGTCATGCTGCGGATGTTGCCGTCCGGGTTGAGCACGATATGGGAGCCGCCCATGCCGACGATACCTCTGTCTTCGCTCGGTTGGTCGCCGTAAGCCACGCCGACGAAGCCGGTGCCAGTCTTGTCGAAAGCCACCAAGCCGCCGAAGGAAACCAGCACGTTTGAGTCGCCGCCGACCGGGCCAAGCTTCTTTTCTTTGTAGTCGTAGTCTCGCCCGCCCACCTGCAATGCGTTATAGCTGCTGCCATTGAAGAGGAATGCCTGCTGGCCGTCTTCCCAAGTGCTGTCTACCGTGAACAGGTCCATGTGACCATCTCGGTTGACGTCCATGAACGTGGCGTTCTGGACAAAGTTGTTCCCCTTGTATGTCGGGTTGTATTCATTGCTAAAAACGGATTTTTCGGTATTGCTGTTCAACGCTGTCAGCTTGAAGCTGCCGAGCGTGGCCCTGTTGGTGCCATCGGCATCCAGCATCGACTGATTGCTGTGGATGCGCCACATGCCGTTCTCGCCGACCGTGTAGGCGGTGCCCTTCTGCTGCGCGTCGCTGCTCGCAGATCCGACAACAACGTCTGGCTCTTTGGAGACGACAAGCTCGCCGCTGGTTTCGTCGGAAACGATCGACACGCCGGAAGCGCTCCTGACGACCGCTTGCACGTCGTATGTCGCAACCTTGAGCGCCGACGGCACCTGCACATACCAGGTGCTGTGCAGCGAATCGACGACCACCGAGCCATTGGCCGAGCTGTAGGTCTTGCCGTCGATGGTGACCTCGATGTACTCGCCCTTGCCCAGCTTGAAGGGCATCGCGCCGGTGACGAGCGGCGTCGTGTCGACGGTCACCTGGCTGTTGACCGTCACGGCGTAGTCAGCCGTCAGCGTGAAGTTGCTCGACGGGGGGCCTTCGCCGCCGGCCGCATCGGCCACGACCGCGCGGTAGACGTGGGTCGAGCCATCCGCGAGATTGCCGAGCGTATAGGTCCAGGTGGTTCCGCTGACGGTCGCCGTGCCCAGCAGATTCGCTCCCTCGTAGATGCGCACAGCTTCTCCTGACGCGAGGGCGGCCGTGAGCGTGCCGTTGAGCACCGGATCGGTGTCGTCGGTGGTGGTGCCGCTGCCGAAATTCCCTTGGGAAGCACCCGCGTCGTCGGTATAGCTGGTGATCGAAGGCGAGGTCGTCGGCGGGGTCAGGTCGACGGTCATGGTGAACGCAGACCAGGCACCTCCCCGGTTGCTCACCGCGTTCTCCACGCGGGCGGTGTAGGTGTAGGTGGCACCATCGGCCAGTCCTGAGTCCTGGAAGGTCCAGGTCGTGGCACCAGTCAGTGTGGCAGCGCCCAGACGGGTGCCGTCGCGATAGACGCCGACCACTTCATGCGCGCCGAGCGTGCCGGCGAGCGTGCCATTGAGCAGCGGTGTTGCATCGTTGGTCGTGCTGCCCGAGAGGAAGGTGCCCTGCACCGGGTCCTGGTTGTCGGTGAAGCTCGTGATTGCCACCGTTTGCGCGGGGACGGCTTGATTGCCGCCCGAATTCACGATGACCGTCACGCCCTGCTGAATCCAGATGTCGCCAAGCGTGTTGTCGGGAGGCAGCGTGTTGTTGTGATAGACGTCGTAGTTCACTCCCCCGACATTCCTGGTCCCCGTGTTCTGCCAACTGTCGGTATCGCGGAGCAGTTCCACCGTGTCGCTGCTGTCACCGGTCACCCTCAAATGGCCCTGGCCCAAGCCATTGCCATTGCCGGTACTGCTTTGCTGGTTCAGGACGTCGGAGATCCTCAATTTGAGGATGTTGCCCACGTTGGCCGCGCTTCGCCCCAGATCGAAGTTCTCGAAGCCCTTTACCTTCAAGCCGAGCTGCGACAGGTCGAGCGTGATGTTCGAGCCGTCGACCACCAGCGTGTCTATGCCCAGGCCGCCATCGACCCGGACCACGCCGTTGATCTCCTCGATGTGGATGCGGTCGTTTCCTGCGCCGCCGTAGGCGCTGTCTCCTGACCGCACGCCGGTGATGACGTCGTTGCCGGCACCGCCGGCAAGCCTGTCCCGGCCAGCCGTGGCCGCAATGACGTCGTCGCCGACGGTCAGCAGGTTGGTGAAGTTGAATGCGTCCGCATAGACCACCTCCAGGTGGCCTGTCGCGGGCGCCCCGGGCGTTCCTCTATATGCGGAGCCGAGGGCCAGGTCGGCCTGCCCGTCACCGTTCAGGTCGGACAACGCCACGTTCACGCCCAGCATCGACCCGGAGTTCGCGTCGCCGTTCTGGCGATAGTTGCTGTCCGCCGTATTCGCCGATTGGCCGCCCAAATACTTGGCGGTAACACTCTGGATGCCGGAGTAGCCGCCTTGCCGGCCGTACAGGATGTAGACCGCGCCGTTATTGACCTTGCCGCCCACGTCGGCCAGAGGCGCGCCGATGGCGATGTCGTCTATGCCGTCGCCGTTGAAGTCACCCACCGAAGTCCCGTTGCCGAACATCGCATCCGCCGTGCCGTCCGATGCCGTGATGACGAAGCCATCGGCGGACGAGAGGTTGGCAAGGTTGACGTTCGAGGCCGCTCCGCCAGCCTTGCCGTAGACCACGTAGACGCGGCCCGGCCCTCGTTGCTCTCCAGCGTCCGGCCCGAATTGCGGCGATCCGATGATCATGTCCGCGATACCGTCCCCGTTGACGTCGCCCGAGGAGATGGCCATGCCTGTGTTCGACAGGTAGCCGTAGGGTTCCGGGTCGATGTAGGTGCCCAGGTACTGGTTCGCCTGTTCGCCGTAGACGCGGAAGCCATTGCTGATGTTCGTGTAGTCGGTCTGCAGGCTGTAATCCTGCGGGAAGCCTTTCGACGTGCCGTAGATCACCTGGATGGCGCCGGCGTTATCGATGTTGCCAGCTGGATTCCTGGCGTTGTACATGCCGTAGGCGAAGTCCGCGTAGCCATCGCCGTTGATGTCCCCGATGTTCATCACGTTGGTGGGGTAGCCGTTCGTGTTGTCGTTGTAGATGATCGTGTGTGGTCGGGTGCTTTCCTCCGATGAGTTGCGGTTGTCCGAGACATAGCTCGCCGGACTCGAACCGGTGAAGCCGACGTAGTAGTTGGACCAGGCTGCCGAGCCCGCGGCGCCGGCGTGCCCATAAAGGATGGCGGTGCCCGACGAGCCGGTGCCCCGCTGCCAGTCCTGCATGATGATGTCCGCGTACCCGTCGCCGTTCACGTCCACGAGCGCGCCGGCCGCGCCGAACCAGGTCGACCCGCCCTCGCGCTGCACGATCGCAACGCCGTTGCTGTCGCCGCCGGACGAGATGATGGTGCGCACATCCACGTTCACCGGAGCGGAGCCTGCACCCTCGGAAGACCTCCCGAAGATGACCCAGGCGCTGTTCAGGTTGTCGTCGTAGAGGATCACGTCCGAATAGCCGTCGCCGTTCACGTCGCCATAGCCCTGGACGGCGGTCAGGATGTTCGAGTCGGAGATATCGCCCGAAGTGAATATCTTCAGTCCGTCGGTTCCGGGCAGGTTCGAAACACTGCTCAGGTCCGGCAGCCCTTGCTTGCTGCCGTAGAGGATGTTGACGCTCCACTTGTTCGCGCTGCGCTCGGCCGACGATCCATGGGGCGCCACGACCGCGAAGTCGTTGTAGCCGTCGCCGTTGAAGTCGCCGATGGCCTGCACGTCGTAGCCGAAGTTGTCGGATTTGGTGGTGCCGGAAATCCGGCTGGTGCCGCCGCCCACGGTCACCGCTGCCGCTGCGGAGGCGTTGCCGTTGTAGTCGCGTGCCACCGCCGTGACGATCGCGCCGACATTCACCGGCGCGGACGACGCGTCGATGCTCCATGCGCCGTCGGCGGTGACCGTGGCCGTGAAGGGAAGCACGTAGTCGATCACGCCGTCGGCGTTCTTGTCGACACTGAGCGTCACCGTGATCGGCTTCGTCGCGGTGGGCGAAGCCGTTGGCGTGTCGGCGTCCGAGGTCGTTCCCGAAAAGCGGGTGCCGTCGCTCTTCTGGATGGTGACCTCGGGCGGGGTCGTGTCGGCGGCTTGCGAGCCCTTGCTCGACGCATTGCCGGCAAGGTCGTAGGCCACGGCGGAGACGACCGTGTCGGCGGCGATCGACGTCGACGGCGTCCAGGTCCAGTTGCCGTCGGCATCGGCGGTGACGCTCGCCTCGACAGACCCGTTGTTGCCCACGTCGATCGCGACCAGCGCGCCCGCTTCGGTCTTGCCCGCTACCAGGCTGCCGCCGACGCGCTGCAGATCGAGCCCGGGGGCGGTCCGGTCCACGGTCACGGCAACGACGTTGGCCGCGGCCGTGCTGTTGCCGGCTGCATCGGTGAGGGTTGCGCGGAACAGATACTTTCCGTCGGACAGGTTGCTTTGCGCAGCCGTCGTTGCCCTCCAGACGGTGCCGCCGTCCGTGGACACCTCATAGCTCGCGGCCAAGGTGTCGGCACCGGGCAGCACGAGATCGAAAGTGTTGTCGTTGCTGTAGCGGTCGGAAGATTGATTGGGGGCCAGCGTGCCTGCAGCGGCGAAGCTGTCCGAATAGTTGCCCAGGCTCAGCGTGGCCACGGGCGGTGGCACGGTGTCGACCGTGAATGCCAGCGGTGCCGACTTCGGCCCTTCGTTGCCGGCCGCGTCGACATTGCTCGTGGTCAGGCTGTGCGCGCCGTTGGCCAGCTCCTTGCCTGCTTCGGGCGTGAAGCTCCAATTACCCGCGCCGTCGGCGCTTGCGGAGCCGATCAGCGTGCCGTTGTCGTAGATCCTGACCGTGCCGTTGGGCTCCGCTCCCGCGCCCTTCAGCACAGGCCGGGTTTCGTTGGTCGTGCCGCCCGAGGCGATCGGGCCGGTGACCGGCGCGACGCTGTCCATCAAGCTGTCGATGGAAGGTGCCGAGGAGGGAGCCACCGTGTCGACCGCGAAGGCCAGCGGTGCCGACTTCGGCCCTTCGTTGCCCGCAGCATCGACATTGCTCGTGGTCAGGCTGTGCGCGCCATTGGCCAGCTCCTTGCCGGCTTCGGGCGTGAAGCTCCACTTGCCCGAGGCGTCCGCCGTGGCGGTGCCGATGAGCGCGCCGTTGTCGTAGATCCTGACGGTGCCGTTGGGCTCGGCGCCCGAGCCCTTCAGCTCGGGGCGGGCATCATTGGTCGTGCCGCCCGCGATGATCGGGCCGGTGACCGGCGCGACGTCATCCGTGACGCTGTCGATGGACGGCGCCGTGGAGGGTGCGACGGTGTCGACCGTGAATGCCAGCGGTGCCGACTTCGGTCCTTCGTTGCCTGCGGCGTCGATGTTGCTCACCGCCAGGCTGTGCGCGCCATTGGCCAGTTCCTTGCCGGCTTCAGGCGTGAAGCTCCACTTGCCCGAGGCGTCTGCCGCGGCGGTGCCGATCAGCGCACCGTTGTCGTAGACCCTGACGGTGCCGTTCGGCTCCGCGCCCGATCCCTTCAGCTCGGGGCGGGCGTCGTTCGTCGTGCTGCCCGAGGTGATCGGGCCGGTGACCGGCGCGACGTCATCCGTGACGCTGTCGATGGACGGCGTCGTGGAGGGAACGACCGTGTCGACCGTGAAGGCCAGCGGCGTGGACTTCGGCCCTTCGTTGCCGGCCGCGTCGACGTTGCTCACCGCCAGGCTGTGCGCGCCGTTGGCCAGTTCCTTGCCGGCTTCGGGCGTGAAACTCCATTTGCCCGAGGCGTCCGCCGTGGTGGAGCCGATCAGCGCGCCGTTGTCGTAGATCCTGACGGTGCCGTTCGGCTGCGCTCCCGAGCCCTTCAGCTCAGGACGGGTGTCGTTGGTCGTGCTGCCCGAGACGATCGGGCCCGTGACCGGTGCGACATCGTCCGTGACGCTGTCGATCGACGGCGCGCCTGTGGGCGCAACCGTGGCGACCGTGAAAGCCGTCGGTGCCGACTTCGGCCCCTCGTTGCCGGCCGCGTCGACGTTGCTCGCCGCCAGGCTGTGCGCGCCGTTGGCCAGTTCCTCGCCGGCCTCGGGCGTGAAGCTCCACTTGCCCGCCGCGTCCGCGGTGGCGCTGCCGATCAACGAACCGTTGTCGTAGACCCTGACGATGCCGTTGGGCTCCGCCCCCGCGCCCTTGAGCTCGGGACGGGTGTCGTTGGTCGTGCCGCCGGGGGTGACCGGGCCGGTGACCGGCTCCGTGTCGTCGATGAGGGCGTCGATCGAGGGCGCCGCCGTTGGAGCGACCGTGTCGACCGTGAATGCCAGAGGCGTCGACTTCGGTCCTTCGTTGCCGGCCGCGTCGACGCTGCTCACCGCCAGGCTGTGCGCGCCATTGGCGAGTTCCTTGCCCATCTCGGGCGTGAAGCTCCATTTGCCGGTGCCGTCTGCCGTGGCAGAACCGATCAGCGCGCCGTTGTCGTAGACCCTGACGGTGCCATTCGGCTCGGCACCCGTGCCCTTCAGCTCGGGGCGCGCGTCGTTGGTCGTGCTGCCCGCGGTGATCGGGCCGACGACCGGTGCGACGTCGTCCGTGACGCTGTCGATGGAGGGAGGCGTGGTTGGCGCCACCGTGTCGACCGTGAAGGTCACGGGGACCGACTTCGGCCCTTCGTTGCCAGCCGTATCGACGTTGCTCACCGTCAGGCTGTGCGCGCCGTTGGAGAGCTCCGATCCCGCCGCGGGGGTGAAGCTCCATGTGCCCGTGCCGTCGGCCGTGGCAGTGCCGATCAGCCTGCCGCTGTCGTAGATCCTCACGGTGCCGTTCGGCTCCGCGCCGGAGCCCTTGAGCTCGGGGCGGGTGTCGTTGGTCGTGCTGCCGGACGTGATCGGCCCGGTGACCGGCGTCACGTCGTCCGTGATGCTGTCGATGGACGGTGCCGCCGAGGGAGCGCTCTGGTCGACGACGAGGGTGAAGACTGCCGAGGCGCCGCCGCGGTTGCCCGCCGCATCCTCGACGCGCGCGGTGTAGCTGTAGCTGGTGCCGTCGACGAGGCCGGTGTCCTGGAAGGTCCAGGTCGCGGCGCCTGTCATGGTGGCGGCGCCGAGGCGCACGCCGTCGCGGTACAGCGCCACCACTTCACCTGCGCCCAGCGTGCCTGCGAGCGTGCCGTTGAGCTGCGGCGTGGTGTCGTTGGTCTTGCTGCCGGATGCGAATGTGCCTTGCTGCGGGTCCTGGTTGTCGAGATAGCTCGTGATGGCCACCGCCTGCGTCGGCGCGGTCGTGTCGACCGTCAGCGTGAAGCGCGAGGAGGGCGCGCCTTCGTTGCCGGCGGCGTCCGCGACGACCGCCATGTAGCTGTGCGTGCTGCCTTCGGCCAGCGTGGACGTGGCAAAGCTCCAGCGGGTGCCGGTCACGGTGGCGGTGCCCAGCAGCGTGGTGCCTTCGTAGATGCGCACGGAATCGGTGGCGCCGATGGCCGTCCCCAGTTCTCCGCGAAGCACGGGCGTGGTGTCGTCCGTGCTCGTGCCGCTGGCGAAGTCTCCCTGGATGGGCCCGACGTTGTCGGTGTAGGCGGTGATGGTCGTGGTCTGCGCGGGCGCGGAAGTGCTCACGGTCAGCGTGAAGGCGCTCGAAGCCGCGCCCTGGTTGCCTGCCGCATCGGCTACCACCGCCTTGTAGGTGTGGGTGCTGCCGTTGGCCAGCGCGGGCGTGGCGAAGGTCCAGCTGGTGCCCGTGACCGTGGCGGTGCCGAGCAGCGCCGTGCCTTCGTAGATCCGCACCACGTCGGTCGCGCCGATGGCTTCGCTCAGCGTGCCGCGCAGCAGCGGTGTCATGTCGTCGGTGGTGGTGCCGCTGGCGAAGTCGCCCCGGTTGGTGCCGACGTCGTCGGTGTAGGCGGTGATGGTCACGCTCTGCGCTGGGGGCGTGGTGTCCACGGTCAGCGTGAAGGCCGGGGAGGCTGCGCCGACGTTGCCCGCCGCGTCGGCGATTGCCGCGGTGTAGCTGTGGGTGCTGCCGCTGGCCAGGGCCGGAACGGCGAAGGTCCAGCTCGTGCCCGTGACGGTGGCGGTGCCCAGCAGGGTCGTGCCTTCGTAGATCCGAACCACGTCGGTGGCGCCGATGGCATCGCTCAGCTTGCCGTTGAGCACCGGTGCGGTGTCGTCGGTGCTCGTGCCGCTGGCGAAGTCGCCCCGGTTGGTGCCGATGTCGTCGGTGTAGGAAGCGATGGTGACGGCCTGCGTCGGCACGGTGGTGTCCACCGTCAGCGAGAAGGCTCCCGAGGTCGTACCCCTGTTGCCCGCGGCATCGGCGATTGCCGCCGTGTAGCTGTGGGTGCTGCCGTCGGCCAGAGCCGGCGTGGCGAAGGTCCAGGCGGAACCGGACACGGTGGCCGTGCCCAGCAGCGTGGTGCCTTCGTAGATCTGGACGACGTCGCCGGTCTTCAGGCCCGAGACGGTGCCCTTGAGCGTCGGCGTCGTGTCGTTCGTGCTGGTGCCGGTGCCGTACTCGCCGGTGTTGGGCGCGACGTCGTCGATGTAGGCGGTGATGGCGACGGCGTTGTCGGCAGTCGGTGCGCTGTTGTCGATGATGACGACTTGCGAGGTGGGCGAGCCCGCATTGCCTGCGGCGTCCACCACGCGTGCCAGGAACGTGTGGCTGCCATCGGCCAGGGCCGTGGCCGTGTTGTCGAACTGGTAGGTATCGCCGCCGACCAGCGAGGCCTTGTTCCAGGTCCTTCCGTTGTCCAGGGATATCTGCACCGTGGCGCCCGGCTCCATGGCCTTGTCGACTGTGACCGTGGCTACGAGCGTGCGATCGCTGGTGACGAAGTCGCTGCTGCTCGTGCCGGTGTCGGTGCCGATCGCGCTGAGCGTCGCCTTGGCGGTGGGTGGCGTGGTGTCTACGTTGATCACGAACGAGCCCGAAGGCTTGCTTTCGTTGCCCACGGGGTCGATGGAAGTGGTGGTGAGCTGGTGCGTGCCTTCTGCCAGCGGCGTGGTGGGCGTGAAGCTCCAGCTTCCGTCGGCCTGCACCGTGGTGCTGCCGATGGGGCTGCCGTTGTCGTAG
>PJUC01000318.1_pt1 | contig 24495 bp, 33 predicted proteins | sample 1512161 | NCBI WGS metagenome assembly PJUC01 (sample SAMN08177676, study PRJNA422409) | Soil metagenome, whole genome shotgun sequencing project. | isolation source: Soil enriched on filter paper | place: USA: Madison | collected 2015-01-15
ATCTTCGGCGTCAAGGTCGCTGCGGTCAACACGCTCAACCGCGCGGGCAAGGCCCGTCGCACCCGCTTCGGCACCGGCAAGCGCAAGGACACCAAGCGCGCCATCGTGACCCTGAAGTCGGGCACCATCGACATCTTCACGGCAGTCGGCTGACGGTCGGGACAGAGGACTAGAGAACTATGGCTATTCGCAAGTACAAGCCCACGACCCCGGGTCGCCGCGGCTCGTCGGTGGCCGACTTCGCCGAGATCACCCGATCGACGCCGGAGAAGTCGCTCCTCCGCCCGCTCAGCAAGACCGGTGGCCGCAACAACCAGGGTCGCATCACCACCCGCCACATCGGCGGTGGCCACAAGCGCCAGTACCGTGTCATCGACTTCCGTCGTAACGACAAGGACGGCGTCAACGCCAAGGTCGCTCACATCGAGTACGACCCCAACCGCACCGCGCGCATCGCGCTGCTGCACTACTTCGACGGCGAGAAGCGCTACATCATCGCCCCGAACAAGCTCCAGCAGGGCGACATCGTCGAGTCGGGTCCCTCGGCCGACATCAAGCCGGGCAACAACCTGCCGCTGAAGAACATCCCCACCGGTACCGTGATCCACGCCATCGAGCTCCGCCCCGGCGGCGGCGCGAAGCTGGCGCGTTCGGCCGGTGCGTCGGTGCGTCTCGTCGCCAAGGACGGCCCCTACGCCCAGCTGCGTCTGCCCTCGGGCGAGATCCGCAACGTCGACGCGCGCTGCCGCGCGACCGTCGGCGAGGTCGGCAACGCCGAGCAGTCGAACATCAACTGGGGCAAGGCCGGCCGCAACCGCTGGAAGGGCATCCGCCCGACCGTCCGCGGTGTCGCGATGAACCCGGTCGACCACCCGCACGGTGGTGGTGAGGGCAAGACGTCCGGTGGTCGTCACCCCGTTTCGCCGTGGGGCCAGGCCGAAGGCCGCACCCGCCACGCGAACAAGGAAAGCGACAAGTACATCGTCCGTCGTCGCAACGCCGGCAAGAAGCGCAAGTAGGAGTAGAGGAAGATGCCTCGCAGCCTTAAGAAGGGCCCCTTCGTCGACGAGCACCTGCTTCGCAAGGTCGTCGTCCAGAACGAAGCCGGCACCAAGAACGTCATCAAGACCTGGTCGCGCCGCTCGATGATCATCCCGGCCATGCTGGGTCACACCATCGCCGTGCACGACGGTCGCAAGCACATCCCCGTGTTCGTGACCGAGACCATGGTCGGCCACAAGCTGGGCGAATTCGCGCCCACCCGCACCTTCCGCGGCCACGTGAAGGACGACAAGAAGGGCCGCCGCCGCTGACGCGGGGGCAGAGGAGAGAGAAATGGTGGAGTCCATCGCACGCGTGCGACACATCCGCGTGACCCCTCAGAAGGCTCGTCGTGTCGTCGCGCTCATCAAGGGCAAGCAGGCTGAGGAGGCCCTGGCCATCCTCAAGTTCGCACCGCAGGGTGCGAGCGAGCCGATCTACAAGCTCGTCGCCTCGGCGATCGCGAACGCTCGCGTGAAGGCCGACAAGGACGGCGAGTACCTGGACGAGCAGGACCTGTACGTGAAGAACGCGTACGTCGACGAGGGCACGACGCTCAAGCGTTTCCAGCCCCGCGCGCAGGGTCGTGCTTTCCAGATCAAGAAGCGCACCAGCCACATCACCGTCGTGCTCTCGACCCCCGAGGTCGCTGAGACGGCGGAGGCCGGCAAGAGCAAGAAGGCGAGCAAGTAATGGGACAGAAGGTTCACCCGTACGGCTTCCGCCTCGGCGTCACCACCGACCACGTGTCGCGTTGGTTCTCGGACTCGACGAAGCCTGGACAGCGCTACGCCGACTACGTCGCCGAGGACATCCGGATCCGCAAGCTGCTGCAGACGCAGCTCGACCGCGCCGGTGTCAGCAACATCGAGATCGAGCGCACGCGTGACCGTGTCCGCGTCGACATCCACACCGCCCGCCCGGGCATCGTGATCGGTCGTCGCGGCGCCGAGGCCGAGCGCATCCGTGCCGACCTCGAGAAGCTCACCGGCAAGCAGATCCAGCTGAACATCCTCGAGGTCAAGAACCCCGAGGCCGACGCTCAGCTCGTCGCGCAGGGCATCGCCGAGCAGCTCACCGCTCGCGTGGCGTTCCGCCGCGCGATGCGCAAGGGCCTGCAGGGCGCGCAGCGCGCCGGCGCCAAGGGCGTCCGCATCCAGGTCTCCGGCCGCCTCGGCGGCGCCGAGATGAGCCGCTCGGAGTTCTACCGCGAGGGTCGTGTGCCGCTGCACACGCTGCGCGCGAACATCGACTACGGCTTCTACGAGGCGAAGACCACCTTCGGCCGCATCGGCGTGAAGGTCTGGATCTACAAGGGCGACCTGACCAACAAGGAGCTCGCTCGCGAGCAGGCCAACGCGCCGAAGTCGGACCGTCGTCGTGACGACCGTCGTGGCCCGCGTGGCGACCGCGGCGAGCGTGGCGGCGACCGCCGCAACGAGGCCCCCGTGGCAGAAGGAGCGTCGGCGTAATGCTCATCCCCCGCAAGGTCAAGTACCGCAAGCAGCACCACCCCGGCCGTAGCGGCCAGGCCACCGGCGGCACGAAGGTCTCCTTCGGCGAGTTCGGCATCCAGGCCCTGACGCCCGCTTACGTGACGAACCGTCAGATCGAGTCCGCTCGTATCGCGATGACCCGTCACATCAAGCGTGGCGGCAAGGTGTGGATCAACATCTACCCCGACCGTCCGCTCACGAAGAAGCCTGCTGAGACCCGCATGGGTTCCGGTAAGGGTTCGCCCGAGTGGTGGGTCGCAAACGTCAAGCCGGGTCGCGTCCTCTTCGAGGTCGCCGGCGTCAACGAGGAACTCGCTCGTGAGGCCCTGACCCGTGCCATCCACAAGCTGCCTCTCAAGGCACGCATCATCAAGCGCGAGGAGGGCGACGCGTAATGGCGATCGGCACCAAGACGCTCGCCCCGAGCGAGCTCGACACGTTCGAAGACCAGCGCCTCGTCGAGGAGCTGCGCAAGGCCAAGGAAGAGCTGTTCAACCTGCGCTTCCAGTCGGCGACCGGCCAGCTCGAGAGCCACGGCCGCATCCGTGCGGTCAAGCGCGACATCGCGCGGCTCTACACCGTGATCCGTGAGCGCGAGCTCGGCATCCGTGCCACGCCCGCGCCGCTCGAGGTCGCGACGAAGGCGAAGAAGACCAAGGCCAAGAAGGCGGACGCCGCCGACGAGGCTGCGAAGGAAGAGGCCGAGTGATGGCTGAGAAGAAGCAGGCCGTTGAGGTCGAGCACGGCGAGCACGACGTCCGCGATGCCGACGCCCGTGGCTACCGCAAGTCGCGCCGCGGCTACGTCGTCAGCGACAAGATGGACAAGACCATCGTCGTCGAGGTCGAGGACCGCGTGAAGCACCCGCTGTACGGCAAGGTCATCCGCCGCACCTCCAAGGTCAAGGCGCACGACGAGGGCAACACCGCCGGCATCGGCGACCTCGTCCTCATCAACGAGACCCGCCCGCTGAGCGCCACCAAGCGCTGGCGTCTGGTGGAGATTCTGGAGAAGGCCAAGTGATTCAGACTGAGTCCCGCCTCAAGGTCGCCGACAACACCGGCGCCAAGGAGCTGCTCACGATCCGCGTTCTCGGCGGCTCCAACCGTCGCTACGCCGGCCTGGGTGACATCATCGTCGCCACGGTCAAGGACGCGATCCCCGGCGGCAACGTCAAGAAGGGCGACGTGGTCAAGGCCGTCGTCGTCCGCACCGTCAAGCAGACCCGTCGTGCCGACGGCTCGTACATCAAGTTCGACGAGAACGCCGCCGTCATCCTGAAGAACGACGGGGAGCCCCGCGGCACCCGCATCTTCGGGCCGGTCGGTCGTGAGCTTCGTGACAAGAAGTTCATGAAGATCGTCTCGCTCGCCCCGGAGGTCATCTGATCATGGCGAACATCAAGAAGGGCGACCTGGTTCAGGTCATCACCGGCAAGAAGCAGGACAAGGGCGGCGACCGCGGCAAGCAGGGCAAGGTCCTCGAGATCCTGGCCGAGCAGAACCGCGTCATCGTCGAGGGTGTGAACTTCGTCACGAAGCACAACCGTGTCGGTCAGTCGCAGCGCGGCACCAAGACGGGCGGCATCGAGACGATGGAAGCCCCGATCCACATCTCCAACGTCCAGCTCGTCGACCCCTCGACCAAGAAGCCGACCCGCGTCGGCCACCGTGTCGAGGAGCAGACGAAGGACGGCGTGAAGCGCAACGTCCGCGTGCGCTACGCGAAGAAGTCAGGCAAGGACCTCTGAACATGAGCACCACCACTGCCGTGGAGGCTGGCAAGATCCAGCCCCGCCTGAAGCAGAAGTACAACGCCGAGATCAAGAAGGCGCTGCAGGACGAGTTCGGCTACGAGAACGTCATGCAGATCCCCGGCCTGGTCAAGGTCGTCGTGAACACCGGTGTCGGCGAGGCAGCTCGCGACAGCAAGGTGATCGACGGTGCGGTCGACGACCTCACCAAGATCACCGGCCAGAAGCCGGTCGTCACCAAGGCTCGCAAGTCGATCGCGCAGTTCAAGCTGCGCGAGGGCCAGGCCATCGGCGCGCACGTCACCCTTCGCGGTGACCGCGCGTGGGAGTTCCTGGACCGCCTGGTGAACCTCGCCCTGCCCCGCATCCGCGACTTCCGCGGTCTGTCGGCCAAGCAGTTCGACGGTCACGGCAACTACACCTTCGGTCTCCAGGAGCAGTCCGTGTTCCACGAGATCAACCAGGACAAGATCGACCGCGTGCGCGGCTTCGACATCACCGTGGTGACGTCGGCTTCGACGGACGACGAGGGCCGCGCGCTCCTGCGCCACCTCGGCTTCCCGTTCAAGTCCGAGGACGCCCAGGCGTGACCCGTGGATGCCTCGGCCGGCGCGCGAGCACCGGCCGAGGCATCCGCTCATAACTGAATACGGCCATCATGGAAGGTCGTCTGGCGTGTAACGCCAGCCGATACCTCGTGAACGAAGGAATCAACTCATGACAATGACAGACCCGGTCGCAGATATGCTGACCCGTCTGCGCAACGCGAACTCGGCGCACCACGACACCGTGTCGCTGCCGAGCTCCAAGCTCAAGACCCACATCGCGGACATCCTCAAGCAGGAGGGCTACATCTCGTCGTGGGAGGTCAGCGACGCACGCGTCGGCCAGACCCTCACGCTGACGCTGAAGTACGGCCCGAACCGCGAGCGGTCCATCGCCGGCATCAAGCGCGTCTCGAAGCCCGGCCTCCGCGTCTACGCGAAGTCGACCGAGATCCCCCGCGTCCTCGGCGGGCTCGGCGTCGCCATCCTGTCCACCTCCTCTGGCCTCCTGACGGACCGCCAGGCCGAGCAGAAGGGCGTGGGTGGGGAAGTCCTCGCCTACGTGTGGTGATCTGACATGTCGCGTATCGGTCGTCTTCCGATCGACATCCCCGCCGGTGTGACCGTTTCGGTCGATGGCCAGGATGTCGCCGTCAAGGGCCCCAAGGGTGAGCTCGTGCTCTCCGTGGCCCGTCCCATCGAGGTCAAGGTCGAAGAGGCGCAGGTCCTGGTGACCCGTCCCGACGACGAGCGCGAGTCGCGCTCGCTGCACGGCCTGACCCGCACGCTCATCAACAACAACATCATCGGTGTCACCCAGGGCTACTCCAAGGGCCTTGAGGTCGTCGGCACGGGTTACCGCGTCGCGCAGAAGGGCACGGCCGTCGAGTTCGCGCTCGGCTTCTCGCACCCGGTGCTCGTCGAGGCTCCCGAGGGCATCACGCTGACCGTCGAGGGCAACAACAAGCTCACGGTGTCGGGCATCGACAAGCAGGCTGTCGGCGAGGCCGCGGCCAACATCCGCAAGATCCGCAAGCCCGAGCCGTACAAGGGCAAGGGTGTGCGCTACGCCGGCGAGGTCGTTCGGCGCAAGGCCGGAAAGGCTGGTAAGTAACCATGGCTGTGAAGTCGAAGTCCGACGCGCGCGCGCGTCGTCACGCCCGCCTTCGCAAGAAGGTCGTCGGCACCCCCGAGCGTCCGCGCCTGGTCGTCACGCGTTCGGCGCGTCACGTGTTCGTTCAGATCGTCGACGACAGCAAGGGCCACACGCTGGCCTCGGCCTCGACGCTCGAGACCGACCTGCGTACGTCCGACGCTGACAAGACCGCCAAGGCACGCAAGGTCGGCGAGCTGCTCGCCGAGCGCGCGAAGGCCGCCGGCGTCTCGGACGTCGTGTTCGACCGTGGCGGCAACCGCTACGCCGGCCGTGTCGCGGCGATCGCCGACGGCGCCCGCGAGGGAGGTCTGAACCTGTGAGTGACAACAAGGAGAGCAACGTGACCGAGCAGGCTGCTGCCGAGGCTCCGGCCGAGGGCACCACGGCGCCCGCCGAGCGCGAGCGCGAGCCGCGTCGCGGTGGTCGCGAGCGCAACCAGACCCGCGGTGACCGCGGTGGTCGCGACCGCAACGAGAGCCAGTTCCTCGAGCGCGTCGTCACCATCAACCGTGTGTCGAAGGTCGTCAAGGGTGGTCGTCGCTTCAGCTTCACCGCGCTCGTCGTCGTCGGCGACGGCAACGGTGTGGTCGGCGTCGGCTACGGCAAGGCCCGTGAGGTGCCGCTGGCGATCTCGAAGGGTGTCGAAGAGGCCAAGCGCAACTTCTTCCGCGTGCCGCGCGTCGGCTCGACCATCCCGCACCCGGTGCAGGGTGAGGCCGCTGCCGGTGTGGTGCTGCTGCGCCCCGCCGCTGCCGGTACCGGTGTTATCGCCGGTGGCCCGGTGCGCGCCGTCCTCGAGTGCGCCGGCATCCACGACGTGCTGTCGAAGTCGCTCGGCTCGTCGAACACGATCAACATCGTCCACGCGACGGTGGAGGCCCTGAAGCAGCTCGAGGAGCCCCGTGCGGTCGCCGCGCGTCGCGGTCTCGACTTCGACCAGGTCGCCCCCGCCCGTCTCGTCCGTGCCGAGGCCGAAGCAGCCGAGGCCGCCCGTGCTGCGAAGGCAGGTGTCTGATGGCTGCGCGCCTGAAGGTTACCCAGGTCAAGTCCAAGGTGAGCGAGAAGCAGAACCAGCGTGACACGCTGCGTTCGCTCGGTCTGAAGCGGATCGGCGACTCGGTCGTCCGTCCCGACGACGCGCAGACGCGCGGTTACGTCCGGACCGTCGCGCACCTCGTGAAGGTTGAGGAGATCGACTGATGGCTGAGAAGGCCGAGAAGAAGGCCGAGACGGTCGAGACCGTCGAGGCTCCGAAGAAGGCTGCCGCCAAGAAGCCGGCTGCGAAGAAGGCCCCCGCGAAGGCGGCTGCCCCCAAGAAGGACGCTCCGGCCGCGCGCCCGGGTGTGCTGAAGGTGCACCACCTGCGTCCGGTCCCCGGTGCGAACCAGGCCAAGACCCGCGTGGGTCGCGGTGAGGGCTCGAAGGGCAAGACCGCGGGCCGCGGTACCAAGGGTACGAAGGCTCGCTACCAGGTCAAGGTCGGCTTCGAGGGTGGGCAGATGCCGCTGCACATGCGCACCCCGAAGCTCCGCGGCTTCAAGAACCCGTTCCGCGTCGAGTACCAGGTCGTGAACCTGGACAAGCTCGCGGAGCTGTACCCGACCGGTGGCGATGTCACCATCGGCGACCTGGTCGCCAAGGGTGCAGTGCGCAAGAACGAGAAGGTCAAGGTGCTCGGCACCGGCGACATCTCGGTGAAGCTCAACGTGTCGGTCGACAAGGTCTCGGGTTCCGCCGAGCAGAAGATCGTCGCCGCGGGCGGCACCGTCAAGTAAGACAGCACAGTGGGGGTCGGAGCATTGCTCCGGCCCCCTCTGGGTTACCCTGGACGTCGGCACGACGTCAGTGCCGGCATCCCCCCTCTGGAGGAATCCTCTTGTTCAGCGCCATCGCGCGGGTCTTCCGCACTCCCGACCTTCGGCGGAAGATCGCATTCACTCTGGCGATCATCGCCCTGTACCGCTTCGGCGCGCATGTGCCGGCGCCGTTCGTCGACTTCCCGAACGTGCAGGAGTGTCTGCGCCAGTCGTCTGGGACCGAGGGCCTGCTGTCGCTCGTCAACCTGTTCTCGGGCGGCGCGCTGCTGCAGCTGTCGATCTTCGCGCTCGGCGTCATGCCGTACATCACCGCGACGATCATCGTGCAGCTGCTGCGCGTGGTCATCCCGCACTTCGAGACCCTCTACAAGGAGGGCCAGGCGGGCCAGGCCAAGCTGACGCAGTACACGCGCTACCTCACGATCGCGCTGGCGCTCCTCCAGTCCACGACGCTCGTCACGGTCGCCCGCAGCGGCGCGCTGTTCGGCACCACGAACATCCCCGAGTGCGACCAGCTCCTCACCAATGACGTGTGGTGGGCGCAGCTGCTGATGATCATCACGATGACCGCCGGCACCGGCCTCATCATGTGGTTCGCCGAGCTCGTCACCGAGCGCGGCATCGGAAACGGCATGTCGCTGCTCATCTTCACGTCGATCGCCGCGCAGTTCCCGGTGTCGATGTGGGCCATCTGGCAGTCCAAGGGCTTCGAGGTCTTCCTCCTCGTGCTGGCGGTCGGTGTCGTCGTCGTCGGCCTCGTCGTGTTCGTCGAGCAGTCGCAGCGACGCATCCCGGTGCAGTACGCCAAGCGCATGGTGGGGCGCCGCACCTACGGCGGCACCAACACGTACATCCCGATCAAGGTGAACATGGCCGGTGTCGTGCCCGTCATCTTCGCGTCGTCGCTGCTGTACATCCCGGCGCTCATCGCGCAGTTCAACCAGCCGCAGGCCGGTCAGGACGTGCCGGGCTGGGTCACGTGGATCAACCTGTACCTGGTCAAGGGCGACCACCCGCTGTACATGATCCTGTACTTCCTGCTCATCGTCGGGTTCACGTACTTCTACGTCGCGATCACGTTCAACCCCGTCGAGGTCGCCGACAACATGAAGAAGTACGGCGGCTTCATCCCCGGCATCCGGGCGGGTCGCCCCACGGCCGAGTACCTGGACTACGTCCTGACCCGCATCACGCTGCCGGGCTCGATCTACCTCGGTCTGATCGCGCTCCTGCCGCTCATCGCGCTGGCGACGGTCGGGGCCAACCAGAACTTCCCGTTCGGCGGCGCCTCGATCCTCATCATCGTCGGCGTCGGTCTCGAGACGGTGAAGCAGATCGACGCGCAGCTGCAGCAGCGCCACTACGAAGGGCTCCTCCGATGACGCGACTCCTGATCGTGGGCCCGCAGGGCTCGGGCAAGGGCACCCAGGGCATCCGCATCGCGGAGGCGTTCGGCATCCCCGCCATCTCGACCGGCGACGTGTTCCGCGGCGCGGTCGCGGCGGGCACCGAGCTCGGCCAGCAGGTGAAGGCCATCATCGAGGCCGGCGACCTGGTCCCCGACGAGCTGACCAGCGCGGTCGTGCGCGAGCGGCTCTCCGAGGAGGACGCCGCAGGCGGGTTCCTGCTCGACGGGTACCCCCGCAACGTCGCGCAGGTGATGCACCTCGACGAGTTCCTCGAAGGCCGCGACGAGGAGCTCGACGCGGTCATCCTGCTGGACGTGCCGCGCGACGAGAGCATCTCGCGCATCGCCCGCCGCGCGGCCGAGCAGGGACGCAGCGACGACACCGAAGAGGTCATCGCGAACCGCCTGGCGATCTACGAGCGTGAGACGGCCCCGATCCTCGGCGTGTACGAGGCTCGCGACATCGTCGACCGGATCGACGGCGTCGGCACGCTCGACGAGATCACCGACCGCATCATCGCGGCCCTCGAGGCGCGCGGCCTGGTCCGCGCCGCCGCGGCCTGATCCCGTGGCGCTGCGTCGCTCGATCTACAAGTCGCCCGCTCAGCTGCGGGCGATGGTCGAGCCCGGACTCATCACGGCGGCGGCGCTCGAGGCCGCACGTGCGCTGGTGGCTCCCGGCGTGACAACGCTGGAACTGGATGCCGCGGCCTCCGCGCTCATCACCGCCCGGGGTGCGAAGTCGAACTTCCAGATGGTCCGCGGCTACCGCCACACGATCTGCTCGTCCGTCAACGAGGAGGTCGTCCACGGCATCCCCGGTGACCGCGTGCTCGCACCGGGAGACATCCTGTCGATCGATGCCGGCGCCGAGTTCAAGGGCTGGAACGGCGACTCCGCGTTCACGATCGTGCTGCCCGACGACACGCGCCCCGAGGTGGTCGCCGAGCGGCAGCGCCTCTCGGATGTGACCGAGGGGTCGATGTGGGCCGGTATCGCGGCCCTCGCGAGCGCGAAGCACATCGGCGAGGTCGGCGCGGCGATCCAGGAGCACATCGAGGCGAACTCGCCCGAGTCGGGCACCTACGGCATCCTGCGCGAGTACGTGGGCCACGGCATCGGGCGCAAGATGCATGAGTCGCCGTCTGTCTTCAACTACCGCGTTCCCGACCCGGGTCCCGAGGTGCGCCCGGGCCTCGTGCTCGCGATCGAGCCCATGGTCGTCATCGGCGACCAGGCGACCTTCGTCGAGGACGACGGCTGGACGGTGTCCACGGTCGACGGCACCGCCGGCTCACATTGGGAACATAGCGTCGCCGTGCACGATGACGGTATCTGGGTGCTCACCGCACCCGATGGGGGAGCCGCGGGACTTGCACCCTTCGGCGTGACCCCGCGCGCGATCGCCTAGGAGGCAGGCAGTGGCACAGGCAGTGAAGAAGGCGAACTGGTTCGCGATCTGGGTGACGGCGGGCGTCGTGATCGCCCTCGTCCTGGTGACGGTCCTCGTCGTGACCCTCAACAACGCTGCGGCGCCCAAGCCGCTGCCGACCGAGGTGAACACGCCGTCCGCGTCCAACATCGACGCCGAGACGGGCGCGATCCACGTGGGCGAGGGACCTGACAACCTCGCGACGTACATCGACTTCATGTGCCCCATCTGCGGTCAGTTCGAGACGACGTACGGCTCCGAGATCCAGGGCCTGGTGGACGACGGCAGCATCACCCTCGACATCCACCCGATCTCGATCCTCGACTCGCAGTCGCAGAACACCCAGTACTCCACGCGTGCGGCCAACGCCGCGTACTGCGTGGCGGTGGCGGATGCCGACAAGTCGCTGCCGTTCCTGCAGCAGATGTTCGCGAACCAGCCCGCGGAGCAGTCGAAGGGCCTCACGAACAAGGAGATCCTCGGCATCGCGTCGGACGTGGGCGTGACCGGCATCGACTCGTGCGTGAACGACGGCACGTACGCCGGCTATGTCACCGCAATGACGCTGAAGACTCCGATCCAGCCCGGTTCGCAGGGCATCGGCACGCCGACGATCGCCGTCAACGGCACGGTCATCGCGAACTCGCAGCTCCCGCCCGCAGGGCAGCTGAGCACGCTGTTCCAGTAAGACCTCTCGGGAGGGGATGCCGCGACTCGCGGCATCCCCTCCCGCCTTTCCTCCGCGCGGTAGATCACGCGGACGCGGTGTCGCAGTGGGCGGCCAACCCCGACCCCGCCGGCACCGTTGCCCGCGACCGGTGGCACCGTGCCCTGGTGGGCGATCGCGGTCGGCGGTGCACTCCTCCTCGGCGGCGCCGCGGTCGTCGTCATCGCGGTGATCCGTCGCCGCAACGGCTGAGATGAGCGGATGCCGCGGCCCCGGGCCGCGGCATCCGTCTGCCCCTTGGCGTCAGGTTGCCGAGGCCTCCACTATCACGTATGCTTGATCTTTGGTGCGTTGCGCCTGTATTGGCGTGTCGTCGCACCGAATCCCATCCACCGCAGATCGACCGGTCTGCACAAGTGTTAGCGAGCGTATGGCGAAGAAAGACGGTGTCATCGAGATCGAGGGCGTCGTGTCCGAGGCCCTGCCCAACGCGATGTTCCGTGTTGAGCTGAGCAACGGTCACAAGGTGCTCGCCACGATCTCCGGCAAGATGCGGCAGAACTACATCCGCATCATCCCCGAGGACCGTGTCGTCGTGGAGCTGTCGCCCTACGACCTCACCCGCGGGCGCATCGTCTACCGCTACCGCTAGGCCGGTCGAGAAGTAACACCCCACGCTCCGGCGTGCCCGGTGAAGACAGCGAAGAGAAGAAATCATGAAGGTCAACCCCTCCGTCAAGCCCATCTGCGACCACTGCAAGGTCATCCGCCGCCACGGCCGCGTCATGGTGATCTGCAAGAGCAACCCGCGCCACAAGCAGCGCCAGGGCTGAGATCCGGCTTGGTGGATGCCGCGCGAGCCGCGGCATCCACTCTCCACAACTGAATACGAACCTCAGGCAGGATCAGAACCCGTTCGCGGGGGACACCTCGGGCGGAGGCCCGGGCACCGATCCTGCTCCACACCTCCACTCACTCTCAGGAGAACCGCATGGCACGTCTTGCCGGCGTTGACATCCCGCGCGACAAGCGCGTGGTGATCGCCCTCACGTACATCTACGGCGTGGGCCGTACCCGCTCGAACGAGATCCTCAAGGCGACGGAGATCGACGAGAACATCCGCGTCAAGGACCTCACCGACGACCAGCTCGTCGCGCTCCGCGACTACATCGAAGGCAACTACAAGGTGGAGGGTGACCTCCGTCGCGAGGTCGCCGCCGACATCCGCCGCAAGGTCGAGATCGGTTCCTACGAGGGCCTGCGCCACCGCCGCGGCCTCCCGGTGCGCGGTCAGCGCACGAAGACGAACGCCCGTACCCGCAAGGGCCCGAAGCGCACCGTCGCCGGCAAGAAGAAGGCGCGCTAAGGCGCGGCCCCCAGGGTTTAGGAGAGCAAAGCAATGGCACAGGCCAAGTCCGCCGCGCGCAAGCCGCGCCGCAAGGAGAAGAAGAACATCGCGCTGGGCCAGGCCCACATCAAGTCGACGTTCAACAACACGATCGTCTCGATCACCGACCCGTCGGGCGCCGTCATCAGCTGGGCGTCGTCGGGTGGCGTGGGCTTCAAGGGCTCGCGCAAGTCGACGCCGTACGCCGCCGGCATGGCCGCGGAGTCCGCTGCCCGCCAGGCGCAGGAGCACGGTGTCAAGAAGGTCGACGTCTTCGTCAAGGGCCCGGGCTCGGGCCGCGAGACCGCGATCCGCTCGCTGACGGCTGCCGGCCTCGAGGTCGGCTCCATCCAGGACGTGACGCCGCAGGCCCACAACGGCTGCCGTCCGCCCAAGCGCCGCCGCGTCTGACATTCCGAAGCCGGGACACCGTCATGGTGTCCCGGCTACGGCACGCTTACGGATGCCTCGGCCCGAGGCATCCCGATCAAAACTCAACACCTCACTCACCGCACGTGTCATATAGCGGGCACGTGATCGAAAGGAACACATAGTGCTCATCGCACAGCGTCCCACTCTGACCGAGGAGAAGATCGGGGAGTTCCGCAGCCGTTTCGTCGTCGAGCCGCTGGAGCCTGGCTTCGGCTACACGATCGGCAACGCACTGCGTCGCAGCCTCCTGTCGTCGATCCCCGGCGCAGCCGTGACGTCGATCCGCATCGACGGCGTCCTCCACGAGTTCAGCACCATTCCCGGTGTCAAGGAGGATGTCACCGAGATCATCCTCAACATCAAGCAGCTGGTCGTCTCCAGCGAGCGCGACGAGCCCATCACCGCGTACCTGCGCAAGACCGGCGCCGGTGAGGTCACCGCTGCCGACATCTCGGCTCCGGCCGGTGTCGAGGTGCACAACCCCGAGCTCGTCATCGCGACGCTCAACGACACCGCGAAGTTCGAGCTCGAGCTCACCATCGAGCGCGGGCGCGGCTACGTGTCGGCGACGCAGAACCGCAACGAGTACGCCGAGGCCGGCCAGATCCCGGTCGACTCGATCTACTCGCCGGTCCTCAAGGTCTCGTACCGCGTCGACGCGACGCGTGCGGGCGAGCGCACCGACTTCGACAAGCTCGTGCTGGACGTCGAGACGAAGCCCTCGATCACCCCGCGCGACGCCGTCGCGTCGGCCGGTCGCACGCTGACCGAGCTCTTCGGCCTGGCTCGTGAGCTCAACGTTGAGGCCGAGGGCATCGAGATCGGCCCCGCGCCGGTCGAGACCGTCCTCTCGAACGAGCTGTCGATGCCGATCGAGGACCTCGACCTGTCGGTCCGCTCGTACAACTGCCTCAAGCGTGAGGGCATCAACACCGTGTCGGAGCTCGTCGCCCTCTCGGAGACGCAGCTCATGAACATCCGCAACTTCGGTCAGAAGTCGGTCGACGAGGTGCGCGACAAGCTCATCTCGCTCGGTCTGTCGCTGAAGGACTCGGTCCCCGGGTTCGACGGCGCGCACTTCTACGGCGGCTACGACGACGAGACCGTCTGATCCCCCCTGATCGACTTTTCACACTGGAGTAACTGAGATATGCCCAAGCCCACCAAGGGTCCCCGCCTCGGAGGCGGCCCCGCCCACGAGCGCCTGCTGCTTGCGAACCTCGCCGCTGCGCTGTTCACGCACAAGTCGATCAAGACGACCGAGACGAAGGCCAAGCGCCTGCGTCCGCTCGCCGAGCGCCTGATCACGTTCGCCAAGCGCGGCGACCTGCACGCGCGTCGTCGTGTGCTGTCGGTCATCGGTGACAAGGAAGTCGTGCACGTCCTGTTCACCGAGATCGCACCGCTGGTCGCGGACCGTGAGGGCGGCTACACCCGCATCACCAAGGTCGGCAACCGCAAGGGCGACAACGCGCCCATGGCCGTCATCGAGCTCGTCCTCGAGCCTGTGACCAAGAAGCCGTCGGCGAAGAAGGCTGCTGCCGCCAAGGCCGCGCCCGTCGCCGAGGAGGCCCCGGTCGAGGAGGCTCCCGCCGAGGAGACCGCCGAGACCGAGGTCGAGGCCGGCGCCGAGTCGCAGGAGGAGGGCGCTGCCGCCGAGGCTGCCGCCGAGGAGGCCGTCGAGGCCCCCGCCGAGGAGAAGTCCGAGTGATCGGATAGCCGGGCCCCGCGCCCGGCAGGCTGCGGCAGCGATGCCCGGCCACCCTTGCACCGCGAGACCCGCCACCCGTCAGGGTGGCGGGTCTCGCTGCGTCTGTGGGGGGAGCGGATGCCGGCAGAGAAGGCGGACGAGACGTCCGCCCCTTGCGGGCAGTACGCCGAGGGTCAGCGGTCAGCGGTCAGCGGTCGGCGTCGAGCCGCGTCTGCTGCAGCTGCACGAAGAGCTCCGCGCGCTCGTGTCGTTCCTCGGCGAGACGGTCGACGGCGGCGGCGACGGTGTCGGCGAAGATGCGCCCGCCCGCCTCGCCGGGGTGGATGCGGTCGCCCGCGAGCAGGTCCTCGTGCGGGGCGATGGCCGCGGCCCAGTCGGCGACGACGACGTTCGGGCGCGCCGCGGCGAAGGCCTGCAGGTCTGCGTTGACGCCGGGGATCCAGTCGCGGGGCGCGTACGCGTTGACGAGCACGAGGCTGCGGTCGGGGCCCAGGTCGGCGGCGATGCGGTCGAGCGCGTCGTGATCGACCGGGCCGTTGGTGCCGAGCGCGATCACGACGTACGGGCGCAGGCGTCCTTCGCTCGCGAGAGCCTCGAGGATGCGGGGGCCTGCGCGCATCGGGCGCGACACCTCGGCGTCGACCTCGATGCCCGGCAGGCGATCCATGAGGCCGCCTGCCGAGGCGAGCATGACGGAGTCGCCGACGGCGGTGATCTCGTCTCCGGGAACACCGCCGTCGTCCGGCGCCGGCGTGGCGGCGGGGGTCGGGGTGATCTCGGGCGAGACCCGGGCCCGCTCAAGGGCGCGTCGCCCGGCCTCGACGGCGGCCTCGGCGCTGGACTCGTCGGGCGCCGCGGCCAGGGCGGCCCCCGTTCCCGCGAGCACGAGCACGCCGGCGAGCGCGGCGCCGAGCACGCGCAGGCGTGCGCGCGGGCCGCCCTCCAGGCGGCGCCACAGTGCGCGCGTCGACGCGCGGAACCCGATCCGGCGCACCGGCGTCTCGATGTACCGGTACGACAGGGCGGATGCCGCAAGCGTCACCACCAGCACCCCGAGGCCGATCGGCACGGGCACCACGGCGGTCGTCGTGGCTCCCTGCAGCACGGCCATCGCCAGGACGAGCAGCGGCCAGTGCCACAGGTAGATGCCGTACGACCGGTCACCGATCCAGCGCATCGGCGGGACGTCGATCGCACGTCCGAACGCGGCGCCCGGCCAGACGCCCGCGGTGATCGCGGCGGCGCTCAACACGCTCGCGCCGAGCAGCGCGCCGGGGAATGCGGCGGTCGATCCGGCCGTCGGCAGCGCGGCGATGACGACGATGCCCACGAGTGCGACGACCCCGGCGATTCCGGCGACCCGGCGCGCGAGCGCCGTGCGCGTCCAGTGCGGCCGGGCGGCGGCATCCTGAGACGAATCCGGCGACCGGAGCAGCGGGACCAGCAGGAACGCGAGGCCCACGCCCAGCAGCAGGCCGAAGGCGTGCGTGTCGGTGCCGAAGTACGCCCGGGTGAGGTCGCCGCCGCGCGACGTCACGAGGGCCATCCAGGCTGCCGACGCGGCCGCGAGGGCGAAGGCCGCGGCAGCGCGGCCCCACGTGCGCGGCAGCATGAGGAACAGCGGGAAGAGCAGCGGCCACAGCACGTAGAACTGCTCTTCGACGGCGAGCGACCAGAAGTTGCGGAACAGCTCGGGCGCGGCGGCTGAGAAGTAGCCTCCGCCGCCGGCGATCGACAGCCAGTTGGAGCTGAAGGTGGCCGCTCCGAGCACCTGCGCGTCCAGCCCCACCAGGACGTCGCCGCCGACGACCCACGCGAGCGTCGAGCACACCGCAACCACGAGCGCGAGCGCCGGCAGCAGGCGCCGCGCGCGGCGCTGCCAGAATCGCCCGAGCGCGACGCGGCCCGTCGCCGCCCGCTCGCGCAGCAGCAGGCTCGTGATGAGGAATCCGCTGATCACGAAGAACACGTCGACGCCCACGAAGCCGCCCGGCAGCACGGCGGGCGGGAACAGGTGGTACGCGACGACGAGGATCACGGCGATCGCTCGCAGTCCGTCGAGCCCCGGGAAGCGGGTGGACGGGTGGGTGGCGGGCGCGATCGACGACATCAGTTCTGCATGCACAGGGGAGGGTGGGGGAAACAGCAAGTCTACGCGGGCGGCAGCGGCGTATCACCTCGACGCCACGCGCCTCTATGCCCGTGAGAGGCCGAGCGCTAAGGTGGGCCCACATCGGGTGATGGGGATCACCCGAGAGACCTGGGGGCGCGCGCGTGGGAGCGCGCGGCACACAGGGCGCGCGAAGGGAGAAGGCGTGTCCGCATCTGGGGTGCCGATCGAGCCTGCCGTGCGCGCCGACTCCGACGGGTCGGCGGCGCAGTGGGTGGGGACTCCGCGGCCGCGGTCGCGGGGCGGGCTGTCGATCTACTCCATCCTGCTGATCATGCTCCTGTCGGTCAGTGTGCTGTCGAGCATCGTCGTCGGCGTCATCGGCTACGTCAACGGCACCCAGGCGCTGCGGGCCATCGCGTACGAGCGGCTCGTCGAGATCCGCGAGAACCGTGCCCGCGAGGTCACCCAGCTGTTCGACGGCATCGAGAGCGCGGTGCGCCTCGCCGCCCTCGGCGACACCAGCAAGCAGGCCGTGAAGGCGTTCACCGACGGATACGCGCAGCTGCAGGGCGTACCTCTCGACGGTTCCGCGTCCACGGCGGTCGACACGTACTACCGCGACGTCTTCGCGGCGCAGCTCGAAGAGGCCACGGGGACCACGGTCGACGGGACGAGCTTCGCACCGCAGACCGCCGCGCAGCGCTACCTGCAGTACTACTACGTGACGCCGTTCGACGACTGGGCAGATGCGATCCGCAACGACGGCGCCGACGACGCGAGCGCGTGGACGCAGGCGCACCGCGACTACCACCCGTACTTCCGCGCGATGACCCAGCTGCAGGACTTCGAGGACGTGCTGCTCATCGACACCGAGGGCGACGTCGTCTACACCGCGTACAAGGGCGTCGACCTCGGCACGAACCTGTTCGACGGACCGTACCGGCTGTCGAACCTCGCCGACGCCTACCGCGAGGCGATGGCCCGCAACATCGTCGGCAACGTGGTCCTGGCCGACTTCGCCGCGTACAACCCGGGCCTCGGCAATCCCGCCGGGTGGGCGGTGACCCCGATCGCCGATGACGGAGAGGTCATCGGCGCGCTCGCCGTGGAGCTGCCGATCGACCGCATCAACGAGGTCATGACGGTCGACGGTGCCTTCGCACTCAACGGGCTGGGCTCGACGGGAGAGACGTACCTCGTGGGCGAGGACGGCTACATGCGCTCGGTCTCGCGCACCCTGCAGGACGACCCCGCCGCGTACGAGAAGGCCGCGGTGGCGGCGGGGCTCGCGCCCGAGGCGGCGCGGCTGAGCGTCGAGCACGGCGACACGCTGCTGCAGCAGTCGATCGGAGCGGATGCCGTCACGCGCGCGATCGCGGGAGACACCGGCACCGTGCTGGAGACGGACTACCTGGGGCGCGAGAGCCTCACGGCGTACGCGCCGCTCGACATCGACGGGCTCGACTGGGTCATCGTGGCGCAGCAGACCGAGGCCGAGGCGATGGTCCCCGTCGAGGACTTCACGCGCAACCTCATCCTCTCGACGGCCGGCATGATCATCTTCGTCTGCCTGCTGTCGCTCGTGCTCGCGCAGGTGTTCGTGCGTCCCCTGCGGCGCCTGAAGACCGCGGCGCAGCGCATCGCCGCGGGGGAGGAGGGCGTGCAGGTCGACGCCGGCTCCAGCGATGAGCTCGCCGACGTCGCCGACGCGTTCAATGACATGAGCCGCAGCCTGCAGGTGAAGTCGCAGCTCATCGAGGAGCAGGAGCGCGCCAACGAAGAGCTCATCCTGTCGTTCATGCCGGAGGGCATGGCGAGCCGGTACAAGCCGGGGGACGAGGCATCCATCACCCAGGACAGCGACGACGTCACGGTCGTCTTCGCCGACATCGTCGGGTTCGAGGCATGGGCGCTGTCGCTGTCGTCCGACGAGGCGATCGCACGGCTGAACGATCTCGTCCGCTCGTTCGACGAGGCCGCCGAGCGGCACGGCGTCGAGCGGGTCCGCACGACCAGGCAGAGCTATCTCGCCAGCTGCGGGCTCGCCACGCCGCGGGTCGACAACGCCCGCCGCGCGGTGGAGTTCGCCCGCGAGCTCGACACCATCCTCGAGCGCTACTCCGCCCAGCAGGGCGTGCAGCTGACGCTGCGCGCGGGCCTGGACTCGGGCAAGGTCACGAGCGGACTCATCGGCCGCGCGCGCGTCGTCTACGACATGTGGGGGGATGCCGTGAATCTGGCGTTCCGCGTGCAGGGCGACTCCGACGAGCCCGGCATCTACATCACCCAGCGGGTCGCGGACCGGCTGCCCGACTCGATCCCGGTGCGGCCCGCCGGCGAGATCGAGACGCAGAGCGGCGGCCAGCGGGTGTGGAAGGTCGAGACCCCGGCCGTCGTGCCGGTGAACACGGCCGCAGAGGTGTGAGGCCGCTGTGTCCGACATCGTGCAGCAGCCCTGGTTCTGGCCGGCGGTCATCGTGTCGGTGGGCCTGCCGCTCGCGCTCATCGGACTGACCGAGCTCTACAACGCCCTCGTCCGTCGTGGCAGCAGGGCGGCACCGATCGTCGCGATGGTGCGCAACTACGTCGTGCCCGTGGCCGGCGTGCTGATCCTTCTCAGCCAGCCCGGTGCCTGGGAGGGGTCGGGCACGTGGCCGAAGGTCGTCTGGACCATCTTCGGGCTGCTCGTGATCGTGGTGACGATCAACGCCGCGAACCACCTGGTCTTCCACCGCGCCGAGAAGGGCTCGTGGCGCGATCGGTTCCCGACGATCTTCAGCGACCTGATCCGGTTCGTGTTCATCGTCGTGGGAATCGCGCTGCTGTTCTGGTGGGTGTGGGGCGCCGATGTCGCCGGGGTGTTCGCCGCCCTGGGCGTCACGTCGATCGTCGTGGGCCTCGCGCTGCAGAACGCCGTCGGCTCGATCGTGTCGGGACTGTTCCTCATCTTCGAGGCGCCGTTCGAGCTCGGCGACTGGATCGAGATGGGCAGCACCCGCGGGCAGATCGTCGAGGTCAACTGGCGCGCGGTGCACCTCGAGACCGGCAACGGCACGATCGTGGTGCCGACGGCGGAGCTCGCCGGCGGCACGTTCACGAACCTCTCCCGCAACCCCGAACCGTACGCCGCGACGATGGCGTTCGAGTTCGGCAGCGACGACCCGCCCGGCCGGGTGCGCGAGCTGCTGGTGACGGTCGCCCGCGACATCCCGCTCATCGCCGCCGGGCCCGAGCCGACCGCGAAGACACTGGGTGGCTCGCGCTACGAGGTCGCGATCCCGCTGCGCTCGCCGGGCGACCGGGATGCCGTCACCGACGCCTTCGCGACACGTCTCTGGTACGCCGCACGCCGCGCCGATCTGCACCTCGACGGCGACCTCACCGACGAATGGCGCACGCCCGCGCGCCTGCAGGACGCGCTGCGCCAGATCGCTCCCGCGCTGAGTCTCGCCCCGGGCGACACCGACACGCTCGCCGCCCACACGCGGCTGGAGCGGTACTGCGCGGGCGAATCGCTGCTGCGCCCCGGCACCGTGCCGGTCGAGACCCGCTTCATCCTGGCGGGGAGCGTGGTGCTCGGCATCCCCACCGACGACGACGGGCTCGTGCAGGTCGCGGCGCTCGGTGTCGACGATCCGGTCGGGCTCACCGCACTCTCGCGCACCCACACGATCTCGCGGGCCGTCGCGACCAGTGAGGTCGACGTGCTCGTGGTGCCGGTGAGCGTGCTCGACGACATCGTGCGGGCACACCCCGTGGTCGCGCGCGAGATGGTGCGCGAGGGTGAGAACCGCGTGCGGCAGGCCGCGGCGGCGCTGCAGGCCGTGGGGCACCAGCTGCCGCGCGGCCGTGCGGTCGTCGGCTGAGGCATCCCTCTCCGACGCATAGAGTGGGCTCGTGCGCATCCGGCTCGACATCGCCTACGACGGCACTCATTTTCGCGGATGGGCGCGGCAGCCGGGTCTTCGCACCGTGCAGGAGACCCTCGAGACCGCGCTCGCCCGCGTCGTCGGCGGCAGCCCCCGGCTCGTCGTCGCCGGCCGCACCGATGCCGGGGTGCACGCGAGCGATCAGGTGGCCCACGTCGACCTCGACGAAGCGCAGAGCCAGCGGATGCTGGCACGCCACGCCCGCCCGTCGGCCGCGCCCCAGACGCCGGAGGATCGCGCGCACGCGCTCGCCGCACGCATCACGGGCGTCCTCGGCGCGTACTCCGACGTCGCGGTGACCGGCTCGCGCCTCGCCCCCGAAGGGTTCGACGCGCGATTCTCGGCCGTGTGGCGCCGGTACGAGTACCGCATCGCCGACACCGTCTCCGGCTACGACCCGCTCGAGCGCAACCGCACGACCACGGTGCGGGCCGCGCTGGATGAGACCGCGATGGATGCCGCGGCCCGGGCGCTCATCGGCCTGCACGACTTCGCGGCCTACTGCAAGCCGCGCGAAGAGGCGACCACCATCCGCACCCTGCTCGAGTTCGACTGGCACCGCGACGCCGCCGGCGTGCTCGTCGCCAACGTCAAGGCCGACGCGTTCTGTCACAGCATGGTGCGGGCGCTCGTGGGCGCCTGCGTCGCCGTCGGGGAAGGGCGGCTCGGCGTCGACGACGTCGTCGACATCCGTGACGGGCGGGAGCGCGTGCCCGAGGTCAAGGTCCTCGCGGCCCGCGGGCTCACGCTCACCGAGGTCGGGTACCCCGCGGACGAGCTGCTCGCTCAGCGCGCGGAGCAGACCCGCGCGCGACGCGCGCTCGACTGAGGCGACGCGCGCACGCACGACGCTAGACTGACCGGACTCGCCCGCCGGGGGTGGATTCGGGGGTCGCATGCGCAGGTTCCATCGGTTCGTCACGATCGTCTCGGCCGGTGCGCTCGGCGCTGCCCTGCTCGCGGGGTGCGGACCGGCCCCGTGGGATCAGGGCGGCGGCGCGACCCCGTCGGCGACGTCGACCGCGGTGCCCACCCCGGTGCCCAACGACCTGTCGGGCGGATCCACCCAGCGCTCGCTGACCGCCGGGCCCGTGACGGCGACGATCGACTACTGGTCGACGCTGTCGATGGACAAGTGGACGCCGGCGGCGATCAAGCCCGTCAGCATCGCGTTGAAGACGACGGTCCAGCCGGCGGACGGTCAGAAGGTCTACCTGCAGCGCGCGTCCATGACCGCGGTGCCTTCTTCGGCGGAGGGCCCGCTCGATCCCCTCCAAACGCAGGTCGACGCGGCGACCGTGAGTCCGGGGTACCTCGTGCTCGACCCGTACAGCTACTCGCAGACCTTCAACGTCGGACCCGTGCCTGATGAGGCCACGTCGGTGACGCTGCAGTTCAGCTACGACTTCCTGGTGCAGACCACGCCGACATCGAGCGAGTACGCCAAGCAGACCGCGAGCGACACGATCACGGTTGCTCTGACTGGCTGATCAGGCGTTCGACGATCGTCGCGCTGACCCGCTCCCACCGGTCGCCGCCCTTGGCGCTGGCCAGTCGCGCCGCTTCGCGGCCGGTGTACACCAAGGTGTCGAGGTCATAGCCGAGCACCGAGACCGGCGCCCATCCCGCGCTCGCGGTGGGCCGGATGGGGAGCTCGCCGTCCACGTCCAGCTCCGTGATCCGCTCGAGCACGGCGCGCAGCAGATCCCGCACGACCACCTCGGGACGCGGGACGAGCGCCACAACCGCCCCCGGCGTGGGGGAGCCGACGTCGGACTCCGCAGGGAAGACCTCGCGGACGGTCGCCTCGAGCCGGTCCACCAGGCTCGAGAACGCCGGCGCACCCGCGCTCTGCCGGATGTCGGCGGCGTCGTCGATCGCGAAGAACACGACCGACCACGGCTCGGACGACTTCTGTGCGCGCAGCAGGCGCGCGCCGGCGGTCCGCTCGAACTGTTGCCAGTCCGTCGACACGGCGGACGAACGCGCCGGGCCGCTGTCGCGCACGGTGACGCCCACGACCGCGATCAGCGCGCACGCGACGTAGACCAGCATCCCTGCCGATGAGATGAGCCGCACGAGCGCGAAATCGTCTCCGCCCGAAGGGGGGAAGACGAAGCCGGCGATGAACGTCGCGGCCCCGGCGACGAAGAACGCGATCGACACGATCGCCAGCGGCAGCAGCAGCCGGTCGTTGCGCGCGGCGGGTCCGTGGCGCGCCCAGTCGATCACGAAGAGCGCGGCGAACACGGATGCCGCGAAGAAGACGGTGCGGTACGCCACCGTGAACCACGCGAGATCGCCGGCCAGCCCGAGCGACAGGGCGGACACCACCGCGACCAGCGGGCCCGCCCACACGTGCGGGCGCATGCCCCAGGCCGCCCGGAACCCCGACCACAGCAGGGCCGGCGATCCCATGAGCGCACCGAGCGACGCCCGGCGGAGCACCTCCATGCCGGTCACCTCGCCGGCCACGACGCCGTAGGTCGCCAGCATCGCGAGGGCGAAGGCGAAGCTCCAGTACAGCGTCGCGCGACCGGGCTTGACGAGGAACGCGATGCCGACCGTGAGCATCGTGGCGAGCGTCGTGATCACGGCCTGGGCGATCCCGAGGTCGACTCCTGCCCCCGAGACGAGGTCGGTCATGAAGAGTCCCTTCCCGCGCGTGTCCCGTCCGCTGCCGGCGGCTCGGCCAACGGCAGGGTGACGGTGACGGTCGTGCCCGCGCCCGCTTCGCTCTCGATCGTGAGTTCGCCACCGTGCGCCCGCACGATGTCGTCGCTGATGCCGAGCCCGAGGCCGGTGCCGCCGGCCTTCTCCTTCGCCTCGGCGGCGCGGAAATAGGGCGTCAGCACGCGGGGCAGGTCGTCGTGACCGATGCCGATGCCCGTGTCGGCCACCGTCAGCACGACGCTGCCGTGATCGATCGCGGCACGGATGCGCACCAGGCCGTCACGCGGCGTGTACTTGATCGCGTTGCTCACGATGTTGTCGACGACCTGGCGCAGCCGGAAGCCATCGGCCGCGATCGGCAGGACCTCGTCGGCGCGGACATCGACGGTGATGTCGGCGGCGGCCGCCGTCGCCCGGAACGACGCGACCGAGTCGAGCACGATCAGCCGCAGATCGATGTCGTCCACCTCGTCGCGTCCGCCGAAGCCGCGGCGCGACGTGGCGACGAGGGTCTCGGTCATCGTCAGCATGCGGTCGCTCGCGGCGATGATCGACTCGAAACGTTCGCGGGTCCGGGGCTCCAGCTCGTCGAGTTCGAGCGCGAGCTCGGCGTTGCCGATCATCACGGTGAGCGGGTGCTTGAGCTCGTGCGAGGCCATCGCCGTGAACCGCTCCCGCTCGCGCTGCGCGTAGGTGAGCGCGGTCACGTCGTGCACGAGGAGCAGGATGCCGGGATCCTCGTCGCCTCGTGCGGCCAGTCGTTTCGCGGTCACCGACAGCGCATGCCATTCGCCCTCCGCGGTGAACAGCCAGACGGACGCATCGGTGAACGTCTCGCCACGGGTCGCGCGGACGAACGGGCGCTCGGAGTAGGGGATGGGCATCCCGCGCAGACCCGTGTACTCGACCGAGTGCGCCGGCAGGGTCGGATCGAG
>PJUC01000320.1_pt1 | contig 24454 bp, 18 predicted proteins | sample 1512161 | NCBI WGS metagenome assembly PJUC01 (sample SAMN08177676, study PRJNA422409) | Soil metagenome, whole genome shotgun sequencing project. | isolation source: Soil enriched on filter paper | place: USA: Madison | collected 2015-01-15
GCGATGGCCACCGCCAGCAGCAGCGTGCCGCCGGCCAGCGAGAGCGTGGGCTCCATGCGCTGGCCGATGAGCTCGGTCACCGGCTTGTTCAGGAAGAACGAGAAGCCCAGGTCGCCGTGCAGCACGCCGTTGCACCAGATCGCGAACTGCTCCCACAGCGGGCGGGTCAGGCCCAGCTGAACGCGGATGCGGTCCAGGTCTTCGTTGGTGGCGCTGTTGCCGCCGATCACGGCCGCCGGGTCGCCGGGGGTGAGGCGCACGATCATGAAGATCGCGAGCGCCACCACCAGCAGCACCGGCAGCGTGGCGAGCAGGCGCTTGCCGAGGAACGTGAGCATGGGCTTATTGCTTCTTGATGTTCCAGTACACCTGCGCGCCGGCCGGCACCAGGCCGCTCACGTTCTTGCGCACCGCGGCGGGCTGGTTGTACTGGCCGACAGGCACGTGCGTGGCGGTCTCGAAGGCGCGCAGCTGCGCGGCCTGCGCCAGCTTCTTCTTGTCGGCGTCGGTCTTGGCCTGGGCGAACTGCACCTTGATCTCTTCGAGCCTGGGGTCGTTCTGCCAGCCGAACCAGCCCTTGTCGCCGCTGGCGTTCATCATGGCCATGGTGATCGGGTTGAGGATGTCCGAGGCGGTCCACGAGGTCATGAACGCGCTCCAGCCGCCGGCCGAGGGGGCATCCTTCTTGGCGCGGCGCGCCACCAGGGTGGACCAGTCCATCGACTGCATGTCGACCTTGAAGCCGGCCTGCTCCAGCTGCTGCTTGGCCACCAGCGGCAGCTTGCCGATGGTCGGGTTGTCGGTCGGGCGCATCAGCACCACGGGCTCGCCCTTGTAGCCGGCCTCCTCGAGCAGGGCCTTGGCCTTCTGCGGGTTGGCCACGCCGGTGTAGTCGCCGGTCTGCTCCGATTCGAACAGCGTGCCGCACGGGAACATGCTCTTGCAGTAGCGCGTGAGGCCCGGCGTGCCCACCTGCGTGCGCAGGAAGGCTTCCTGCCCCAGCGCCAGCAACGCGGCGCGGCGCACCTTCTCGTTGTTGAACGGCGGCTGCAGGAAGTTGAAGCGCAGGATGAACTGGTTTCCCGCGGGCTGCGCGTCGATCAGCTTGATGTCGGGGTTGGTGCGCAGCGTGGCGTATTGCTCGAAGGCCGGCTGTTCGAGGATGTCGGCCTCGCCGTTGAGCAGCGCATTCATCTGCGTCTGCGCGTCGCGGATGATGAGCCATTCCACGCGGTCCACGTACACGTTCTTGCCGCCGGCCGTGCCCGAAGGCGCCTCGGCGCGCGGCTTGTAGCGCGTGTTCTTGGTGAACACCACGCGCTCGCCGGGGCGGAACTCGTCGGCCTTGAAGACGTAGGGTCCGGAGCCGATCGACTCCTTGATCTGCGTGTCGCCCGAGGTGTCGGCAATGCGCTTGGGCATGATGAACGGCACGTTCGACGAGGGCTTGCCCAGCGCTTCGAGCACCAGGCCGAAGGGCTCCTTCAGCACGATGGAGAAGGTCTTGGCATCGGGCGTCTCGTAGCGCTCCGTCACCTTGGCGAGCTGCGCGCCGAAGGTGTCGCGGCTCGCCCAGCGCTTGATGGAAGCGACCGCGTCCTCGCTGGTGACGGGCTTGCCGTCGTGGAACTCCAGCCCGTCGCGCAGCGTGAAGGTCCAGGTCTTGTTGTCGGGCGACACCTTCCACTTGTCGACCATCTGCGGCTTGATGTGGCCTTCGAGGTCGGTGGCGAACAGCGTGTCGTACACCATGTAGCCGAAGTTGCGCGTCACGTAGGCCGTGGTCCAGATCGGGTCGAGCACGGTGATGTTGCTGCTCGGAATGATCTTGAGCGTGGTGGTCTGCGCCACGGCGGGAACGACGGCCGCGCCGGCCAGGAGCACGGCGGCGCCCCATCGGGCAAGGCGGCGCGACAACACGGCGCGCGAAGGCGAAAAGAGCTGCGGTTGCATGTGATTTCCTGAAGACGGCAAGGGCTCCATTGAGTCATCTGACAGGACAAATGCATATATACAGTTTGAATCTTCTGTAGTAGAACAGTCGCTCGCCTGCCCCGTGTTTGTCCCCGTGTTGGGGTTTTTCGTGCACACGAAGCGTGCACGCCTTGCCGTGATCACTGTCAATCCTTCGCTGCCCGCGCCCCTGGTTCGCCAGCTCTACGACGCCCTGCTGGCGCAGATCGCCTCCAGCGCCATGAAGCCCGGCGACAAGCTGCCTTCGGTGCGCGCGCTCGCCACCGACTGCGGCGTGAGCACCATGACCGTCACCAACGCCTACCAGCGGCTGGTGGCCGAGGGCCATGTCGAGGCGCGGCGCGCCAGCGGCTACTACGTGGCCGAGGCCGAGCGCTCGGCCACGCGGCGCAAGCCCTTCCTGGGGCGCACCTCGGTCGACTCGCTGTGGCTGCTGAAGCACGTGTACGAGGACGACCGCACGCTGCTGAACGCGGGCTGCGGCTGGATCCCGCCCGAGATGCTGCATATGGACGGCGTGCGCCGCGCGCTGGCCGCGCTGTCGCGCAAGCCGGGCACCGGCATCGCGAGCTACGGCACGCCCTACGGCTACCTGCCGCTGCGCCAGCAGATACAGACGCTGCTCGCGCAGCAGGGCATCGAGACCGCGCCGCACCAGATCGTGCTGACGCACGGCGCCTCGCAGGCGCTGAACCTGGTGGCGCGCTGCCTGCTGCAGCCGCGCGACGTGGTGCTGGTCGACGAGCCCGGCTCCACCAACCTGTACGCGATGCTGCGCTCGCTGGACCTGAAGCTGGTGGGCGTGGAGCGCACCGTGAACGGCCCCGACCTCGCGGCGCTGCAGGCGCTGGCGCAGCGCCACGGCGCCAAGGCCTTCTTCACGTCCGGCAACCTGCACAATCCCACGGGCAGCCAGTGCACGCCGGCCGTGGCGTACCAGATGCTGCGGCTGGCGGAGCAGCTCGACTTCCACATCGTCGACAACGACGTGATGGCCGGCCTGGAGCCGCCGGGCGCCGCCACCCCGCTTGCGAGCCTCGACCGGCTGCGCCGCGTGATCCATGTCGGCAGCTTCTCCAAGACGGTGTCGCCCGCGCTGCGCGTGGGCTTCGTCGCCTGCAGCGAGGAGTTCGCCGAGAAGATGATCCTGCAGAAGATGGTCAACAGCCTCACCACCTCGGAGCTCACCGAGCGGCTGCTGCACGGCGTGCTGGTGGAGGGCCGCTACCGCGCCCACGTGGCCAAGCTGGCCGAACAGCTGCAGGCGGCCCAGCGCACGGTGTGCGACCGGCTGGAGGCGGCAGGCATGCAGCTGTTCACGCGGCCGGCGGGCGGGCCGTTTCTGTGGGCACGCTTCGAGCGCGACGATGTCGACATGCGCGCGCTGGCGCAACGCGCCATTGCCGAGAGCTTCCTGCTGGCGCCGGGCGACCTCTTTCGCACCGATCTGCGGCCCACGCCGTGGCTGCGCTTCAACGTGGGCTACGCCGACGACCCGAAGCTGTACCGCTTCCTGGCGCAAGAAGCGAAAAGGCTGCGCTCCAAGGCCAAGGCGGACCCGGCCTGAGGCAGACGCGGCAAACCCGGAAAAGGGGTTGCCCTGCCTAGAATCGCGCGGGTCATGAAGAAGCCCGAATCCGAATTCCCTTCCACGCCCGCGCTGGCCGACGCACTGATCGTCGATCCCTTCTATCTCGCGATCTCCGTCGATTTCGAGCACGACATGGCCGCCCGCAAGGCGGTGCTGGCCTCCTACTTCGGCTACTCGCTGGGCGAGGCTGAGAGAACCGGGCGCTGCCTGGCGACGGAAGACGGCCAACTAGGCGCGGCCGCCTGGCTGCTGCCGCGCACGGAGGCGGTGGACGCGGTCGAATCGGCGGCGAAGAACGAATTCCTCCTGGCCACGCTGGGCCCGCGAGGCCACGGCAACTACCACCGCATCGTCGAATTCATGGCCGCGCGTGCGCCGGCCGTGGTGCCGGAAGGCGCCTGGTATCTGTCGATCCTGGGCGTCTCTCCCGCCGCGCAGGGGCGCGGACTGGGCGCCCGGCTGCTGGCGCCGACGCTGGCCGAGGCCGACGCGGCGGGCGTGCCCTGCTTCCTGGAAACCTTCACGCCGCGCAGCGTGGCGTTCTATGAGCGGCTGGGCTTTCGCACGGCAGCGCGGCACCTGGAGCCGGTCACGAGCTCGCCGTACGCGATCATGTGCCGCCTGCCGGGGACATACTTGGTGCCCAGCACGGAAAATGGCTGACCCGTTCCAACCCTCGCGCCGCGCCGGCCGAAGAGCCCTCGAATGTCCCGAGCCCCTGTCGAAGACGCAGAACCTGTCTCGCTGAGCCCCGCCCTCATCGTCGAGGACGACCCGGCCATGCAGGAGCGCCTGCGCCACGTGCTGTCCACGCTCGGCTGCAACGGCAACCGCATTGCGGCTGCCGACAGCGTCGCGGGGGCGCGGCAGCTGCTCGGCGAACATGAGTACGGCGTGGTGCTGGTGGACATCGGCCTGCCCGACGGCAGCGGCGTGGAGCTGATCGGCTGGCTGCGGGCGCACCACCCGCGCGTGCCTGCGGTGGTGATCTCGGCCTGGCGCACCGAGGAAATCATCTTTGCGGCTCTGCGCGCGGGCGCCATCGGCTACCTGCTGAAGGAGCGCGACGACGTCGAGCTGGGCATTGCGCTGCGCAGCATCCAGCAAGGCGGCGCGCCCATCGACCCCAGCATCGCGCGCCACATCCTCGGCTGGCTCGCGACGCAGCAGGCGCCGGCCGACGCACAGGCCAGCGCCCCCGGCGAACCGGCGCCGGCCGCGCTGACGCGCCGCGAGCACAAGATCCTCGAGCTCGTGTCGCAGGGCCTGAGCAACCGCGACATGGCAGAGTCGCTGTCGATCTCCAGACTGACCGTGGAATGCCACACCAAGAACATCTACCGCAAGCTGGCCGTCAACTCGCGCACCGAAGCCGTCTTCCAGGCGCGGCGGCATGGCTTGCTGCGCTGACGGGCGCGCTGCTCCTCTTCCTTCTCGCGGCCCCCGCGGCCTTTGCTCAGGCCGGCGCGGAGGCACCCGCGCTGCGCGTGGAGGCCGTGCGCGGCAACGGCTGGAACGACACGGCCCCGCCCGCCGAGGGCTGGACGCCCGTCACCCTGCCCGACAGCTGGGCCGCGCGCTGGCCGGGCTTCGACGGCGTGGTCTGGTACAGGCTGACCTGGGACCAGCCCGCGCAGGTGCACGAAGCCGGCCTGCTGCTGCACTACCTGAACATGGCCGGCGAGGTGTCGCTCAACGGCACGCCGATTTCGCGCGACGACAGCCTGGTCGAGCCGCTCACGCGCGCCTGGAACACGCCGCGCTACTGGCTGCTGGCACCGCCGCTGCTCAAGCCCGGCACCAACACGCTGCTGGTGCGTGTGTCGGGCCTGTTCGCCTACCAGGCGGGGCTGGGGCCTGTGAGCCTGGGCACGCCGGCCGCGATGCAGGCGGATTTCGAGCGCGAGCGCCTGATCCGCCGCGACCTGCAGGTGCTGGGCCTGGCGGTGAGCGCGGCGGCCTCGGCCTTCTTCGCCGCGCTGTGGCTGCTGCGCCGGCGCGAGACGGCCTACGGCTGGTTCGCGCTGATGTCGGTGCTGTGGCTGCTGTTCGGCTACAACCAGATCGCGACCAGCCCCTGGCCCTTTGCCAGCAATCACGGCTGGCAGGCGCTGAACGTTTCCCTGCTGCTGGTGTTCGGCGTGTCTTACGTGGTCTTCGCGCTGCGCTTCTGCGGGCGGCGCATGCCGCGCCTGGAGGGCGCGGCGCTGCTGCTGGCGATGGCCGGCGTGCTCGACCTGTGGCTGGCGCCCGGTGCCGACCTGATCGCGCACCGCGCCGTCTGGACCCTGGTGGGCGGGCTCACGGTCATGGCCGTGAACGGCACCGCCATCGTGCATGCCCTGCGCCACCGCGACAGCCCGATGCGCCCGCTCGCCCCGTTCATGGCGGTGTCGGCGCTCACCGATGCGCACGACCTGCTGGTGTTCACGCAGATCATCGACAGCAACACCTACTACACGACGATGTCCTCGTACATCCTGCTGCTGGGCATGGCGCTGACGCTGGCCGCGCAGTTCGTGAAGAGCCTCGAGCGCATCGAGAACTTCAACACCGAACTCATCGAGGAAGTGAACGCCGCCAAGGCCGAGCTGGCCGCCACGCTGGCGCAGCAGCATGCGCTGGAGCTGACGCATGCGCGCATCGGCGAGCGTGTGAACCTGGTGAGCGACCTGCACGACGGCCTCGGCGGCATGCTGGTGGGCAGCATCGCGAAGCTGGAGCGCACGCCCGAGGACCTCGGCGCGCCCGAGCTGCTCGCCATGCTCAAGCATCTGCGCGACGACCTGCGGCTGATCATCGACGCCACCGGCCGCGACGACGGCGCCCGCGCGCTGGGCGAGCTGCTGGCGCCGATGCGCTACCGCAGCGCGCAGCTGCTGGAGGCCAACGGCATCGACTGCCGCTGGAGCGTGTCGAACATCGAGACGCTCGAGCTGCCCGCGTCACAGAGCCTCGACCTGATGCGCTTCCTGCAGGAGGCGTTGACCAACGTGCTCAAGCACAGCGGCAGCCGGCGCGTGGACGTGAGCGTGGCGCGCGCCGGTGCGGAGCTTCGGCTCAGCGTGCGCGACGACGGCCGGGGCTTTGCCGTGGAGAACATCGAGAAGGCCGCCGGTGCTGGCCTGCGCAGCCTGCATGCCCGCGCGCGGCGGCTCGGGGCGCAGCTGCAGCTGCAGTCACGGCCCGGCGAAACGCAGGTGCTGCTGCGCATGCCGCTGGCCGCGCAGGCCTGAACGGCACTGCCTCAGTCGGCCCAGACCACCGTGCCGGTCCACGCCGTGGCCAGCACGACGATGCCGAACACGATGCGATACCAGGCGAACGGAACGAAGTTGTGGGTGCTGATGTAGCGCAGCAGCCAGCGCACGCACAGCCACGCACTCACGAACGAGAACACCAGCCCCACGGCGAACAACGGAATGTCGGCCACCGACAGCAGCGCGCGCTCCTTATAGAGGCTGTACACGCCCGCGCCGATGAGCGTCGGGATGGCCAGGAAGAAAGAGAAGTCGGTCGCCGCCTGCCGCGACAGCCCCAGCAGCATGCCGCCGATGATGGTCGAGCCGCTGCGGCTGGTGCCGGGGATCATCGCGAAGCACTGCACCAGTCCGACCTTGAGCGCGTCCCAGGGCGTCATGTCGTCCACGTGCTCGATGCGCACCGAGCCCGGCGGCCGCTTTTCGGCCCAGAGAATGATGAAGCCGCCGATGATGAAGGTGCTTGCCACCACGGTCGGGATGAACAGGTGCGCCTTGATGACCTTGCCGAACAGCAGGCCCAGCACCACCGCCGGCAGGAAGCCGATGAAGATGTTCAGCGCCAGCCGCTGCGCCCGGGGCTGCCGGGGCAGCGCGACCACGGTCGACCTGATCTTTTCCCAGTAGACCAGCACCACCGCGAAGATCGCGCCGGTCTGGATGGCGATGTCGAAGACCTTGGCCTTGTCGTCGTCGAAGCCGAGCAGCGAGCCGGCAAGAATGAGGTGGCCGGTCGACGAGATCGGCAGGAATTCGGTCAGCCCCTCCACGATGCCCATGATGGCGGCCTTGACCAGCAAAACGATGTCCACGCGTACTCCTTGAAAGAGCCGCAATTATCACGATGGCGCCGGCGGCCGGCGTTCAGGTGCAGGTCAGCATACCTAGTTCAAGTGATATGCCGCGGCGCCGCGTTGACCCATAGTGGAAACCGCCCGGACGGGTTGATCCGGGGGAGTTTCACCGATGCCCACCTCCACCCTCGCGGACCGCCTCGAAGAGCATGTCTCGACTGCCGAAGACCATGGCGAAGACCGCCGCAAGAACGCGCGGGACATCGAGGAGGAGCAGTGCGCCTCGATGCGGCGGGTGGTCCGGGCCACCGGTGCCTCGGCCGGCGAGTTGCGCCAGTTGATGCAACGGCTGCGCGAGATCGACCGCGCCGGCCACGGCACCGGCATCGTGGCGCAGGGGCACATTGCCGCCGACCGCATGGAATCGGTCATGCAGGAGCTGGACCTGGGTGACGGCATCGCCGCCGGACAGCGCACCGACGCGGCCCAGAGCATCGACTTCTGGCTGCTCGAGCCGCTGGACCCGGCGCACGACAAGAAGTGGTACGCCCGCTGGAAGTTCTGGAGCTTCATCCTCGGCGCCGCCGCGCCCGAGGTCTCGCTCACCCTGCAGGGGCTGGCCCTGCGCCCGACCGAGCCCGGCGACGCGCATGCCGACCTGGTGGCCAAGGCGCGCAAGGTGCTCGAGAGCTGGCGCCGCACCTCCGAGGCGCTGTTCTGGGGCGCCTTCGAGTGCTATGTGCGGCAGCAGTCGTTCTCGCTGGAGACACAGGCCTACCTGCTGCGCTGCATTGCCGCCGTCTTCGCGGGCGACCCGATGAAGCTGTCGAACGCGCAGAGCGAGGAGCTCACACGCATCCTCGCAGACACCTACTGCGACGCGCTCGGCACGTCGGCGACCATGCCTTCGGCGGACATCTACCGGCGCCTGTCGCAGGGCCTGGAGGGCACCGACCGCGAGAGCCTGGTCACGCGCCGGCTGGGCCGCGGCGATGCGGCGCAGATCGCGATGACGGCGCTGTTCTCGGTCATCGAAAACACGCGCGCCTCACGCTGATGAGCGCCGGCGCAGCGCGCGCACCGCGCTGTCGACGGTAGTCAGCACCGGCAGGCCGCTGGCCGCTTCGCAGGCGGCGCGCGCCCGCGCCATGCTGAACTGCGCCAGCGCCTCGATGCAGGGCCCGCGTTGACGGAGGCGCTGGTCGAACAGCTGGCCAGCCGCGCGGGCAAGCCGGTTATCCGGCGCATCGACCCGGCCGAAGCACAGTTGTTCGAATCGGGGGCGTACCTGGTGCCGCCGGCGGTGCGCGGAGGCTGAAGCCCCGCGCCGACCGGGTCAGGCCAGCGCGCGCACCCGGCCGCTCTGCTTGCCGAGGTGGCGCACCAGCAGGTCGCGGTTGGCGGTGATGTGCTCGCGCATGAGCGCCTCGGCGTCGACGGCTTCACCGCGGCTGAGCGACTCGACGATCTGGCGGTGTTCTTCCAGCGCCCGCTCGGCCTGCGCGCGGTGGTAGAGCGGCAACGACGCGTCGCGGTTGTGCGGGCGCAGATTGCTGTCGAAGATGATCGGCAACTGGTAGGCGCGGCCTACCGCCTCGCTCAGCCAGCGGTTCTCGGCCAGCATGAGCAGCTTGCGGTGGAATTCGAGGTTCAGGTCGTGCCAGCGCGTGGCGCGTTCGTCGCTCCAGCCGTCGGAGCGCATCACCTCGTGCTGCTCTGCGAGCATGGCCACCAGTTGTTCCAGCGCGGAGCCGTCCAGCCCGCGCTCGCCCACGATGCGGCAGCCCATGCCTTCGAGGTTGGCGCGCACGCTGAAGGCGTCGAACACGTCCTTGGCGTTGAAGCGGCGCACCTGGAAACCCTTGTTCGGCAGATAGACCAGCAACCCCTCGTCGGCCAGCCGCGCCATCGCGCCGCGCACAGGCGTGCGCGACACGCCCAGCTCGTTGGCGAGGGTGATCTCCATCAGGTGGGAACCGGGTGCGATCGCACCGTCGAAGATGCGATTGCGCAGCGTATCGGCCACGGACAACGCGCGTGTCCGGGAGGTATCTGGGGGGGTCATCGGAAATCGGAAACGGTGCGCCCGGGATCGGGCCGCGCGGATGGTACGGCCCGGTATCAAAGCTTCATATCCCCGATTTCCGTAAAAATCAGTTTTCGGACTTTTTCGATGAACAGGCAAAAATTTATAACATTTACTAACACATTTAAGAATAATCACTGTAGTCGTACTTGGGAAGTACTAAACGGCACCTTTTAGGTGCATTTTTTTATGTTTCTGCCCGGCAAAGCCTACAAAACGGAACCGCGTTCTGAAATGGAGGTCAAAAACTGGCGCGATGCCTTGTCGCGACAGGAGTAACAGCCATGAAACAAGTCAAGCATTGGCAGGATCCAGTCAACGCCGTCGCCGGCGCGTGGCTCATCGTCTCGCCCTGGGTCCTGGGTTTTTCGGACATGCAGTCCGCAATGTGGACGATGGTGGCGACCGGCATCGTGCTGGGCGCCGTGGCGCTGGGCGCGACCTTCGTGCCGCGACAGTGGGAAGAATGGACCGAGGTCGCGCTGGCGGCCTGGCTCGCGGTATCGCCCTGGCTGGTCGGGTTCCGCGGCTCGGAAACGGCCTTGATCAACGCAGTGCTTGTGGCCGCGGTGATCCTGGTGCTGGCGCTGTGGGTGCTGGTGACCGACAAGGACTATCTCGGCCATGCGATGGACCGTCCGGCGCACTGACCGGCGACGCATCATCGAAGCATGACCCGGCGCCCCCCCCCCCGACGGGGGCCGGGTGATCAGGCGATCACGGCCTGGCGGCTGAGGCCGGTGAGGCCGGTGAGGCCGGTGAGGCGGCAGGCTGCCCTGGCTGCGCCTCGCCTTCCATCCAGCCCGCATGCCAGCCGCCGCCGAGCGCCTGGATCAGCGAGACGGCAGCGAGCTGCCGGTTGAGCTGCACCTGCACCAGCGTGCGCCGCGCGTTCAGTGCAGCCACCTGGGCAGTCACCACGTCGGTGTAGGCCACCAGGGCCGAGCGGTACTGGTTGAGCAGGATCTGCTCGGTCTTGTCCGCGGCCGCGGAGGCCTCGCGGTACATGCCTTCCTGCTGCGCCAGCGTGGCGCCCGCGGTGAGCTGGTCCTCCACGCCCTGGAACGCGGCGAGCACGGTCTGGCGATAGCGCGCCACGCTGGCGTCGTAGCTGGCCTTTGCCGCGTCCACGTTGGCCGAGATGGCGCCCGCGTCGAACAGCACCTGTGCCGCCGACAGGCCGAGCGACCAGAGCGAATTCGACGCATTGAAGAGGTCGCCGACCCGGCTGGCGCTGCCGCCGACTGCCGCGCTGAGGTTGAAGCTCGGAAAATAGGCGGAGCGCGCGATGCCGATTTGCGAGTTGGCCGAGGCCACCGAGCGCTCGGCGGACGCGATGTCGGGCCGGCGCTGCAGCAGGGTCGAAGGCACGCCGGTTGGAATGCCGGGCACGGTCTGGTTCCACGCGGCGGGCGGCAGGCTGAAATCGGCCGGCACCGCGCCCACCAGCATCGCGATGGCGTGCTCGTAGGTGGCGCGGTTGCGCACAAGCGACAGGCGCGTGGCGCGGGCCGTGGCCAGCTGGCTCTGCGCCTGCAGCACGTCGGACTGCGCGGCGATGGCGGCGTTGTAGCGGTTGCTGGTGATGGTGTAGGCGCGCTCGTAGCCTTCGATGGTCTGGTCGAGCAGCCCGATTTCCACGTCGGCCTCGCGCAGCGACAGGTAGTTGGTGGCCAGGTTGCCGATGGCCGACAGGCGCGCCGATGCCAGGTCGGCCTCGCTGGCCTGCGCATTGGCCGACGCGCTGTTCACCGACTCGCGCAGCCGGCCCCAGACGTCGGGTGCCCAGGTCGCGTCGAGCGTGGCGGAGAAAGCGTTGGAAGGGCTGGTGCTGCCCGTGTCCGAGCGCCTGCCGGAGCCGTTGAGCGACACCTGCGGGAACAGCCCCGCGCGCTGCCCGCGTACCAGCGCCTGCGCATTGGCGTAGTTGGCGACCGCCGCGGCGATGTTCTGGTTCGACACCTGCACCCGCGAGGCCAGCTCGTCGAGCGTCGGGTCGCCGAACAGCTTCCACCACTCGCCGCGGTCCAGCGCGTCGGCCGGCGCGGCGGGCAGCCAGCCTTCGGCGGCCTTCTGCTCTTTCCAGTCGTTGGGCAACGCGGTCACGGGCTGGTGGTAGAGCGGGCCGACCGAGCAACCCGCGAGCAGCGCGGCCAGCGCGAGCGCCGAAAGCGAAAGGCGGCCCGGCGCGCGGAAAGGAGAAGAAGGAAGCAGTGCTTTCATGGCGATGGTCTCAGGCGGTCGTGGCACGGCTCAGTTCGTGTTCGTGGGCGCTGCGGCGGCGCAGCTTGTCCAGCAGCAGGTAGACCACCGGCGTGGTCAGCAGGGTCAGCATCTGGCTGGCGATCAGCCCGCCGATGATGGCCACGCCCAGCGGCCGGCGCAGCTCGGCGCCTTCGCCGAAGCCGATGGCCAGCGGCAGCGCGCCCAGCGCGGCGGCCATGGTGGTCATGAGGATGGGGCGGAAGCGCAGCAGGCAGGCCTCGCGCACCGCCTCCAGCGGGCTGAGGCCGCGCGAGCGCTCGGCCTCCAGCGCAAAGTCGATGATCAGGATGGCGTTCTTCTTGACGATGCCGATCAGCAGGAACACGCCGATCAGCGCAATGATCGAGAACTCCATGCGGAACATCAGCAGCGCCAGCACCGCGCCCACGCCGGCCGAAGGCAGCGTCGACAGCACGGTGATCGGGTGCACCAGGCTCTCGTAAAGGATGCCCAGCACGATGTAGATGACGACCAGCGCCGCCAGGATCAGCATGGCCTGCTGGCTCTGCGACTGCTGCGCGCTCGCCGCCGTGCCCGCGAACGCGCCGCGCACGTTGGTCGGCATGGCGATGTTGGCCTCGGCCTTGGCGATGGCTTCGCGCGCGTCGCCCAGGTTGGCGCCTTCCACCAGGTTGAACGAGATGGTGGTCGCCAGTTCGCCGTCCTGGTGGCTGACCGAAGTGGCCACTGAGCTTTCGTAGAACTTCGCCACCGCGGACAGCGGCACCAGGGACGTGGCCGTGTTGCTCAGCACGTTGCCCGACGAGGCATTGCGCAGCGCCGGGTTGGCCGACACCGGCACCGAGGTGCTGGACGCGCTCGAACCGGAAGCCGCGGCCGTGCCCGTGCTCGTCTTGCTGCCCGACTGCGCCGAGTTGGAAGTCGTGGTCGGCGCCGCGACCTGCGTGGTCACCGCCTGCCCCGCCACCACCGTGGTCCTGGTGGCCGGCACATACACGTCGCTCAGCGCATTGGGGCTGAGCGTGTAGCGCGGCGCCCATTCCATGATCACGTGGTACTGGTTGAGCTCGGTGTAGATAGTCGCGACCTGCCGCTGGCCGAAGGCGTTGTACAGCGCGTTGTCCACGGCGGTGGAGGTCACGCCGAGCCGGTTCGCGGTGTTCTTGTCGACCTGCGCCATGGTCTCGACGCCGTTCTCGGTCTGGTCGGTGTCGATGTCGGTCAGCACCGGCTGCAGCTTCATTTCGTCGGCCAGCTTGGAGGCCCAGGTGCGCAGGTCGGCCAGGCTGTCGCTCTTGAGTGTGTACTGGTAGGTCGAATTGCTGGAGCGCCCGCCCGAGCGCACGTCCTGCACGGTGCCCAGGAACACGCGCAGGCCGGCTACCGCATTGAGCTTGGGCCGCAGCCGCGCGATCACGGCCAGCCCGCTGTCCTTGCGCTGGCTGGCCGGCTTCAGATTGACGAACATGAAGCCGCCGCCTGCCCGGCTGCCGCCGGTGAAGCCGACCACGGTGTCGACCGCCTCGTCGGCGCGGATGATGTCGACCACCTCGCGCAGCTTGGCGGCCATGGCCTTGGACGAAATGCTCTGGTCGGCGCGCAGGCCGCCGTTGAGCTGGCCGCTGTCCTGCTGCGGGAAGAAGCCCTTGGGCGTGGCGCTGAACAGGTAGACGTTGAGCCCGACCACCGCCACCAGGATCAGCATGACCAGCCCCTTGCTGTCCAGCGCCCAGTCGAGGCTGTGCTCGTAGCGCTTGAGCACCCAGTCGTAGCTGCGCGCGGCCATGCGACCCAGGCGGCCCTGCGGCTTGTCCTTGTCGTGCTCGCCGCCGGGCTTGAGCATCCAGGCGCACATCATGGGCGTGGTGGTCAGCGAGATGACGAGCGAGATCATCACCGCCGCCGACAGCGTGACCGCGAACTCGCGGAACAGCCGCCCCACCTGCCCGCCCATGAACAGCAGCGGAATGAACACCGCCACCAGCGACACGCTGATCGACAGCACGGTGAAGCCGACTTCCTTGGCGCCCAGCAAGGCCGCCTTCATGCGCGTCATGCCCGACTCGATGTGCCGGCTGGTGTTCTCCAGCACCACGATGGCGTCGTCCACCACGAAGCCCGTGGCCACCGTGAGCGCCATCAGGCTCAGGTTGTTGAGGCTGAAGCCCAGCAGGTACATCACCCCGAAGGTGCCCAGCAGCGCCGCCACCGTGGCCACCGCCGGCACGATGGTCGCGCGCACGCTGCGCAGGAACAGGCTCACCACCAGCACCACCAGGATGACGGAGATGACCAGCGTGAACTCGACTTCGCGCAGCGAGCCGCGGATGGAGTTGGTGCTGTCCGAGGCCACCTGCAGCGTGACGTCGGGCGGCAGCTGCGACTGCAGCTCGGGCAGCAGCGCGCGCACGCTGTCGACCGTCTCGATGATGTTGGCCGAGGGCTGCCGCGTGATCAGCACGATGATCGCGGGCTCGCCGTTGAACAGGCCCAGCGTGCGCGTGTCTTCCACGCCGTCGAGCACCTCGGCCACGTCCTGCAGCCGCACCGCCGCGCCGTTGCGCCAGGCGATGACCATGGGCGCGTAGTCGCTCGCGCGCAGGGCCGGTGTCTGGGTGTAGATCTGCAGCTTGCGGCCCTCGCCCTGCACCATGCCCTTGGGCCGGTTGGCGTTGGAGGCCTGAATGGCGGCGCGCACGTCCTCGGTGCTGATGCCGTAGCGGTTGAGCGCGAACGGCAGCAGCTCGATGCGCACCGCCGGCAGCGAGCCGCCGCCGATTTCGACGTCGCCCACGCCCTCCACCTGCGACAGCCGCTGGCTCACGATGTTGGAGACCGCGTCGTAGATCTGGCCCGGCGTCTTGGTCTTGGAGGTGAGCGCCAGGATGATCACCGGCGACGAGGCCGGGTTCGCCTTGCGGTAGGTCGGGTTGCTGCGCAGCGTGGCGGGCAGGTCGACCCGGCTGGCGCTGATGGCGGCCTGCACTTCGCGCGCGGCGCCGTTGATGTCGCGGCTCAGGTCGAACTGCAGCGTGACGCGCGAGGTACCGACCGAGCTGGTCGAGGTCATCTCGTTGACGCCCGCAATGGTGCCCAGGTGCCGCTCCAGCGGCGTGGCCACACTGGTGGCCATGGTCTCGGGGCTCGCGCCCGGAATGGACGCGTTGACGGAAATGACCGGGTAGTCGACCTGCGGCAGCGGCGACACCGGCAGCACGAAGAAGGCGGCAATGCCGGCCAGCGCCACGCCGATGGTGAGGAGTACCGTGCCGATGGGGCGGCGCACGAAGGGCAGCGAGAGATTCATCGCTGCGCTCCTTGCGTTGGGCTGAGGCCGGGTCTCGCCCCGGCGGGCGCCTCACTTTCTTTTGCTTCGCCAAAAGAAAGTAAGCAAAGAAAAGGCGACCCCCACTGTCTGCGACCCTCCGCTTCGCTACGGGCAACCTGCGGTGCTCGCGTTTCGCGGGGTCTCGCAGAACTCGCTTCGCTCAAACAGCTGCGAGCCCTTATCCGCGAAACGCTCCGCTCCTCGGCGCAGCCAGAGGGGGATGGGAGCCCACTCGGGCCATCGCTTCGCTCGGCCCCCGCGCGGTGCAGCCGCTGCGCGGCTGCACCCTTCGCGCCGAGCGCATCGATGGCGCGTCCGGTATCCAATGCCCTTCTGGCTGCGCCGAGGAGCGCAGACGCAGGCGGGATCAGGGCCGCAGCTGTTTGAGCGAAGCGAGTTCTGTGGACCCCCGCCGGAGTCGAGCACCGCAGGTTGCCCGCAGCGAAGCGAAGGGACGCAGGCAGCAGGGTCGCCTTTTCTTTGGCTACTTTCTTTTGGCGAAGCAAAAGAAAGTAGCTCGCCCGCCGGGGCGAGACCCGGCCCCGGGAAAAAACCAACCAGCAAGCAGGCAAACAGTTCAAACCGCCTCCTCCTCGACCACGCGCCGCGTATTCCCCCCACCCAGCCGGTCGAACGCGAGATAGATCACCGGCGTGGTGAACAACGTGAGCAGCTGGCTCACGATCAGGCCGCCGAAGATGGCCAGGCCCAGCGGGCGCCGCAGCTCGGCGCCGTCGCCGAAGCTCAGCATCAGCGGCACGGCGGCGAACAGCGCGGCCAGCGTGGTCATGAGAATGGGCCGCAAGCGCAGCAGCGCCGCCTGGTGGATCGCCTCGCGCGCCGACTTGCCCTGGTTGCGCTCGGCGTCGATGGCGAAGTCGATCATCATGATCGCGTTCTTCTTGACGATGCCGATCAGCAGGATGATGCCGATGATGCCGATCACCCCCAGGTCGTTGCCGGTGATCATGAGCGCCAGCAGCGCACCCACGCCGGCCGAGGGCAGCGTCGAAAGAATGGTGAGCGGATGCACATAGCTTTCATACAGCACGCCCAGCACGATGTAGACGCACACCACCGCCGCCAGAATGAGCCACAGCTGGTTCGACAGCGAGCGCTCGTACGCGCCCGAGGCGCCCAGGAAGCTCATGGTGATGCTGCTGGGCAACCCGATTTCCTTGGCCGCCGCGCGGATGGCGTCGACCGAGGAGCCGAGCGACACGCCCGGCGCGGTGTCGAAGTTCAGCGTGCTGGCCGGGTACTGCGCCACGTGCGTGATCTGCAGCGGCGCCTGCTGCTCGCTGATGTTGGCAATGGCCGAAAGCGGCGTGGCCGTGCCCGAGCCGGCAATCAGGCTGAGCTGGCCCAGGCTCTGCGGCGTGTTCACCATGCCCGGCATGGCCTCGAGGATCACCCGGTACTGGTTGGTCTCGGTGAAGATGGTCGAGACGATGCGCTGGCCGAAAGCGCTGTAGAGCGCGTCGTCCACCGTGCTCGCGGTGATCGACAGGCGCGCGGCCGTGTCGCGGTTCACGTTCACGAAGGCCGCCAGGCCCTGCGCGCCCGCGTCGCTGCTCACGTTGCGCACCTTGTCGGAGGTCTGCAGCCGCGCCACCAGCTTCGTCATCCATTGGGTGATGGCGGCGCTGTCCACGCCTTCGAGCGACACGCGGTATTCGGTCGGGCCGGTCTCGGCGTCGATGGTCAGGTCTTGCGTGGGCTGCAGGTAGAGCGTGACGCCGGCCACGCCGCGCACGCGCTCGCGCAGCCGGTCCATGATCTTCTGCTGGTTGTCGTGCCCGGGCTTCAGGTTGATCAGCATGCTGCCGGTGTGCAGCATGGTGTTGTTGGCCGCGTCCACGCCCACGAAGGAGCTGAGGTTCTCCACGTCGGCGTCTTCGAGGATGGCGTGCGCCGCCTGCTGCTGCAGCTGCGCCATGCGGTCGAAGGACACGTCCTGCGCGGCCTGGATGCGCGCCTGCAGCTGCCCGGTGTCCTGCGTCGGGAACAGGCCCTTCGGAATCGAGAGGTACAGCACCACCGTGAGCACCATGGTGAGCAGCGCGACCAGCAGCGTGAGCGGCTGGTGGTCGATCACCCAGTGCAGCGAGCGGTCGTAGCGCACCATCACGCCGTCGAAGAAGCGCTGCGCGCGCGCGCCGATGCCCTGGCTGGCGGTGTCGCGCTTCGGCTCGTGCTTTAGCCAGCGCGCCGACATCATCGGCACCAGCGTGAGCGACACCACGGCCGAAATCAGGATGGTGATGGCCAGCGTCACCGCGAACTCGCGGAACAGCCGGCCCACCACGTCGCCCATGAACAGCAGCGGAATCAGCACCGCGATGAGCGACACCGTCAGCGAGATGATGGTGAAGCCGATCTGCGTGGCGCCCTTGAAGGCGGCCTGCAGCGGTTTTTCGCCCTCCTCGATGTAGCGCGCGATGTTCTCGATCATCACGATCGCATCGTCCACCACGAAGCCGGTGGCGATGGTCAGCGCCATCAGGCTCAGGTTGTTCAGGCTGTAGCCCAGCAGGTACATCAGCCCGAAGGTGCCGATGAGCGAAATGGGCACCGCGATGCTGGCGATGACGGTGGCGCGCAGGCTGCCCAGGAAGGCGAAGATCACCAGCACCACCAGCACCACGGCCAGCACCAGCTCCATCTCGACGTGCTCCACCGACGCACGGATGCCGGCCGTGCGGTCGCTCAGCACGGAGATGTTCAGCCCGGTGGGCAGGCCGGCCTGCAGCTCGGGCAGCTGCGCCTTGATGGCGTCGACCGTGGCGATCACGTTGGCGCCGGGCTGGCGCTGCACGTTCATGATGATGGCCGGGGTCAGCCTGGTGCTGCCGTCAACCTTGCTGCCGGCCCAGGCGCTGAGCTGGGTGTTCTCGGCGCTGTTGACCACCTGGGCCACGTCGACCATGCGGATCGGCGCGCCGTTCTTGTACGAGACGATGAGGTTCTTGTAGTCCTCGACCGTGAGCAGCTGGTCGTTCGAGTTGATGGTGTAGGAGCGCTTGGGGCCGTCGAAGCTGCCCTTGGCGCCGTTGGAGTTGGCCGCCGCGATGGCGGTGCGCAGCGTGTCCAGCCCGATGCCGTTGGTGGCCAGCGCCTGCGTGTTGGCCTGGATGCGCACCGCCGGGCGCTGCCCGCCGCTCAGCGACACCAGCCCCACGCCGGAGACCTGGCTGATCTTCTGCGCGAGCCGGGTGTTGACCAGGTTCTGCACCTCGGTGAGCGGCAGCGTGTCGGAGGTGATGGACAGCGTGAGCACCGGCGCGTCGGCCGGGTTGACCTTGGCGTACACCGGCGGCGCCGGCAGGTCGGCCGGCAGCAGCGAGCCGCCGGCGTTGATGGCGGCCTGCACCTCCTGCTCGGCCACGTCGAGCGTCTGGCCCAGCGAGAACTGCAGCGTGATGATCGACACGCCGGCCGCGCTGGTCGAGCTCATGCGGTCGAGCCCCGACATCTGGCCGAACTGACGTTCCAGCGGCGCGGTGACGGTGTTGCTCATGACCTCGGGGCTGCCCCCGGGGTAGAGCGTCTGCACCTGGATGGTCGGGTAGTCGACCTGCGGCAGGGCCGACAGCGGCAGGAAGCGGAACGCCACCAGGCCGGCCAGCACGATGGCGACCATCAGCAGCGAAGTCGCCACCGGTCGAAGAATGAACGGGCGTGAGGGACTCATCGGTCGCGGCGCTTGCGGTCGGTCGGTCTGTCTGGAGCGCTATCGGTCAGCGCATCGTGCCGCCGGGCGCGGCGGGCGGCGTGCCCGGCTGCACTGCGGGCGCGGCCGGAGGCACCGAGGGGGTGGCCGAGTCGGTTGAAGCCGGCCGCTGCCGCGTGCCCGCGCCTTCCGCGCCGCCCGCGCCACCTTCTCGCCGGCCACCTCCGCCAGCACCGCCGCGCTCGCCGCGATGCCCGCGGCGCTCCCCGGAGGCCGCGCCCGCCGGCGGTGCCGCCGGCCGGTCGACCGTGGTCTGCACCCGCGCGCCGTCCTTCAGGCGGTCGCCGCCCTCGGTCACGACCTGCTCGCCGGCCGCGAGGCCGGAGGTGATCGCGACGTTGTCGACGCTCGACTCGCCGCGCGTCACCGTGCGCTGCGCCACGGTGCTGTCGTCCTTCAGCACGTACACGTAGTCGCCGTTGGGCCCGTGGCGCAGTGCCGTCACCGGCACCACCACCGCGCCGCTCACGGTGCGCAGCAGCAGCCGCAGGTTGACGAACTGGTTCGGGAACAGCGCGTTGTCGGCATTGGAGAAACGGGCCTTGGCCTTGACGGTGCCGGTCGCGGTGTCGACCAGGTTGTCGAGCGTGGCGAAGGTGCCGGTGGCGAGCCTGCGCGTGCGCGTGCGGTCGAAGGCGGTGGCGTCGAGCTTCGCGCCCTGGGCCAGGCGGTCCTGCACTTCGGGCACGCGGTCTTGCGGAATCGCGAATTCGACGTCGATCGGCGCGATCTGGGTGATGGTGGCGATGCCGTTGGTGGCGCCGGTCGAGATGTAGTTGCCCGCGTCCACCGGCCGCAGGCCGATGCGCCCGCTCACCGGCGCGGTGATGCGGCTCCAGTTGAGGTTGAGCTTCGCGGTGTTCTCGTTGGCGCGGTCGATGGCCACGGTGCCTTCGAGCTGCTTGACCAGCGCGGCCTGGGTATCGACGTCCTGCCGCGCGATGGAGTCCTGCCCGAGCAGGGTCTGGTAGCGCGACAGCGTGACGCGCGCCGCCGCCAGCTGGGCCTCGTCGCGCTGGCGTGCGCCGCTGGCCTGCGCCAGCGCGTTCTGGAACGGCTGCGGATCGATGGTGGCCAGCACGTCGCCCTTCCTGACCATCTGCCCTTCCTGGAAGAGCACCGCGGTGAGCACGCCCGACACCTGGGGCTGCACCACCACGTTGGCCAGCGGCGTGACCGTGCCCAGCGCCTCGAGCTGCACAGGGATGTCGGCCTGCCTGGCCGTCGCGATGCCGACCGTGCTGACGGCCGCGCCGCCGGGGCCGCCGGGACCGCCGCCGCCGCGTGCACCCGGGCCACCCGCGCCGCCGGCACCGCCCGGGCGCCCGCCCGGGGCCGCGCCCGGCGCACCCGCGGGCGTCTTCGCGCGCTGGATCAGGTACCACGCGCCGCCCCCCAGGGCCGCGAGCAACAGCAGCGTCAGCAACGCCCCGACCCAGCGACGCCTGCGCACCTGTGGATGTGTGGGAGACACGTTGGCGGGCAGGGGCTCGGGTGGTTTTTCTTGTTCCATGGGCTGTGCGTGCGAAGGGGGCGAGGTTCGACCTAGAGTACAGCGCGGAATGGTAGCCGCGGAGTTTGCTGCGCCGTAAAGCGTCGGTAAAGCTGCCGCCCGTGCCGCAGTTCACGCCCGCCTGGCGCAGTTCGCGCCGCCGCCCGGCATTTCGTCGCACGCCGGTGGCCGGCAGGGGTCGGGCCCGGCAAAGTCCGCTCCATCGATTCTTCTCCCGCCCTTCGGCTTTTCTTCATCTTTCAACGGAGCGCCACCATGCTGATGCAAGTCATCCTCCATACGCCCAAGTGGGTGTTCGCCGTTTTCTTCCTCCTGCTCTGGCTCGGCGCCAGGCAGCTGCTCACCAACGAAGTGAGCCTGTCCCGGGTCACGCTGATGCCCGTCGCCATGGGCGGCCTGTCGCTTTACGGCGTGATCTCGGTCTTCGGCGAATCGTTCGGCGCGCTGCTCGGCTGGGCCCTGGCCGCGGCCGTGCTGCTGGCGCTGGTGCTGCAGCGCCCGCTGCCCGCGGCCACCCGCTACGACGCCGCCGAGCGCCGCTTCCACGTGGCCGGCAGCCCGGTGCCGCTGATGCTCATGATGGGCATCTTCCTGACCAAGTACGTGGTGGGCGCGGCCCTGGCCATGCACCCCGAGCTGGGCCACCAGGCCGCCTTCGGCATCGTGGTGCCGACGCTGTACGGCGCCTTCACCGGCGTCTTCGTGGCCCGCGCGGCACGCCTTTGGAAGCTCGCCATCCGTACTGACGCCATGTCGGCCGGCGTGCGCGCCGCCTAATATCGGCAACCGGCCCCAAGGAACTGCCACCATGAACGCGCTCTTGCTCATTCTCAAGATCTCCGTCACGGTGGTGCTCGTCGCCTCCATCGCCGAGGCGCTGGTGCTTTCCCTGCGCAACGGCTGGCGCAGCTACGACTGGAAGGCGTCCGGCGTCTCGGTGGTCGACTTCCTGGTGCGCGAATACCCGCTGCGCTGGCTGTTGCCGCTGGCCTTCTGGACCGGCGCCATGGACTGGTTCTATGCCCACCGCCTGTTCACGCTGCCGATGGACCACTGGACCGGCTGGGCCGCCTGCTTCATCGGCCAGGAGTTCTGCTATTACTGGTACCACCGCGCGGCGCACCGGGTGCGCTGGTTCTGGTGCACCCATGCCATCCACCATTCGCCGAACCAGCTGAACCTGTCGGCCGCCTACCGCTTCGGCTGGACCGGCCGCCTCACCGGCACCCTGGCCTTCTTCATGCTGGCGCCGCTGCTGGGCATGCCGCCAAAGGTGATCCTGCTGATGCTCACGCTGAACCTGCTGTACCAGTTCTGGATCCACGCGACATGGATTCCGCGACTCGGCCCGCTGGAATGGTTTCTGAACACGCCCTCGGCACACCGCGTGCACCATGCGTCGAACCTGGAATACCTCGACGGCAACTACGGCGGCGTGCTGATCGTGTTCGACCGGCTGTTCGGCACCTACATTCCCGAGCGCGCCGACCTCCCCTGCCGCTACGGGCTGGTGAACCCGATCACCACGAACAACATCTTCGAGATCGAGATCACGCACTGGCGCTCGCTGTTCCGCGACCTGGCCTCGGCGCGATCGGTGCGCGCCTTCGTGGGCTATCTCGTGAAGCCGCCGGGCTGGAAGCCCGACGGCCCCGGCGACACCACGGAAGAACTGAGACGGCGCGCGGCCCTGCAGGCAACGCCTTCGGCCCCGTCGACGACCCCTGATTTCATTCCTGTCCAGTACAACAAGGAGCTGTCATGAATCCCTCCTCCGACAACACCCGGCCCTCCGACGTCGAACGCCTCGCCCGCCGCCGGGCCGGCGCCAAGATGGGCTGGTACATCCACGCTTTCGTCTATGTGCTGGTGAATGTGGGCCTGGTCACGATCTCGGCCGCCAACGGGCGCAGCTGGGCCATGTATCCGCTCATGGGCTGGGGCCTGGGGCTGCTGATCCACGGCGCGGTGGTCTGGTTCATCGCGCCCGGCGGCGGCTTCTACGACCGCCTGGTGGAACGCGAACGCCGCGCGCTGGGCGCCGGGGACCGCGGGTGAGCCTGGAGCAGGCCCCGCCACTTCCCCGGTTCGGGTCGGCAAACCTGCGGGACATGCTCCGGCATGGCCTGATCACCGCCGTCTTCTGCTGCCTCATTGCCACCGCGCTCACCATCACCGAAGGCGGCGGATGGGCCGCGCACCTGGTCTATTCGCTGTCGATCGGCACGGTGAGCTGGCTGTTCATCGACTGCGGCCGGCTTCTGCTCACCGGGCACCATGAAATCCACTGGCCCGGCGGCCCCTGGGGCCTCCTGCTGGTGGTGGCGGGCGTGTTCGTCGGCTTTTTCGTCGGCAACCTCATCGGCGACGCATGGGTCGGCGCGCCTGCGTTCGACTTTCTCGACATCCGGGGCCACAAGCTGGCCACCGCCGCCGTCATCACCATCGTCGCCACGGTCTGCATGTGCTTCTTCTTCTACAGCCTCGGCAAGAGCAAGCACATGCAGAGCCAGATCGAGGTAGCCCAGCGCAACGCCACCGAAGCACGGCTCAAGCTGCTCGAAACGCAGCTGGAGCCGCACATGCTGTTCAACACCCTGGCCAACCTGCGGGTGCTGATCACCGTCGACCCGGCGCGCGCCGTGGCCATGCTCGACCGGCTCAACAGCTACCTGCGCATGACGCTCAGCGGCTCGAGGGCGCTGTTGCATCCGCTGTCGGCAGAATTCGACCGGCTGGCCGACTACCTCGAGCTGATGTCCGTGCGCATGGGCGAGCGCCTGCGCTACACGCTCGACCTGCCCGAAGCATTGCGCGACGTTCCCGTGCCGCCGCTGCTGCTGCAGCCGCTGGTCGAGAACAGCATCCGCCACGGGCTCGAGCCCAAGGTGGAAGGCGGGGAAATCACCGTACGTGCGCGCCAGGAGGCAGGCCAGCTGGTCATCGAAGTGATCGACACCGGCGTCGGCCTCGATGGCGCGCCGCCCTCCGAGGGCAGCAGTTTCGGGCTGGAGCAGGTGCGCGAGCGCCTGGCCACCGTGTATGGCGCGCAAGGCGCCCTTCGCCTGGCGCCCGGCGGCACCGGCGGCACCTGCGCAACTTTGAATTTCCCCCTGCCCGTTTGAGATTCCAGGATGACCCCGACAGCCCTCATTGCCGAAGACGAGCCCCTGCTCGCACAAGCCCTCAAGGCCGAACTGGCCGCCGCCTGGCCCGAACTGCAGGTCGTCGCCATCGCGGGAGACGGCCGCAGCGCGGTGCGCGAGGCGCTGCGCCTGCTGCCGCAGGTGCTGTTCTTCGACATCCGCATGCCCGGCTTGGACGGCCTGGGCGCCGTGGCCGAGCTGGCCGACTGCTGGCCCGCCGACCAGGCGCCGATGCCGCAGCTGGTGTTCGTCACGGCCTATGACGAATACGCCGCGCGCGCCTTCGAGGCCCAGGCCATCGACTACGTGCTCAAGCCGGTGCAGCCGCAGCGGCTGCGCAAGACCGTGGCCCGGCTGCAGCAGGCGCTGGCCGCCCGCCAGCCCGCGGCCACGCCCGCCGTGGCCGACGAGGCCCTCGAGCGCACCCTCGCCCAATGGCGCCAGGTGCTGAGCGCCGCGGGCGCGGGCGCCGAAACCGTCGCACCGCCGGCCGCCCCGCTGCGCATGATTGCCGCCAGCGACGCCGGCGGCAGCACCGTGCGCATGGTGCCCATCGACGAGGTTCTGTATTTCGAAGCCGCGGACAAATACCTGCGCGTGCTGACCGCCACGCACGAATACCTGATCCGCACGCCGCTGAAGCAGCTGCTGCCCCAGCTCGACGCCGACACCTTCTGGCAGGTGCACCGGGCGGTGGTGGTGCGCAGCGCGGCCATTGAGTCGGTGCACCGCGACGAGGCCGGCAAGATGCACCTCATGCTGCGCGGGCGCGCCGAGAAGATACCGGTCAGCCGCCTTTACGC
>PJUC01000321.1_pt1 | contig 24407 bp, 24 predicted proteins | sample 1512161 | NCBI WGS metagenome assembly PJUC01 (sample SAMN08177676, study PRJNA422409) | Soil metagenome, whole genome shotgun sequencing project. | isolation source: Soil enriched on filter paper | place: USA: Madison | collected 2015-01-15
CACTACAACCTGAAATCGCGACGTCGTCGACCCTCTACTGGGCTCACCGGCGCAAATACCGGCCCAGGGAGGATCTGGCGGACGGATGGGGCTCCAACTCGCAATGGGCAACGCAGTTCAGGCGCGACTACATCGTGGGTGACAAGCTGCTATTCAACGCGGACGGCAACTACGACTTGAATGACAGCGGCCTGCGAATGCGCGAAGACGGGCTGACAAGGGTCGAGCGCATCGAGCTGCTGACGCATGGGTGTTTCGTACGTTGCGAGAAGCCGGACAACGACCTGGCCCCCTACAGCGACCGCGTCCTGCTCCCGCGCGACTTTCAATGAAAAGAATTGCCGTCATCGGCGCCGGCTGGGCCGGCCTGGCCTGCGCGGTCGAGGCCGCGCGGCTCGGGCATGCCGTCACGCTGTTCGAAGCTGCGCACATGCCCGGCGGCCGCGCGCGGCGCGTCGACGACATGCACGGGCTGGCGCTCGACAACGGGCAGCACATCCTGATCGGCGCATACACCGCCACGCTGAAGCTGATGCGCGATGTCGGCGTGGATGTCGACGGCGTGCTGCTGCGCCTGCCGCTGTCGCTGCGCTTTGCGGACGGTGGCGGGCTCAAGCTGCCGCGGCTGCCCGCGCCGCTCGACCTGCTGGCCGGCATCTTCGGCGCGCGCGGCTGGACATGGCGCGACAAGTCGTCGCTGCTGCGCACCGCCATCGGCTGGCGCCTTTCGGGCTTTCGCTGCACCGACAGCGCCACGGTCGCCGACCTGTGCGCCGGCCTCACCCCGCGCGTGATGAAGGAGCTGATCGAGCCGCTGTGCGTGTCGGCGCTCAACACACCCGTGGGGCAGTCGAGCGGCGAAGTGTTCCTGCGCGTGCTGAAGGATGCCCTCTTCAGCGGCAGCGGCGGCGCCGACCTGCTGCTGCCCCGTGCCGACCTGGGCGCGCTGCTTCCCGACGCGGCCATCCGGTGGCTGACCGCACAGGGCGCGCAGGTGCGCATCGGCACCCGCGTGCGCGCCATCGCATCCGAGGGCGGCCGGTGGCGCGTCGACGATGAAATCTTCGACCAGGTCGTGCTGGCCTGCGCGCCGTGGGACGCCGCCCGGCTGGTGCGTGCATCCGGCCTGCAGGCGGATGCCTGGTGCGCAACCACCGAGGCCCTGCGCTTCGAGGCCATTGCCACCGTCTATGTGCGCGGCGCCTCGCCGCTGGCCGAACCGATGCTGGCGCTGCGCAGCGACCCGGCCACCGCCCCCGCGCAGTTCGCTTTCGACCGGGGCCAGCTCGGCGGCATGCAAGGCGTGCTCGCGATGGTCGTCAGTGCCAACGAGGCTTCGCGCGAAGTGCTGGAAGAACAGGTGATCGCGCAGGCCGCCAAGCAACTGGGCCAGACGCGGTTGCAGCTCGTGCAGACCGTGGTCGAGAAACGCGCCACCTTCGCCTGCACGCCCGCCCTCGCCAGGCCCTCGTCGGCCATCGCGCCCGGCCTGCAGGCCTGCGGCGACTACACCGAAGGCCCCTACCCGGCCACGCTCGAAGGTGCCGTCCTCAGCGGCCTCGCCGCCGCAAAGGCAATGACCCCATGACCACCGAACTGCGCTACCTCGACTTCGACTACAGCGAAGACACCGAAGGCCACGGCACCTTCGACGCGATGGCGTCGACCGCGCCCGAGAAGACGCCCGAGGTCAAGCAAGAGATTGCCGCCGTGCTGGCATGGGCCGAGGCCACGTTCCCGCACGCACGCGGCGCCCTCGACGAAGGCGCCATGTGGGACTACGACCTGCAGGAAACGCGCGAAGAAAACCCGCGCTTCGACACCGTCACCCTCTCGCTCAGCGGCACCGCCGACTTCTGCGCGGCGCTGCGCGAGCAGTTCGCGCTCGAATGACCGCCCGACAGGAAGCTCAGGCTGCCGTCTTGTTGCGCAACCGCAGCAGGCTCAGGCCCAGCAGCACGAAGGCCCCGCCCGACACCTTGTTGAACAGCCGCGTGCGGCGCGGATCCGAGAGCTGCTTGCGCAGAAGTCGCGCCAGCAGCACGTAGAACGCATGCGACAGCACCGAGGCGGTCGCGAAGGTGGTCGTCAGCACCGCGAACTGCATGGCCAGCGGCGCGTCCTGCGTGAGGAATTGCGGGAACAGCGCGGAGAAGAAAAGAATGCCCTTCGGGTTGGTCAGCGCCACCGTCAGGCCGTTGCCGAACAGGCGCAGGCCCGAACGCGGCACGGCACCTGCCGGCGCGCCCTGCAGGTCGGCGAACACGCTGCCCTGGCTGCGCCACTGCTTGATGCCCAGATAGATCAGGTAAGCCGCGCCGGCCAACTTCAGCAGCATGAAGGCATGGGCGGAGGTCGAGAGCACCACGCCCAGCCCGGCCATGGCCGCGGCCGACACCATGAACAGCCCCGTCGCATTGCCGAGCGAGCTGATCATCGCGCGTCGCGGGCCCACGCTCATAGAGTTCGAGACCGCGAGCAACACCGCCGGTCCGGGCGTGAAGGCGACGAGCAGCGTGACGCCGCAGAAGACGAGCCAGTTCGACAAATGCACTTTGGGGTTCCTGCCCGGCGCGATGCCGCAAAGAGTTGAGGACGACGGGAAACTATAGTCAGCCCCGCGAATCGGCGCAGACGCCGCGCCAATACCCTCTCACTCCCGGAACCCCACCCATGGTCACCTGCTACCTGCGCTACATCGTCGACGCCTACAAGCTCAAGGAGTTCGAGCACTACGGCAGGCTCTGGATCCCGCTGGTCGAGAAGTTCGGCGGCCAGCACCACGGCTACTTCCTGCCCTCGGAAGGCACGAACAACGTCGCGCTGGCGATGTTCACCTTCCCGAGCCTGGCCGCCTACGAAAAGTACCGCGCCGACTCGATGCAGGACCCGGAATGCCAGGCCGCCTTCAAGTACGCGGAAGAAACCCGCTGCATCCTGAGTTACGAACGCAGCTTCTTCCGCCCGGTATTCAAGTAAGGCCTCAGGCGCCGAGCGCAACGCACAGCGCGTGCAGGTTCGGCACGATCAGCTGCGGCCGGGCGTCGTGCACCCAGGGCCGCTCGTCGCGCACGAGCCAGGCGGCCTGCATGCCGGCATTGAGCGCGCCGACCACGTCGAGCTCGGCGTCGTCGCCCACGTGCAGCACGTCCTTGGGCAGGAAGCCGACCGATGCCGCGGCGGCGCGGAAGATGGGCGCATGCGGCTTGCCGCTGCCGAAGGCCCGCGCATTGAAGGCGGTGCGGAACCACCGGCCGACGCCGGTCTTGTGGATGTCGGCGTTGCCGTTCGAGATGGCCACCAGCGGATAGCGTTCACTGAGCCACTTGAGTGCGGGCAGCGCGTCTTCATACAGCGTCACGCGCTGGCGCTCTTCGAAGAACGCCTCGAAGGCCGGATCGGCCAGCGCCGGGTCTTCGCCCGCGCGCTTGAGCGCGGTGCGGATCGACTCCCGGCGCAGCGCGCTCAAGTCGTGCGCGAGGTCGGAGCGTTCCTTGGCGGTGGCTTCGCGCAGTTCGCGAAGAATGCCGGGCGTCAGCAGCAGCGAGGCCGTCTTGGGCGCCTCGCGCAGCAGCCATTCCTGGAGCACGCCCTCCGCGCGCTCGATGGTCGGCCAGATCGGCCACAGCGTGTCGTCGAGGTCGAGCGAGATCGCGGAAATACGTTGGAGGTCGAGGGGTTCGGCGCCTGCTGGCGCCGTCGAGGCGGAGGTCATGCCTGAGAATATCGCATGCCTCCACATCCCGAGAACGCCCCGCCGGGCACCCCGCGCACCGCCGTGCTCTGGTGCAACCTGGGTTCGCCCGATGCACCGACCGCCGCCGCCGTGCGCCCCTACCTCGCAGACTTCCTGGGCGACCCGCGCGTGGTCGAGATTCCCAGGGCGATCTGGGCGCTGATCCTGCACGGCATCATCCTGCGCGTGCGCCCGGCCAAGTCGGCCGCCAAGTACGCGAGCATCTGGATGCCCGAGGGCTCGCCGCTCAAGGTGTTCACCCAGAAGCAGGCCACGCTGCTGGCCGGCTGGCTCGGCGAGCGCGGCCACCGCGTGACGGTGCGCGACGCGATGCGCTATGCCAACCCGTCGATCGCCTCGCGCCTCGACGCGCTGCAGGCCGAAGGCGTCACCCGCGTGCTGGTGCTGCAGGCCTACCCGCAATACTCGGCCACCACCACCGCCAGCGTGATCGACGCGGTGAACGACTGGAGCCGCAAGCAGCGCCGCCTGCCGGAGTTCCGCTTCGTGAATGACTTCCACGACGACCCGGCCTACATCGAGGCGCTGGCCCAAGGCATCGAGAAACACTGGAAGACCGAAGGCCGCGGCGAGGTGCTGCTGATGAGCTTCCACGGCATTCCCGCGCGCAACATCGCGCTCGGCGATCCGTACCAGTCTCAGTGCCTGGAAACCGCACGCCTGCTCGCAGAGCGGCTGGGCCTTTCGGCGGCGCAGCACCGCGTCACCTTCCAGTCGCGCTTCGGCCGAGCCAAGTGGCTCGAGCCCTACACCGAGCCCACGCTGCGCGAACTCGGCGCTTCCGGCATCCAGCGCGTCGACGTGGTGTGCCCCGGCTTCCCGGCCGACTGCCTCGAAACGCTCGAGGAAATCGCCATGGAAGGCCGCGAGGCCTTCATGCACGCGGGCGGCAAGGCATTCAGCTATATCCCGTGCCTCAACGACAGCCCGGCATGGATCACCGCGCTCGCGGGCATTGCCGAGCGCAACCTGTCAGGCTGGCCCACGCAGTCGACCGTGCGCTGAAGCGGCTTCAGCCCGCCGATTTGCGCGCCAGCAGCGCCTGGATCGCGGCTTCCATCTCGGCGTACTCGCCCTCGCCGAAGTGCTGCCGCATCACCTGGCCCTTGCTGTCGACCAGGTAGAAGGCCGGCCAGTACTGGTTGTCGTAGGCCTTCCAGGTGGCAAAGGCGTTGTCCTGCGCCACCGGATAGCGGATGTTGAAGCGCCGGATCGCGTCTTCCACATTCCGCGTGAGCTTCTCGTAGGCGAATTCGGGCGAGTGCACGCCCACCACCACGAAGCCCTGGTCCTTGTACTTCTCGTACCAGTTCACCACGTGCGGCAGCGTGCGGATGCAGTTGATGCACGAGTAGGTCCAGAAGTCGACCAGCACCACCTGCCCGGCCAGCCCCTTCAGCGTGAGTGGCTCCGAGTTGAGCCACTTGTCGATGCCCGCGAACTCGGGGGCCTTGCCGTAGTCGCGCAGGTCCGGCGACGCGGCCAAGGCACTGCGTACCGGCCACCCGCCACCGGCCGCCGCAGCCAGGGCCGACGCCCCCGCGGCGAGCCCCGAGAACGCTCTCCTGGACAGCATGTTCTTCATGATCGCAACCCCGTTCCTTGTGTCAGACCGACAGCGGTCAGGCGCGATTGTTTGCGGCGCACCCCGGGCGTGCGCATGTGTCACGGCAATTTGAACTTTGTCCCGGCGGCGTGAAGGCCGGGAGCGACTCAGAACTTGCCGAGGTAGTCCATCTTGCCGATCGGGATGCCCTTGTGGCGCAGCACGTCGTAGGCCGTGGTCACATGGAAGAAGAAATTGGGCAGCGCGAACTGCAGCAGGTAGCGCTGCGCGGTGAAATGCGCCTCGCCTTCGCGCGCCTTGATCGTCACGGGGCGCTCTTCCTGGCCGTCGATCAGCGCGCGGTCCACGCTTGCGAGGAAGTCCTGCGTCTTCGCAATGCGGGCGAGCAGGTCGTCCCAGGTCTTTTCCTCGTCGGGAAAGCTCGGCGCAGTGATGCCGGCGATGCGGGCCGTGCCCAGCTTCGAGGCATCGCTGGCGCGCTGGATCTGGCCGGCCAGGGTGAGCATGTCGGGCGCCAGGCGCGCCTCGACCAGCGTGGCCGGGTCGATGCCGTTGGCCTTGGCGTGCGCCAGGCTCTTGTCGAGCAGATGGGTGAGTTGGCCGAGTCCGCGTGCGAAGACGGGCACCGACAGGTCGTACAGAGAGAGCGCCATGATGGTCGAGGCCTTGTTGTGGTTGAAGCGGCGGCGATTGTCCTGCCGCCGGGGCTTCAACGACCGGCCGCGCGGATAAACCCTTCGATCGGCTCCAGTTGTTCGGGCACGTTGAGCGCGGGCGCGTGACCGCAGGCAGGCACTTCGATCACCTGCAGCCGGCCGGCCGCGCCGGGACCGCTCTGGCGCATCTTCTTTACCACTTCGTGCATCACCAGGTCGGACTCCACGCCGCGCAGGCACAGCACAGGCACCTCGATGGCGTCGTAGTGCGGCCAGATCAGGTAGTCGTTGTCGTGCGCGCTGAACTGCCGGACCATGGCCGGGTCGTAGTGCGGCGTGACGCGGCCGTCGGACAGCCGGCGCGTGGAGCTTTCGGTCAGCCGGCGCCATTGCGCATCGCTGAGCCAGCCGTAAGGCTTGTAGACGGTGCGAAAGAACGCCTCCAGCTCGGCCACCGTGTCGAACGCGGGCGGCTGGCCTGCGTAGGCGCGGATGCGCTCGATGGCGGGCTGGGCCAGTTCGGGCGCGTTGTCGTTGAGCACCAGGCTCGCGATGCGCGCTTTCATGCGCGGCTCGAACAGCCCCGACGCGCAGACCGTGCCGATGGCGCCGCCCATCGAGGTGCCGACCCAGTGCACACGCCCCAGCCGCAGTTCGTCGCACAGCGCGTTGGCGATGCGCGCGTAGAACGACAGCTTGTATTCCTCGTCGGGCAGCGGGCTCCACTGGCTCAGGCCGCGGCCGATGGTGTCGGGGCAGATCACGCGGAAGCCGCGCGAGGCGAAGTGCTGCGCCAGCTCGTCCATGTCGCGGCCGGTGCGCGCCAGTCCGTGCCAGGCGATGACCACGGGTGCGTCTTCGGCGCCCCACTCAAGCCAGTGGATCTCGCGGCCCGCGAGCTGCGCATAGCGCGAGAGTGGAATCTGATTGTTGTTGTTGTCGCTCATCGCGCAGCCCTTGCTCGCAGTTTGCCGACGATGCCGGTGGGAAAGTAATAGACGGAAAGCACGAAAAGCACGCCGAGCCACAGCAGCCAGCGGTCGGGCGACAGCAGCGCGGCCAGCCAAGGCAGGCCGCTCGCGGCCTCGTTGCCGATGCGCAGCAGGTCCTGCAGGTAGCTCTGCGCAATGACGAACAGCACCGCGCCGATGGCCGCGCCGTAGATGGTGCCCATGCCGCCGATCACCACGATGAGCAGCACGTCGATCATGATTTCGAAGCTCAGCGAAGTGTCGGGCCCGTTGTAGCGCAGCCAGATCGCCAGCATCGCGCCGGCCAGCGTGGCGAACAGCGCCGACAGCACGGCAGCCGTGGTTCGGTACACCACCACGCGGTAGCCGATGGCCTCGGCGCGGAACTCGTTCTCGCGGATCGCCTGCAGCACGCGGCCGAACGGCGAATTCACGATGCGCAGCAGCGCCAGCACCAGCACCACCGCCGCCACGAACAGCAGGTAGTAGCACAGCAGCCGGCCGTCGAGCGACACGCCGAGGAAAGGCTCCTCGGAGAACTCGAAGCTCGGCGAGATCAGCTCGGGCAGCTTGAAGGTCAGGCCGTCTTCGCCGCCGGTGAAGTCCGACAGCTGCGAGGCCAGCGTCTGGAACGCCGAGGCCACGGCCAGCGTGATCATCGCGAAGAAGATCGCGCGCACCCGCAGCGAGAACAGGCCGATGGCGAACGACAGCACCAGCGAGACCGCCAGCGACGCGCCCAGCCCCACCAGCACCGCGCCCCAGTTGGGCCCGAGCCGCGAGGCCGAGATGGCGATGCCGTAGGCACCGATGCCGAAGAACATCGTGTGCGCGAAGCTCACGATGCCGGTGTAGCCCAGCAGCAGATCGAAGCTGGCCACCAGCACCACGAACACCAGGATCTTGGCCGCGACGCTGAGCGCCTTGACGCCCGGGAAGATGAAAGGCGCGAACGCCAGCGCGAGGAACAGCACCACCAGCAGCAGCGCCAGAAGGCGGCTGCGCGGCATGTCGTTGGAGAGAAGTCGTTTCAGGAACACGGCGGCTTTCTCCTTCTCAGCGGTTCGCCACGGGGTACACGCCCTGCGGACGCCACAGCAGCACGGCGACCATCAGGAAGATGCTCGCGAACTGCGTGAGCGTGGGCAGCAGGAAGCCGATGTAGTTGGTCATCAGCCCCACCAGCAGCGCGCCGATGAGCGCACCGCCGGTCGAGCCCAGCCCGCCGATGATGATGACGATGAAGATCAGCACGTTGACCTGCGCGCCCATCTGCGGCACCAGGTTCTGCTGGAACAGCCCCCACATCACGCCGCCCAAGCCGGCCAGCGCGCTGCCCACCACGAACACCCCGACGAACAGCCGGCCGATGCGGTAGCCCAGCGACTCGACCATCTCGCGGTCCTGCACGCCGGCGCGGATGAGCAGGCCGATCTTGGTGCGGCCCAGCGTCCAAGCGAGCATGCCGAACACCACCACGCCCACGGCCACCGCAAGCAGGCGGTACTTGCTTATGGCCGCATCGCCCACCAGCAGCGAGCCGCGCAGGGCCTCGGGCAGCGGCAGCGGAACCTGCGCCGGGCCCCAGATCACCTTGATGAGCTCTTCGCCGATGATCATGCCGCCCATCGTGATGAGGATCTGCTTCAGGTGCTGGCCGTACACCGGCCGCACGATGAAGCGCTCGAACGCCAGACCCACCGCGCCGGCCACGAGCATCGCGACCAGCATGGCGGGGAACACCGCCACGAGGTTGCGCCACAGCTCGCCCGAACCGGTCCAGTCGCCCATCAGGCCGAGCACGCTGCTCGCCACGAAGGCGCCCAGCGCAATGAACACGCCGTGGCCGAAGTTCAGCACGTCCATCAGGCCGAACACCAGCGTGAGGCCCGAGGCGATGATGAAGATGATCATGCCCATGGCCAGGCCCGCCACGGTGAGCGTGAGCCAGGTGGAGAAGGAGCCGGTCAGCGGCAGCGCGGCGAGCGCCAGCACCGGGGCCAGAAGCAGCGGCTTCCAGTCGAAGTCGAGTTTCATAGAGCCAGTCCGAGCAGCGATTGCTGCAGTTGCGCATCGGCGGAGAACGCCGCCATCGAGCCTGCGTGCACCACGCGGCCGTTGTCCATCACCGCGACGGTGTCGCCCAGCCGCTGCGCGAAGTTAATGTTCTGCTCGACCAGCAGGATGGTCACGCCGCTGCGCTTGAGCTCGGCGAAGGCGTCGATCATGTTGTTGATCATCACGGGCGCCAGGCCCTTGCTGGGCTCGTCGATGATGAGCAACTCGCGCGGCTCCACGATGGCGCGCGACACGGCCAGCATCTGCTTCTGCCCGCCCGACAGCTTGCCCGCCGGGTGGTTCCAGAATTTCTCGACCGCGGGGAAGAGCTTGAAGATCCACTTCAGGCGCGTGTCGTCGATCTGCGCGGCGTTCTTGGCGCCACGCGCGGCCAGCAGCATGTTCTCCTTCACCGTGAGGTCGGAGAAGATGCCCATGTTCTCGGGCACGTAGGCAATGCCCAGGCCGGCGATCTGCGGCGTGTGCTGGGCGGTGATTTCCTTGTCACCGAAGCGCACCCTGCCCTGCGACGCATGCCACAGGCCCATGATGGTTCGCAGCGTGGTCGTCTTGCCCGCTCCGTTGCGGCCCAGCAGCATCGTGAGCTGTCCGCGCGGCACGGCCAGGTCCACGCCGTGCAGGATGTGATACGCCCCGATGTGCGTGTGCACGCCCTCGAGACTCAACAGGTTCTGAGTTGTCATCGGTCTTGCTCCTTCCCCTTCCGGGGGAAGGTCGGGATGGGGGCAAGCGGCGCCTGCAAGGCTGCGGTGGTGTGGAGGCCGCGAGCCCCCACCCCGGCCCTCCCCCGGGAGGGGAGGGAGAAATTCGGATTCATCGGCACGCGCGTCATGCAGCCACCTCCTTCGCCACGCCCAGGTAGGCCTCCTGCACCACCGGCGAGGCGATCACCTCGGCCGGTTCGCCGTCGGCCACCAGCGTGCCGTTGTGCAGCACGATGATGCGGTCGGCCAGCTCGCGCACCACGTCCATCTTGTGTTCGACCAGCAGGATGGTCTTGGTCTTGTCCTGCTTGAGCTTGCGGATCAGGTCGAGGATGACGGGCGCCTCGGCCGCGTTCATGCCGGCCGTGGGCTCGTCGAACATGAAGACCTTGGGCTCCAGCGCCATCAGCAATGCCACTTCCAGCTTGCGCTGGTCGCCGTGCGGCAGGCTGGCCACCGTCGCGTGTTCGCGCGACTTCAGCGCCACGTCGGCCAGGATCTGGTCGGCGCGCTCGGTCAGCGCCTTGTGGTCGCTCCAGATGCTCCAAAGATTGAGCCCCCGCCGGTGCGCGCCCTCGCGCGTGGCCTGCACCGCCAGGCGCACGTTCTCCAGCACGGTGAGGTTCGGGAACAGGTTGGTGAGCTGGAAGGCCCGCCCCAGCCCCGCGTGCGTGCGCGCGGACGGCGACAGGCCCGACAGCGGCTGCCCGTCGAGCGACACCGTGCCGGCGCTCGCCTTGAGCTGGCCCGAGATCAGGTTGAAGTAGGTGGTCTTGCCCGCGCCGTTGGGGCCCACGATGGCCGTCAGCGTGCCGGGCGCGAAGGCGCAGCTCACGCTGTTGACGGCCACGTGCCCGCCGAAGCGGATGGTCAGATCTCGGGTCTCAAGCATCTTTGGTCATTGCGAATCAGGAGTCGAAAGATTGCACGGCGGCCTCAGCAGCTGCCGATCACGTAGTAGTTGGGGCCGGTCTGCTTCAACGTGGTGGTCGCGTAGATGTTCCACAGCCCCATGGACTGGTTCGAGCCGTAGGCATAGGTCAGCCCGTACAGGGCATAGGCGCGTCCGGCGATGGTATGGGTGTAGTTGCTCGCGGTGTAGCAGGTGCCGGTGCCGCCGCCGCCGCTGCCCGCCGTGGTGGCGCCGGTGGCCGCCGTCGACATGGCGCCTTCGGCGTTGCTCGCGTTCAGCGCGGCCACGGTCCAGCTGTAGCTGGTCGACGCGGCCAGGCCGCTGTCGGTGTAGCTGGTGGCGGTGACCGGCGAGGCGTTGACCTTGCTGCCGCCGCGGTACACGTTGTAGCCGCTGGCGCCGCTCACGGCGTTCCAGCCGATCACCATGCTGCTGCTGGTCGCGCCCGAGGTACCCACGCCAGTGGGCGCGGGCAGGCCGCTGCCGCCGCCGCCGGCGCTGGTCACGCGGTCGATCATGGCCTTGAAGGCCGCCATCTGCGGGCCCGACTTCTTCGCGTAGTTGGCGCTGTCGTAGCCCCACCAGTCCCAGCAGCTGTTGGTGGCCGCGGTGCTGGTCTGCGGATAGATCAGCACGATGTTGTTGGTGTCGGCCCAGCGGTTGTAGCCGGTCTTGCGCACGTACTGGTCGCTCACGTCCGAGTAGTTCTGCTTGCAGCCGTGCAGCACCAGGTGCACGCGGCACGAGGCGGTGGTGCAGGCCTGCGGCACGTAGATCCAGCCGGTCGCGGCCATGCCGTGGCCAGTGACGAATTCCGACTGGTTGAACTCCGTGAAGGTGCCGCCCAGCGTGCCGTTGTTGCGCGGATTCAGCGGGCCGTAGATCTGCGTGAGGATCTCGCCCGCCAGGTCGAAGCCGCAGTTGTTGATGTAGGGCGCCGCGGTGGTGCCGCAGGCGCCGCCGTAGTCGTCGGTGACCATCGCGTGGCCGGCGCCGATGTTGTTCTTGTAGACGATGTTGGCCGCCGGCACGAAGCTCTGGTAGTAGGTCTTCAGGTCGTCCATCACCGCCTGCTTGACGGTGTTGTCGGAGGTGCCCGAGAACATGTACACCTTGGAGCCGCTCAGGTTGGACACCGGGTCGATCGCGCCGCTGGCGGCCCAGCTGTTGGTGGTGCTCACGAGCGACGACACCGGGATGCTGCTGCCGTGCGTCATGCAACGGCCGGTGGCGTTGAGCACCGAACCCTCGGCGCAATAGAACGGCCCGCCGGCCACCACGCCAGCGCCGCGCTTGAAGGTGGCCGAATAGGCCACGTGCAACTGCACCGCCGCGAAACCGCCGGCCGACAGGCCGGACACACTCACCTCCGCCGGGTTGGCGCCGAGCGACGGCAGCGGCACCGCCGCCATCGCGGCCTGCGCCGCCACCGCCATCGCCGCAGCGGCGGCAAGTCCCTTCCAGTTCAATCGCATCGCTGGCATCGCTGTCTCCTTCCGTTGTGGTTTGTCGAACGCTTGCTTGCTCAAGAATCGAATCGGCCGTGGATCGCGCGGGCACTCGCCCCGTCAGGAAAAAACGGGCGCAGGCTGCCGCTTCGCCCGGCGGCCATCCGGGGCGAAAAGGGAGCGGCGCCTTTCTTGCGCCGCGGGGTTCAGGTAACGATCGGCGCCGTGGTCAGCGCTTGTTCTTGATGGGAATGTCCATCTCTTCCGGCTTGATCTCGTGCACCAGCTCCGGCACGCCCCAGGCGAACGCCGGGTCGACCTTGATCTTGAAGTGGTACATCGACTGCATCGCCTGGTGGTCCTCCTTGCGGAAGGTCATCTTGCCCTTGGGCGTGTCGAAGCTCATGCCTTCCATGGTGCTGATGAGCTTGTTGGTGTTGGTGTCGCCACCCGTCTTCTTGAGCGTCGTCACCACCGCCATCGCGGCCGAGAAGCCGCCGGCCGTGAAGAAGTCCGGCGGCGTCTTGAATTCCTTGTAGTGGGCCGACACCATCGCGTCGTTCACCGGGTTCTTCGGGATGCCGAAGTAGTAGTACGCCGCGCCTTCCATGCCCGGCAGCGCCTTGTAGGCGGCCATGGCCGGCAGGATGTTGCCGCCGGTGGCGATCTCGATGCCGTAGCGCTTCAGGTCGAGGTCGACGATCTTGAACGGGTTGCCCGCGCCGGCCCAGACGATCCAGATGATCTTGCGGCCCGGCTGGTCCTTCAGCTTGTCGATCAGGCGCTGCGCGCCGGCGGTGAAGTCGGTGGTGGCGGGCGGCAGGTACTCTTCATGGACCAGCTTGGCCTTCTTGAGCGCGGAGCCGAAGGCCTTCACGCCGTCGCGGCCGAACGCGTTGTCCTGTGCCAGCGTGGCCACGGTCACGCCGGGCTTGTCGACCGCCACGGCATTGGAGATCGCGTCCTGGCTCGAATTGCGGCCGGTGCGGAAGATGTACTTGTTCCACTTGTCGCCGGTGATCGAGTCGGCCACGGCGGGCTCGACCAGCAGGATCTTCTTGTATTCCTCCGCCACCGGCAGCATGGCCAGCGCCACGCCCGAGGCGGTCGGGCCGATGGCCAGCGCGGCCTTGTCGTCCGAGTAGGCGGCCGCCAGCAGCGACTTGCCGAGGTCGGGCTTGCCCTGGTCGTCCTTCTCGATGACGACGATCTTCTTGCCGTTGACCATCATCGTGCCTTCGGTGGCGTAGTTCAGGCCCATCATCAGGCCGGTCTGCGTCTGCTTGCCGTAGGCTTCCAGCGCGCCCGTCTTGCTGTAGATGTGGGCGATGCGGATTTCGTTGGACTGGGCCCAGGCCGGAGCGGCAACTGCGCAGGTGGCGAGCGCGGCAAGGGCGACGAGGTGGCGACGGTTCATTCTTTGTCTCCTGGAAAAGGTGACTGAATATTGCACAGTTCGTGCCACCTGCCTAAGCCATTGATAACTAACGCTTCTTCATTCGGGAGCAGCGTCGTTCGACTGAATTCAGAACATTGCGCGTGTTCGATTTTCAGTCAACTGTCTATTTTTCGTTCAGGGTTTTCGCGGAGGCCTGGCGCTCGGCGATCCACTGCCTGAACTGGCGCTCCGCCTGCATGCGGAACTCGTTGCGCGCATGGTTGCAGGCCGCATGCGCGAGCCGCCGGTGCTTTGGCGAACGCATGCCGCCGAAGGTCGAGTCGACAAGGTGTTCGATGGTGGCGGACTCAGGCCGGCCGAAGGGCTCGCTGAAGTCCATCGCGAGGCCGCACCAATGGCAGTTGGGGCCGAAGGTGGAACGCAGGGCCTGGACGCTCACAGGCTTGCGTACTCCAGGATTTCCTGCCCCATCAAGTTGCAGTCCTTGCCCGACACGTAGTAGATGAGCCGCATGCGGTAGTTGCCCTTGTAGATCGAGCCCCACACCTCCAGCACCTTGAACTGCTGCTTTTTGTTGGCGGGGTTGCGGATGGGCGCCACTTCCTTCACGGCGGGGTCGATCTGGATGCGGTCGTCCTCGCCGAAGTGGAAGGTCAGCAGTTTCCTGGCGCGGGACACGGCTTCGCTCGCGCACTGGGGCGCGGGCGCCGCGCTGGCAAAGCTGGCGGTGGCGCATGCCGCAACGAGCACAAGGGAGCGGATCGATGTCTTCATGAATGCAGGAACAGGAGGATGGCAGGAGGAAGCGCAATTGTCGGGCGTCATGTGGGCGTGTCGACGTCGTCCCAGTCGTGGTCTTCGAAGCGCACCAGCCAGTTCAGCGCGCGATGCCGCTCCAGCACGACACAGGGGTCGACGCCCGCAGGAGCCGCCTCTTCCTTCAGGCGCGCCTGGCGCACGAGCCAGTGCAGCCGGTAGTGCAGATCCAGCGCATCGAGCAGTTCGCGGTCCGTGCGCACCTTGGCAGCCCGCATCGCGCCGTCGACGTCGCCGGCATCCAGCATCAGGCGCGTGGCCAGCGGCACGTCGCAGATGGCCCCGGGAAACGGCAGCGCATCGACCAGGCCCAAGGCCCATTCGAGCACGAAGAGGCACTCGAAGCGCCAGCCGAACTGCGCCACCGTCGACTCGCCGGGAGCCTCATCGGCAATGAAGGCCTGCTCGTCGGGCGACAGGTTCGCCTGCGCGGACGGCAGCCGCGCGAACAGGTCGGCCACAGGCAGCGGCTCGCCGCTCGCGACCGACTCGGCACGGGCCGATACGGCAAGCAGCGCGAACGCCCTGCCCGCCAGTTCCTGCGGCGTGCGCGGGCGCAACTCGGGCTCCGAAACAAGTGGCGGCAGGTGCTGCGGCACCGGCATGCCGCGCGACGCGAGCAGCGCCTCGGTGCGCGCCTTCCGCTGCCACGCCTCGGCGGGATAGGGAACCGCGGCCTCCCGGTCGGGCTCCTCGCCCGCCGCCGACAGCAACACCCGCCCGTTGGGGTCGCGGATGCCGCCATCGGGCAGGAACACGATGGCGTTCGCACGCTCCGCCCATTCGGAAAACGCGTCGAGCTGCGACTCGTCGATGGAGAGACTCAGGTGCTGGCGTACCCGTTGGATGTGCCGCATCGCGTGATAGCGGTTGCGCGACATCTCGCCGTTGCCCCTGCTCAGCACATAGCCCACGAAGCCCGAAAGATGGGCCGCGAGTTCCGGATCGGAAAGATCGCGGCGGGCATGCAGCGTGTGCGGAAAGCCGAGCGCGGGCACGTCGGCGCGCGTGCAGTAGGCATTGACCAGCACGCCTTCGCCCTGCTCTGCTGCAGGCGATGCCGCGGATGTGGCCGGTGCGGCCGGCGCGGCGCCCGAGCCGGCCAGCGCCTTCAGTCGTGTCAACAGACCCTTCATGGAAATCCTCTCCCTTGTCGATCGAAATCCGGCCACCGTCGGCGGCCGCTACTTACTGGTTCGTCATGCGCTCGTACAGCGTGGCGCGCGAAATCCCGAGCAGCCGCGCCGTTGCCAGCTTGTTGCCGCCGGTGGATGCCAGCGCGGCCGCAATCGCCTTGCGCTCCAGCTCGGCCACCTGCTGCGCCAGCGGCCGCAGCAGTGCCGCTTCTTCATCGCCGTCGTGCGCGCTCTGCAGGGTGGCCGGCAGCTCGATCTGCTCCAGCCCCGCCTCGCGCAGGATGCGTTCGAGCTGCACGGCGTCGATGCGCTGCGAGTCGCTGCGCATCGTCACCTGCTCCAGCACGTTGCGCAGCTCGCGGATGTTGCCGCGCCAGTGCTGGCCGGCCAGCAGCGCGAGCGCGTCGGGCGTGAGTTCGGGCGGCGCCTCGCCGCTGCGCAGCGCCATGTCCTCGCCCAGCGCCTCGACCAGCGCGGGAATGTCGGCGCGCCGCTCTCGCAGCGGCGGCACGCGCAGCGGCAGCACGTTGAGGCGGTAGTACAGGTCTTCGCGGAACTGGCCGCGGCGCACCAGCTCCGGCAGGTCGCGCGAGGTGGCGGCGATCACGCGGGCGTCGAAGGGCACGAGCTTGTTGGAACCCAGCGGCTCGATCTCGCCTTCCTGCAGCGCGCGCAGCAGCTTGGCCTGCAGGCCCAGCGGCATGTCGCCTATTTCGTCGAGGAAGAGGCTGCCGCCGTCGGCCAGCTTGAACTTGCCCTCGCGGCCCTTGCGGTCGGCGCCGGTGAAGGCGCCGGGCGCGAAGCCGAAGAACTCGGCTTCGAGCAGGGTGTCGGGCACGGCCGCGATGTTGACGCTGACGAACTGCCCCTTGGCACGCGCGGACGACGCATGGATGGCATGCGCCAGCAGCTCCTTGCCTGTGCCGGTTTCGCCCAGCAGCAGCACCGGGCTGGCCGACTGCGCGGCGCGGCGCGCGTGGCGCTTGACCTCCACCGCCGCCGGGCTGCTGCCGATGAAGCTGGCAAAGGTGTACTTGGAGCGCCGCTGGCCGTCCGCATGATGGTAGAGCGGGTTGTTGCGCTGGCTGGCCAGTTCGCGCCGCGCGTCGTCGAGGTCGCGCTGCAGCAGCGCGAACTTGCTGATGAGCGGCTGCAGCGTGGTCTCCGGCTGGTCGAACAGCACGATGCCGATGGCGCCGATCACCTCGCCCATGCCGCCGTCCGCACCCTCGCGTTCTTCGCGCAGCGGAATGCGGCTGACGACGAAGGTGCCTGCCTTGTTGGTCAGCAGGTCGATCAGTATCGGCTCGCCTGTTTCAAGCACGCGGCGCATCTGCGTGTTCGGGATCACGTCTTCCACCATGTGCCCCATGAACTGGTCGATGGACGAGAAACCCAGCGCCGGCAGGAAGCGCCGGTAGCCCTCGTTCACCCACACGATGCGCCCGCCGCGGTCGACCAGGAACATGCCCTGGCTGATGCTTGAAAACAAATGAAACATCGAGCGCGCGGCCAGCGCGAGAATTCCCTGGGCGTCGAGCGGCAGGGCGGGTGGCAGAGAAGGAGAAACTGGCATGGCGGCATCGTAGCGCGCCTCGATCGGCAGCAGATCGGGCGCCGTTTCCCTTCAGCAGGTACTCGTGTTCGTGTGCAACCCAGGCTCTTCATGAAACCTTAAGTTAATCAATCGTTTGATTTTTTGCGTGGTGTAATGCCGGGCATGAACGCGAAAGCCACCACCACCCAGGCCGCGCGCCGCGCACCGCGCAGCGACGGCGCGGAGGCACGCCACCGGCTGCTTCACACGGCGCTGCGGCTGTTCGCGCAGAAGGGCTTCGCCAAGACCTCCACGCGCGAGATCGCCAAGGAGGCCGGCGCCAACATCTCGGCCATCAGCTACTACTTCGGCGACAAGGAAGGCCTCTACGCGGCCACCTTCAACGAGCCGATGGGCGGCGACTCCAGCGACCTCGTGGCGGCCTGCAAGGTGCCGGGGCGCCCGCTGGAGGAAACGCTGCGCATCTGCATGGTGTCGATGATCGATCCGCTCAAGCAGGGCGAGATCGTGCGCCAATGCATCCAGCTGCACATGCGCGAGATGCTCGAGCGCACCAGCCGCTGGGCCAAGGAGCTCGAGCACGACATCAAGGGACCGCACCGCGCCATCGCCGAGCTGCTTTGCCGCCACCTGGACGTGGCGCGGCCCGACGACGACATCCACCGCCTCACCTTCGCGATCACCGGGCTGTCGATGCAGCTCTACGTGAGCCAGGACTTCATCGAGGCCATCCGTCCGTCGCTGCTGCGCACGCCGCGCGGCATCGACACCTGGGCCGACCGCCTGACCGGCTACGCAATGGCGCTGGTCGCGGCCGAGGCGGCACGCCGCCGCGCCGACAGAAAGCCAACCCAATGAGAAAACTCCGACTGATCGCCTCCCTGTGCCTGCCGCTGGGCTTCGGCCTCGGCCTGTCGGGCTGCGCGCTGACCCGCCCGCCGGCGCAGGTCGAGGCGCCAACGCCCGCGCAATGGCGCGCTCCCCTGCCCCACGGCGGCTCGCTCGCGTCGCTGGCCGACTGGTGGCGCCAGCTCGACGATCCGCTGCTGGTCGAGCTGATCGCCGCAGCCGAAGCCGCCAGCCCCAACGTCGCCAGCGCCGCGGCGCGCGTGGCGGAGGCCCGCTTCACGCGGGTGCAGACCGGCGCTGCGCTGCTGCCGAGCCTGGACGGCACGGCATCGGCGAGCCGGGGCACTTCGGGCTTCGCGTCCGGCGCGCCTTCGGGCGGATCGGCCTCCAGCGCCGGCAGTGGCAGCAGCAGCAGCAGTCTCGGGGCCACCACACCCATCACCACGCTGCAGGCCGGCCTGCAGTCGAAGTGGGAGGTCGACCTGTTCGGCCGCCTGCGCGCCGACCGCGACGCCGCCCAGGCCAAGCTGGGCAGCGCCGACGCCAAGTGGCACGACGCCCGGGTGTCGGTGGCGGCCGAAACCGCCAACGCCTACTTTGCCGAGCGCGCCTGCCAGCAGCAACTGCGCGTGGCCGAGTCCGACACACGCTCGCGCGCCGAGACCGCGCGCCTGACCGACCTGTCGATGCGCGCCGGCTTCACTGCGCCCGCCGACGCCGCACTGGCCCGCGCCAGCGCGGCCGACGCCTCCGGCCGCCTGACCCAGCAGCGCGCCCAGTGCGCGGTGCAGCGCAAGGCGCTGGTCGCGCTCAGCGGCATCGACGAGGGCACGCTCGAGCAGAAGCTCGCGGCCGCCCCCGCGCAGCGCGCGCTGCCCGAGGTGGGCAGCATCGCCAGCGTGCCAGCGCAAGCCATTTCGCAGCGGCCCGATGTGTATTCGGCGGAACTCGGCGTGGCATCAGCCAGCGCCGACGTCGGCTCGGCCGAGGCCGAGCGCTATCCCAAGCTCAGCATCTCGGGCTCCATCGGCCGCACGCAGTACCGCGTCGGCGGCCTTCAGCAGTCGCTCGAGAACTGGACCGTGGGACCCGTGTCGCTGAGCGTGCCGCTGCTGGACGGCGGCTCGCGCAAGGCCAATGCCGACGCGGCCAAGGCGCGCTACGCCGAGGCGGTGTCGATCTACCGCGCCAACGTGCGGCAGGCCGTGCGCGAGGTGGAAGAAGCGCTGGTCAACCTCGACGCCACCAACGGCCGCGCGACTGACGCCGACACCGCGGTGAAGAACTACCAGGCCTCCTTCGACGCCACCCAGGCGCGCTACAGCAGCGGCCTGGCCAGCCTGTTCGAACTGGAAGACTCGCGCCGCACGCTGTTCGCGGCGCAGACCGCGCGCGTGTCGCTGCAGCGCGAGCGCACCGAGGCCTGGGTCGCGCTGTACCGCTCGATGGGCGGCGGCTGGAGCCGGCCCGGTCAGCCTTCCGAGTCGTACGAAACATCCTCAATGAACACCACCCCGGCCGCCAAGGTCGCGACGTCGCCATGAAAACAATGAAGCGTTCCACCCTCGTCACCGTGCTGATCGTGCTGGCCGTCGTCATCGCGGCGGCCGTGTTCATGACGCGCAAGCCGGCCGACAAGGCCGCAGCCGCCGGCCCCGCGCCCAAGCCTGCGCTGACCGTCACCGTCGCCGCGCCCGAGGCCACCGAACTCACGCTCACGCTTCCGGCCAACGGCAACGTGGCGGCCTGGCAGGAGGCCGTGGTCGGCTCCGAGTCGAACGGGCTCAAGCTCGCCGAGGTGCGGGTGAACGTGGGCGACGTGGTCAAGAAGGGCCAGGTGCTGGCCGTGTTCTCGCCCGAGACGGTGCGCGCCGACATCGCCCAGTCGCGCGCCTCGCTGGCCGAAGCCCGCGCCACCGCCGCCGACGCCGCCGGCAACGCAGCCCGCGCCCGCACGCTGCAGGCCACCGGCGCGCTGAGCCAGCAGCAGATCAACCAATACCAGACCACCGAGCAGACGGCCAAGGCGCGCGTCGAAGCGGCCGAAGCCGTGCTGGCCGCGCAGGAAGTGCGCGGGCGCAACACGCAGGTGCTGGCGCCCGACGACGGCGTGATCTCGTCGCGCACTGCCACGGTCGGCAGCGTGGTGGCGGCCGGTACCGAGCTCTTCAAGCTGATCCGCCAGGGCCGGCTCGAATGGCGCGCCGAAGTCACCTCGGCCGAGCTGAGCCGCATCTCGGTGGGCACCACCGCCTTCGTGGTCAGCGCCAGCGGCGCGCAGGTGCGAGGCAAGGTGCGCAGCATCGCGCCCACGGTCGATCCGCAGACGCGCGCGGCGCTGGTGTACGTCGACCTGCCCAATGTGCAGCAGAACACCGGCATCAAGGCCGGCATGTTCGCGCGGGGCGACTTCGAACTCGGCCGCAGCTCGGCGCCCACGGTGCCGCAGAGCGCCATCGTGCCGCGCGACGGCTTCAACAACGTCTTCCTTCTCAAGCCCGACAACCACGTGGCACAGCTGAAGGTGCAGATCGGCCGCCGCCTGAACGACCGCATCGAAATCACCAGCGCACTGCCCGAAGGCGCGAAGGTGGTGGTGCAAGGCGCCGGCTTCCTCAACGACGGCGACCTGGTGCGCGTGGTCGACGCGCCCGCGCCAGCCGCCCCTGCCGCAGCTGCGCCCGCCGCAGCCAAGTAAGCAGAAACAAAGGACTCGCCCATGAATGTTTCCGCCTGGTCCATACGCAACCCGATTCCGGCGGTGATGCTGTTCGTGCTGCTCACCTTCGGTGGCTTGCTGTCGTTCAACGCGATGAAGGTGCAGAACTTTCCGGACATCGACCTGCCGACCGTGACAGTCTCGGCATCGCTGCCCGGCGCCGCGCCTTCGCAGCTGGAAACCGACGTCGCGCGCAAGCTCGAGAACTCCATCGCCACGGTGCAGGGCCTGAAGCACATCACCACCAAGGTGCAGGACGGCGCCGCCACGCTGATCGTCGAGTTCCGCCTCGAAAAGCCCGTGCAGGAAGCCGTGGACGACGTGCGCTCCGCCGTGCAGCGCGTGCGCGCCGACCTGCCGGCCGACGTGCGCGACCCGGTCGTCACCAAGCTCGACCTGGCGGGCCAGCCGGTGCTGGCCTTCACCATCGCGTCCTCTCAAATGGACAACGAGGCGCTGAGCTGGTACGTGGACAACGACGTCACCAAGCGCCTGCTCGCGCTGCCGGGCGTGGGCGCGGTGAACCGCGTGGGCGGCGCCACGCGCCAGGTGCACGTGGACCTCGACCCGGTCAAGCTGCAGGCGCTCGGCGCCTCGGCGGGCGACATCTCGCGCCAGCTGCGCCAGGTGCAGACGGAGAGCGCGGGCGGCCGCTTCGACCTGGGCGGCAGCGAACAGCCGGTGCGCACGCTTGCCACCGTGAAGTCGGCCGACCAACTCGCCGACATGCAGATCGTGCTGACCGACGGCCGCCGCATCCGGCTGGACCAGGTGGCGCGCATCAGCGACACCATCGCCGAGCCGCGCGCGGCCGCGCTGCTCAACGGCAAGCCGGTGGTGGGCTTCGAAGTGGCCCGCAGCCGCGGTGCCAGCGAGGTGGAAGTGGGCCGCGCGGTGCAGAAGGCGCTGGCCGACATGCGCGCGCAGCGCCCCGACATCGAGCTGACCGAGGCCTTCAACTTCGTCGACCCGGTGGAAGAGGAATACAACGGTTCGCTGCACCTGCTGTACGAAGGCGCCATCCTGGCGGTGGTCGTGGTGTGGCTTTTCCTGCGCGACTGGCGCGCCACTTTCGTGTCGGCCGTGGCGCTGCCGATGTCGGTGATCCCGGCGTTCATCGGCATGCACCTGCTGGGCTTCTCGGTCAACGTGATCTCGCTGCTGGCGCTGTCGCTGGTGGTGGGCATATTGGTGGACGACGCCATCGTGGAAGTCGAGAACATCGTGCGCCACCTGCGCATGGGCAAAACGCCCTACCAGGCGGCCATGGAGGCTGCCGACGAGATCGGCCTGGCGGTGATCGCCACCACCTTCACGCTGATCGCGGTGTTCCTGCCCACCGCCTTCATGAGCGGCGTTGCGGGCAAGTTCTTCAAGCAGTTCGGCTGGACCGCGGCGCTCGCGGTGTTCGCTTCGCTGGTGGTGGCGCGGGTGCTCACGCCGATGATGGCGGCCTACATGCTCAAGCCCGTGGTCACGGCCGAGACGGAACCGGGCTGGCTGCGCTGGTACATGCGCGCCGTGGAGTGGAGCACGCACAACCGCTTCAAGACGATGGTGCTGGCCACCCTCTTCTTCTTCGGTTCGCTGGCGATGATCCCGCTGCTGAAGACCGGCTTCATTCCGCCGGACGACAACTCGCAGACGCAGGTGTACCTGTCGCTCGCGCCGGGCTCCACGCTGGCGCAGACCACCGCCGCGGCGGAGGAAACCCGCCGCCGCGTGATGCAGATCGCGCACGTGAAGAGCGTCTACACCACGGTGGCCGGCGGCAGCGCGGGCGGCGACCCGTTCGCCAGCTTCGGCACGCCCGAGACGCGCAAGGCCACGCTCACCATCAAGCTCGACCCGCGCGGCGACCGGCCGCGCAAGCAGGTCATCGAGAACCAGATCCGCACCGCGCTCGAAACGCTGCCCGGCGTGCGCAGCACGGTGGGCCTGGGCGGCTCGGGCGAAAAATACATCCTGGCGCTGACCGGCGAAGACCCGGTGGCCCTGGCCAGCGCGGCGAGCGCGGTCGAGAAAGACCTGCGCACCGTTCCCGGCCTAGGCAACATCACCTCCACCGCGAGCCTGGTGCGCCCCGAGATCGCGGTGCGCCCCGACTTCGCGCGCGCCGCCGACCTGGGCGTGACCAGTTCCGCCATCGCCGAGACCCTGCGCGTGGCCACGCTGGGCGACTACGACCAGTCGCTCGCCAAGCTCAACCTCGCGCAGCGGCAGGTGCCGATCGTGGTGAAGCTGGAAGACTCCGCGCGGCAGGACATCGACCTGCTCGGCCGCCTCTCGGTGCCCGGCACGCGCGGCCCGGTCATGCTCAACCAGGTGGCCTCGCTCACCATGGAAGGCGGCCCGGCCGTCATCGACCGCTACGACCGCTCGCGCAACGTGAACTTCGAGATCGAACTGTCGGGCGTGGGCCTGGGCGACGCGAAGGCCGCGGTACAGAAGCTGCCGTCGATCCAGAAGCTGCCGCCGGGCGTGCGCATTGCCGAGGTCGGCGACGCCGAGGTCATGACCGAGCTGTTCGCGAGCTTCGGCCTGGCGATGCTGACGGGCGTGCTGTGCATCTACATCGTGCTGGTGCTTCTGTTCAAGGACTTCCTGCACCCGGTGACCATCCTTTGCGCGCTGCCGCTGGCGCTGGGCGGGGCCTTCGTGGGGCTGCTGATCGGGCAGAAGGCGCTGTCGATGCCTTCGCTGATCGGTCTCATCATGCTGATGGGCATCGCGACCAAGAACTCGATCTTGCTGGTCGAATACGCCATCGTGGCGCGCCGCGACCACGGCATGAGCCGCTGGGACGCGCTGCGCGACGCCTGCCACAAGCGCGCGCGGCCCATCATCATGACCACGCTCGCCATGGGCGCCGGCATGCTGCCGATCGCGGTCGGCTTCGGCGCGGCGGACTCGAGCTTCCGCTCGCCGATGGCGATGGCGGTGATCGGCGGGCTGATCACCTCGACCGTGCTGAGCCTGCTGGTGGTGCCGGCGGTGTTCACCTACGTGGACGACATCGAGCACTGGATCCGCCGCACGGTGCGCAGGCTGCGCGGGCAGCCGGCGGATCCGCATATCGACGACGATCTGGTCGAGACGCCCGCAGCGGGACGGTAGAACGCACAGGCAGAAATGAAAGAAGCCGCGGCAAATGCCGCGGCTTCTTTATTTGGCTGGCCCGCCCTGAAGCGGGCTCCGAAGAGCGTCAGGCGTCCAATTGCGCCAGCCGCTTCAGCTTGCGTTCGCTCATGCGCTTGGCAAGCCGCGGCAGCACCAGCACGGCCAGCACGATGACGATCAGCGTCAGCGACATCGGACGCTGCAGGAACACCATCGCGCTGCCCTCGCCCATCGACATCGCGTTGCGCAGCTGCGCTTCGGCGAGCGGGCCGAGGATCATGCCGACCACCACCGGTGCGGTCGGGAAGTCGAAGCGCCGCATCAGCACGCCCAAGAGGCCGATGCCGTAGAGCAGGAACAGGTCGAACGCGCTCTGGCGCATGCCGTAGGCACCCACGGTGGCGAAGATCAGGATGCCGGCGTAGAGCTGGGGCTTCGGAATCTTCAGCAGCTTGACCCACAGGCCGACCATCGGCAGGTTCAGCACCAGCAGCATCACGTTGCCGATGTAGAGCGACGCGATCAGCGCCCACACCAGCGCAGCCGAGGTGGTGAACAGCTGCGGGCCCGGCTGGATGCCGTAGTTCTGGAACGCGCCCAGCAGGATGGCGGTGGTGTTGGAGGTGGGAATGCCCAGCGTGAGCAGCGGAATCAGCGCGGCGGTCACCGTGGCGTTGTTGGCGGCCTCGGGGCCGGCCACGCCTTCGATGGCGCC
>PJUC01000325.1_pt1 | contig 24207 bp, 25 predicted proteins | sample 1512161 | NCBI WGS metagenome assembly PJUC01 (sample SAMN08177676, study PRJNA422409) | Soil metagenome, whole genome shotgun sequencing project. | isolation source: Soil enriched on filter paper | place: USA: Madison | collected 2015-01-15
ACCGGCTCGACGGCATCCACCGGCTCGGCCTCGGGAGCCTCGGAGTCCTCCGTCTCGTCGGTGGGGGGCTCGGGGGTCGGCTCTGCCGCCTGGGGCTCGGACTCCTCCGACGTGGGCTCCTCCGACGTGGGCTCCGGTTCGGCGGCGGCGGGCTCGTCGCCTCGCGTCTCGCCTTCCGCCTCAGCGGGCTCGTCCTCCGCCGACGACGCCGGCTCCTCGGCCGCAGGCTCCTCCGTCGAGGGCTCCTCGGGCGAGGGCTCCACCTCCGCGGCCTGATCGGCCTCGGAGGGCGATACGGCCTCGGCCTCCGGCTCTGCGTCGACCGCGTCGTCGGTGCGTTCGTCACCCTCGGACCCCGGCGCAGCCTCAGCCTCAGCGAAGGTCGGCACGGCGTCGACGATCGCGGCCGGCGCCTCATCGGCGGGTGCGAACTCCGCGGCGGGCGCCTCATCAGCGGGCTCGATCGCCGTGGCCGGCGCCTCATCGGCGGGTGCGAACGCCGCGGCCGGCGCCTCATCAGCGGGCTCGAGCTCGGGCTCGCTCGCCTCGGCAGGCGCCTCCACCGGCTCGACGGCATCCACCGGCTCGACGGCATCCACCGGCTCGGCCTCGGCAGCGGCGGCTCCGGGTGCGGGCTCCGATGCAGCAACCTCGATGTCGGGGCCCTCCTCGATCACCGGCACGGCCACGGCCGCGGTCTCGGCCGCGACGGCGCCCCTGCGTCCGCCGGCCGCCTCGCGCTGACGACGTTCGCGCCGCGTCTCGAACGCGGCGCCCGCGGCTCCCGCAGTCACCGCACCTGCGGCACCGGCCGCAGCGGCACCCGGCGCGGCGACCCCGGCGCCGACGAGTTCACCTCCGGCGGCGGCATCCTGTCCCCCGTCGGGACCTTCGCCCTCGGGAGCCGGGCCGTCGCCGCCATCGCCCTCATCGCCGCCGGCACGCCGGGCGGCACGCCGCTCCTTCGCGCCCTCGACGAGGTTGTACAGCGTCGGCAGCACGAGCAGCGTCAGCACGGTCGACGACACCAGGCCGCCGATCACGACGATGGCCAGCGGCTGAGAGATGAACCCGCCCTGACCGGTGATGCCGAGCGCCATGGGCGTGAGGGCGAAGATCGTCGCGAGCGCCGTCATGAGGATCGGGCGGAGGCGTCGCGAGCCGCCGGCGACGGTGGCGTCGTGGGCCGACAGCCCCTTCTCGCGGTACTGGTTCACGAGGTCGACGAGAACGATCGCGTTCGTCACCACGATGCCGATCAGCATGAGCACGCCGATGAGCGAGGCGACGCCCAGCGGCACGCCCGTGATGATCTGCAGCAGGATCGCCCCGGTGGCCGCGAAGGGCACCGAGATGAGCAGCAGCAGCGGCTGGCGCAGCGACTTGAAGGTCGCGACCATGACGATGTAGACGATCAGGATCGCTGCGAGGAGCGCGAGGCCGAGCTGCGAGAACGCGTCGCTCTGCTGGGTCGCGACGCCACCCAGGGTGGCGTCGGCCGAGGCGGGCAGGTCGACGTCGGCGAGCGCCGTCGACACCGATCCGGTCGCCGTGGCGAGGTCGTCGGTCGACGGGCTCACGGTCACCGTCGCGGTGCGCTTGCCGCCCTGCGTCGTGATCGACGTGGGCCCTTCGCTCTCTTCGACGCTCGCGACCTCTTCGAGTGCGATCGGGCCGGTGGCGCTGGGCACCTGCAGCTGGCGCAGCTCGTCGAGCGATGCCGGCGTCTCGGATGCTGCCAGATACACGGTCAGCGCGGCGTCGTCGATCTCGACCGAGCCGATCGACTGCGGCTGCATCGTGTTCGACACGAGGGCGCCGACTGCCACCTCCGACAGGCCGAGCGCCGCCGCCTTGTCGCGGTCGACGGTCACGGCGATGTACGGCAGCGAGGCCGACAGGTTGCTGGAGACCTGACCGACGCCCTCCTGCCCGTCGACGGCTGCGACGACGGCATCCGTCGCCGTGGCGAGCGTCTTCGAGTCGGGAGCCGTCACGTCGATCGCGATGTCGGTCGAGCCGAAGCCCCCGCCGCCCGCCGCGATCGTGAACTCGCCGGCGTCGTCGAGGTCGGCCACGGCCTTCTGCACGTCCTCGCGCAGCGCGACCTGGTCGGCGCCGGGATCGGTGGTGATCGAGTACGTGATGCCGCTGCCGCCGCCCGAGAAGGCGTCGCGCAGCGCCGAGCCGGACGAGCCGATCGACACCTGCACGGTCTCGATGCCGTCGATGCCCTTCAGTGCGTCCTCGACCTGCTCGGCCGCGGCGCTCTCGGCCTCCAGCGACGGGGCGGGGCCGATGTCCTGCGTCATCGTGAACGTGTTCTGCCCCGAGTCGCCGAGGAAGTTCGTCTTCATGAACGGCGCGGCCGCCATCGTCCCGACGAGCACGAGCACCGCGATGAGCAGCGTCACCCACGAGTGCTTGAGCGTCCAGTTGAGGATCGGGAGGTAGGCCTTCTGCAGGCGCGAGGGCGGGGCTGCGGCATCCTCCGGATCGATCGCGACGCCCTCGGCGTCCAGGATCGGCTTGCCGGGCTTGAGGAACCAGTACGCGAGCACCGGGACGATGGTCAGCGCGACGAAGAGCGACGCGGTCATCGCGATCGTGACGGTCATCGCGAACGGCCGGAACAGCTCGCCGGTGACGTCGCCCACGAAGGCGATCGGCAGGAACACCGCGACCGTCACGATCGTCGACGCCGTGATGGCCGAGGCGACCTCGCGCACGCCCCGCAGGATCGCGGTCGTCTTGTTCGCATCCCCGACGTAGTGCCTCTTGATGTTCTCGATCACGACGATCGAGTCGTCGACCACGCGCCCGATCGCGATCGTGATGGCGCCGAGGGTCAGGATGTTCAGTGAGTAGCCGAACGCCTGCAGGCCGATGAACGTGATGAGCAGGCTCGTCGGGATCGAGATCGCCGCGACGAGCGTCGAACGCACCGACAGCAGGAAGATGAAGATCACGATCACCGCGAAGACGAGGCCGAGCAGGCCCTCCTTGGCGAGCGTGTCGATCGACTCCTGGATGTACGGCGCCTGATCGAACACGACGGTGAACTCCGCGCCGTCGAGCTTGTCCTGCAGGTCGGGGAGCACCGCGAGGACGCCGCGCGACACGTCGACGGTGTTGGCGGCCGGCAGCTTGGTCACGGCGATGGTGAGCGCCGGCTCGCCGTTGACGCGCGAGATCGTGGTGACGGGGTCCGCCTCTTCGGCGACCGTCGACACGTCGCCGATCGTCTTCTGCCCCGCGGTGAACTGCTCGGGCGTCGAGGGCACGAGGGGCAGCGCGGCGATCTCGTCGACCGACGTGATCTTCGCACCGGTCTGCACCGTCAGCGTCTGGTCGCCCTCGGTGATCTGCCCGCCCGGGAACAGCACGCCGTTCTGGTCGAGCGCGTCGCGGATCGCCTGCTGCGTGTAGCCGGCCTCGGCGAGCTTCGCCTGGTCGGGGGTGATCGTGACGCGCTGGCCGACGCCGCCGACGATCTGCGCGGCGTTGACGCCGTCGACATCCTCGAGGTCGGGGATGACGGATGCCTCCAGCTGGGCCTGGATCGTCGCCTCGTCGTCGTAGCCGGTGACCGCCAGCTGGATCACCGGGAAGTCGTCGATGCTCGCCGAGATGACGTTGGGCTCGACGCCGCTGGGCAGCTGCGACTTGATGCGGTTGATCGCCTGCGTCATCTTCTGCTCGGCGGTCGCGAGGTCGGTGCCGTAGGTGAACGACGCCTGGACGATCGAGCTGTTGGTGGTGCTCGTGGCGCTCGTGTCCTCGAGCCCAGGCACGCCCTGGATGGCGGTCTCGATGGGCGTCGAGACGTCGTTGCTCACGACCTCGGGCGAGGCGCCCGGGTACGTCGAGACGACGATCAGCGCGGGGAACTCGATCGAGGGGATGAGCTCCTGCTTGAGGTTCGTCAGCGCGAGGCCGCCGAAGATGGCGGCGACGATCGTGATGAGCGCGATCAGGGCGCGGTTCTTGAGACTCAGGACGGCGAGGTTCGACACAGCAATGCCTTCGCTGGGTGAGGTGGTGCATGGATGCGGGAATCCGCACGATACGAACGTGTATCGGTTTTCAGTATTTCATGCACTCAAACGCCCGATAGGACCGCTCCCAGCCAGAGCCCCAGCCCGGCGCCGATCGCGGCGAGCACGAGCGTGCCGAAGAGGTTCAGCGCGGCATCCCGCCACCGCCTGCGCTGCGCGAGCAGCACCGTCTCGACCGACACGGTGCTGAAGGTCGTGTAGCCGCCGAGCAGGCCGAGGCCGAGCACGAGCGACAGCTCGGGGGCGATGGCCGACCCCAGCCCCGTGACGATGCCGAGCGCGAACGAGCCCGACACGTTCACGACGAGGATCCCCACGGGGAACCGCGCGCCGCGGGCGGGCGTGAGCCACCGGTCGACCGCGTAGCGCAGACCCGCACCGACGCCCCCGGCGAGCGCCGCGACCAGCAGCCAGGGGTTCACTCGGCGTCCTCGAGGGGCTCGATCTCGCCGGGCACATCGGCGATGCGGCGTCCGACGAACAGCCCCACGACCGCTCCGACGACACCCGCGATGACGGATGCCGCAGCCAGCGCACCGGCCAGCCACGGCGTCGACAGCCACAGCGTCGTCGCCACCGCGAACGCGCTGTAGGTGGTGAAGCCGCCCATCACGCCGGTGCCGAGGAACGCGCGCGCGAGGGGATGCCGGTCGTCGAGCCAGCCGACCACCACACCGAGCAGCAGCGAGCCGGCGGCGTTGATGGCGAGGGTCAGCCACGGCACGGCGCTCGGGTCCACGACGGGTGCGATGATCAGCCCCCGCGCCAGGACGCCGACGGCCCCGCCGACGACGGTCACCCCGAGCACACGCGGATCGAGGGGCTGCGGCATCCCTTCACGCTACTCCGGCGCGTCTCAGCGCCCGGATGTCAGCGCCCGGATGTCAGCGCCCGGATCTCAGCAGCCCGCGGATCGCCGACTCGGGCGTGATCGACAGGTCGAGCAGGTGGCCGTCACGGTAGCGGGCGAAGACGCGCGGGTCGATGTACGAGCTGCGGGCGACCGAGGGCGTGTTGCCGAGGGCCTCCGCGGTCGCCCGCACGGCGAGCACCTCGGCGCGCTTGAGATCGGTCTTGGTGTCGACGGTGCCGATGCGTGCGAGCGCATCGGCGGCGAGGATCGTGCCCCGCAGCGTCCGGAAGTCCTTGGCCGTGAACCGGCCGCCGGTGAGCGCACGGACGTACGCGTTGACCTCTGCCGGGGTCAGCGGCACCCGGCGACCCGCCCGGTCCCAGGCCAGCAGCGGGGAGCGCGGCCGGCCCGCCGCCAGCAGCTCGATCGCGGCGGCGAGGTCGGCGTCGTCGACCTCGAGCAGCTGTCGTTTGCCGCTCTTGCCGGGGAACGACAACGAGACGGTCGATGCCTCCACCGAGGCATCCCGTCGCTGCAGGGTCGTCAGCCCGCGGCTGCCGTGCGCGGCGAGGTAGCGCTCCGAGCCGATGCGCGGCGAGGCCTGATCGAGCAGCCGGAACGCGACGGCGAGGACGCGCTCGCGATCGAGCGCGGGACGCCGCAGCGATGTCGTGACGCGCGCCCGGGCGCGCGGCAGCGCCTCGGCGAGCGCGAGCGCACGGGCGAACTTGCCCCGGTCTCGGCCTGCCGTCCAGTCCGGGTGGTACAGGTACTGGGTGCGTCCGGCGTCATCGACGCCCACGGCCTGGATGTGACCGTCGGGGCGCGCGCTGATCCAGACGTCGTGCCACGCCGGCGGGATCACCAGCGACTGGATGCGCTCCAGGTGGCGTGGGCCCGGGGTGCGGCCCTTCTCGTCCACGTAGCGGAACCCCGACCCTGCGCGCACACGGCGGATCCCCGCGTCGCGATAGGGCCGCACGCGCACGAGCTTCGGCATCCGTCCTCCCTTCCTGCGAGTCCGGATGCCGGCTCGCGCCGCCGCCTCAGTGGTTGCGGATCATCGAGATCAGCTCGGACTTCTTCTTGTCCGAGTATCCGTGCAGTCCGAGCTCCTTCGCACGCTTGCGCAGCTCGGGCACGGTGCGGTCGTCGTAGTCCTTCGCGTTGGCGCCGCGCCGGCCGACCGTCTTGCGGCCCTGGCTCACAGCGGCGTTCGAGATGCGCGCAGCCTTCTCTTTCGAGGCGCCTTCGTCGCGCAGCTCTTCGTACAGTTCACGGTCCTTGAGGTTGGACCCTCGCCGTCCAGGCATGATTCCTCCTTCTCGTGGCGGCCGCGATGCCGGCGGTCACAATCCCTTGCCGCCGGTCACCGGCAGGATGGCGCCGGACGTGTAGGTCGCCTCGTCGCTCGCGAGGTAGACGTACGCGCCGGCGAGCTCGGCGGGCTGTCCCGCACGGCCGAGCGGCGTGTCCTTGCCGAACGTCGCGAGACGCTCGGCGTCCCACCCCGTGGCCGGGATGAGGGGCGTCCAGATCGGACCGGGAGCCACGCCGTTCACGCGGATGCCCCTCGGCCCGAGCTCCTCGGCGAGCGCCTTGACGAACGCCACGTGCGCCGCCTTCGTCATCGCGTAGTCCAGCAGCCCGGGCGACGGGTTGAACGCCTGGATCGACGTCGTCACGATGATCGAGGCTCCCGGCTTCAGGTGCGGGATCGCGGCGCGGGCCGTGAACATCGGGGCGTACAGGTTGGTGCGGAACACGCGGTCGAGCTCCTCGGTCTCGAGGTTCTCGAGGCCGTCGCGGTCCTTCTGGTACGCGGCGTTGAGCACGAGCACGTCGAGGCCGCCCAGCTCATCGACGGTGCGGGTCACGATGTCGGCGCAGAACTGCTCGTCCCGCAGGTCTCCGCTGAGCGCCAGCGCGTGCGAACCCGCCTCGGTCAGCCACCGGACGGTGTCGTCGGCGTCCTCCTGCTCCTCGGGCATGTGGGTCAGCGCGACGTCCGCGCCTTCTCGCGCGAACGCGATGGCGACGGCCCGGCCGATGCCGGAGTCACCGCCGGTGATGAGGGCGCGGCGCTCGCTGAGCCGCAGAGATCCGCGGTAGCTGCGTTCGCCGTGATCGGGTGCGGGGCGCGTCTCGTCCGTCGTTCCGGGCTGCTGCTGCTCCTGCTCGGGGAAGCCGTCGGTGCGGTGCGCGGTCGTGGGGTCGGTACCGGTCGATGTGCTCATATCGCGACGCTAGAAGCGGGGCGCGCGTCGATCACGGGGGTTGACTTCGACGCCGTACGGCCTTAACGGCGAACCGCCTATCACCGGCGACGCGACCGCGTCAACCCACTACGGCGCAATGCCGACCGGTGGGACTGTCGTGGTGTGCCTACGAGGCAACCGGCGCACCTGCGTCGGCACCCACAAGGAGGACCCCATGAACATCGCCCTCATCATCATCATCGTCATCGCCATCATCCTCGCGATCGTCGGCGGGCTGAGCTCTGCTCTGAACTGGCTGCTGTGGGTCGCGATCATCGTCGGTGTCATCGCCCTCATCGCGTTCCTGTTCCGCGTACTCAGCGGAAGCAACCGCACCTGACACCCCGGGAACGACGAAGTGGATGCCGCAGCCCCACCGGGCCGCGGCATCCACTTCTCCCGTTCACAGGTGTGCATCCGCGTACACGCGGAGCGCGTCGCGGACGAATTCGGCGCCCTTCGCACCGCCGTAGTTGGCGGCGAAGCGCGGGTCGGCGACGTACATGTCGCCGAGACCCAGGACGTACGCCTTGACGTCGCCGCCGGGCGCCGCCGCGGGGGTTCCCGGGATGCCGGTCAGCCACGCGACGTGACGCTCCGCGAGCGCCTGCGCCTCGTCGCCGCCGGGCGCGACGCCGGACTCCGCGGCCGCGATCCAGTCGCGCCCGAGGTCTGCCACACGCTGCTGCCACGCGGCCTTGTCGTCGGCGCTCATGGAGCGCCACCATCGGTCGCTGTCGGCGTACGCCTTCTTGCCCCAGCGCTGATCGACCTCGTCCTTGTACTGCGTGTGGTCGAAGCCGTCGAACATGTTCTCTGCCATCAGTCGTTCACCTCCTCTCAATGCCGTGATCGTGTTCTCGACCGACGCGATCTGGCGCGCCAGCCTGCCCTGCTCCTGTCGGAGCCACGCGAGGTGGCTCTCGAGAGCATGAGCCTCGGATGCCTCCCGCCCGAGAACCTCGGCGATCTGCGGGAGTCCCAGGCCGAGCTCGCGCAGCAGCAGGATGCGCTGCAGCCGCACGAGCGCCGCCTGGTCGTAGTACCGGTAGCCGTTGTGCCCGATGCTCGACGGCTCGAGCAGCCCGATGTCGTCGTAGTGGCGCAGGGTGCGGCTCGTGGTCCCGGCGAGCTTGGCGATCTGCTGGATCGACCATTCCTCGTCGTCGTTCATGTCGTCCACGGTAAAGGTTTACGCAGCGTCAAGGTCAAGCTGTGTTTTCACTGAGCGCTTGACAGGGTCGCGATATATCGTGTTATCGTCCTTGCATACGCGATATATCGCGAAATAGACCACCCCGAAAAGAAAACGCAGGAGAAGCAGTCATGACCCTGGAGAAGTGGATCATCCACCCGGGCGAGACGCGCGTGATCGACATCGAGACCGTGCGCGCCCTCAAGATCGGCCTCGTCGGAGGCCAGATCGACGTCATCGCCCATGACGAGCCGGGTGCTCGCATCGAGGTGCACGGCGTCACCGTGAAGGACCTCCGCATCGAAGTCGACCGCGACCGCGTCGAGATCGACCACCCGCAGCTGCGGTGGGACAACTTCCTCGAAGTGTTCCGCAACTTCGGCGCCGGCGGCCCGAAGGCCGAGATCAGCGTCGCAGTCCCCCGCGAGGTCGCGCTCACCCTCGGCGTCGTGAGCGCCAGCGCCCTCGTGTCGGGTCTGCGCGAGAGCGCCTCGCTCAACACCGTCTCGGGCGACATCATCGTCGACGGCATCACCGGCGACCTGTCGGTCAACGCCGTGTCGGGCGACGTGCAGGCGCGCGAGCTCGTGGGATCGCTCAGTGCCAACAGCGTCTCGGGCGATGTCGCGGCCACCGGCGTGCTGCGCAAGGCCACGATCGACACCGTGTCGGGCTCGGCGCTCATCGACTCCGCCGGCGAGACGCTCACGGTCAGCGTCAACACCGTGAGCGGCAACGCCACCGTGCGGCTGGACGAGGGCTACCCCGCCAACTACGTCGTGCGCAGCGTCAGCGGCCGGGTCCAGATCGACGGTGTGGTGCGGTCGGGCAACGGCTCGGGCCCCACGACCAACTACCAGGGCTCGGTGGGCGAGCTCAGCGGCAGCTTCGCCGACGTGCGCGCCCACAGCGTCTCGGGCGATGTGACGGTGCTGCGCCGCACCGCGTACTTCGGGGACGCCGCGCCCTCTCCCGAGACCGCTGACGCGCCGTCCGAGTCCGCAGGCGTCGACGACGAGGAGTGGTGAGCATGGCCCCCGTCTTCTCGCACGGCGACCTGCGCCTGTACCTGCTGAACCTGCTCGATGAGGGCCCGCGTCACGGCTACGACATCATGCAGGCCCTGTCGGACCGCACCGGCGGAACGTACACGCCCAGCGCCGGCACCATCTACCCCCGCCTCGCGAAGCTCGAGGAGGAGGGTCTCGTCACCAAGAGCGTCGACGGCCGCAAGACCGTCTACGCGATCACCGAGGCGGGCCACGCCGAGGTACAGGCCCGCGCCGGCGAGCTCGAGGGCATCGAGGCCGGTCTCGCCGACTCGGTGCGACTGATCGCCGACGAGGTGCGCGGGAGCGTCCGCGAGGCGATGAAGAGCCTGCGCGCCGACCTCGCCGCGGCCTCGCGCGAGGAGCGAGCCGCCACGCCGCAGGGCCCACAGGAGGACGACCCGCGCGTGCTGGCCCGCGAGCAGCTGCAGCGCGCCGATGCGGCGGTGAACGAGTTCCGCGCCCGCGTGCGCAGCGACCTGCGCACGCACGTCGCCCGCGGCGGCGACCTTGCCGCGACCGTGGTCGACGAGCTGGCCGGCGAACTCGACCGGATCGCCCGTGACGTCACGAGGGCGCTGCGCGGCTGACCTCGGTCCCGGATCCGCGAAAGGGTATGTTCCCGCCGTCACGTCGGCGGGAACATACCCTTTCGCGGTTCCTGGGCGAGGGATGCCGTCGGCCGGCGCTACGCCGGCCAGATCTCCTCGTCGTCGGGGACGGGCTCACCCAGCGGGACGATCAGGATCGGGCGGTGCTGGCGGTGAGCCAGGCGCGCGCCCACCGAGCCGGTGAAGAACTCGCGGACCGACTCGCCGAACCCGCGCTTGCGGGTGCCGACGACGAGCAGCCGCGCGTCCACCTGGTCGGCCAGATGCTTGAGGGCCATCGCGGGATCCCCCACCAGCTGGCGGGCGACCCACTCGACACCGGTGCCGTCGAGCACGGCGGCGGCGGCATCCGTCACCTTCGCGAGGTCGCCCTCACCCGCGGCGATGTTCAGGTCGATGGGAGCGGAATGGACGTAGCCGTCGGGATCCTCGTAGGTGACGAACCGGGTGACGTCGACGTGCACCACGATCAGCGGCGCCTGGAACAGCTTCGCGTAGCGCGCCCCCTCTTTCAGGACCCGCGGGGACTGGTCGGGCACGACGCCCACGATCACCGCCCCGTGCAGCCCCTCGATGCTGAGGTCATCGCCTCGGGTCTCGGATGCCTCATCGGTCATACGTCCGTGCTCCTCCCGCGGCGGTGGGCCCAGAACCGCCGGGGTGCTGGGGCTCCGTGTTATCCTGAATGCTACTCTTACCGGTTCGAAGCCGGATTCGTGAATGCCCGGGTTTGCGAGGCTGACAGCCCGCAAAATGCCCGCAACTCTAAATGAGGGGGTCTCGCATGGGGCGTGGCCGTCAGAAGGCGAAGCACACCAAGATCGCCCGTGAGCTGAAGTACGACACGTACAGCGTGAACTACTCGGCGCTCGAGCGCGAACTCGGTCACCACAGTGAAGACGAGTACGTCGACAAGTGGGCGGACCAGTACAGCGACGAGGACGAGGACGAGACCTCGCCGCTCTCGTCGTCACAGGCGTAACTCACCGCCCGCACCGCGTCACCACGTGCCGTGGTGGCGCTCCCACTCGTCCTCGACGGTATGGGGACGTGCCGCGACGGCGCCGGCGGGGATGACCGCGACGACGACGAGCGCGAGCACGATGATCGGCCCGGTCCACGAGTCCGTGGCGTCGTGCAGCAGCCCGATGCCGAGCGGGAACAGCGCGGCGATCCCGTAGCCGATGCTCTGCACGAAGCCGCTCAGCGCCACCGCGCCCTCGTGAGTGCGCGTCCGCAGCCCGAGCAGCACGAGCACGAGCGGGAACAGCAGCGGGGCGAGCCCGAACAGGGCTACCCACAGCCACGGCGCGAACGTCGGCGCCAACAGCAGCCCGGCGAGGCCGGTGAGTCCGCATGCGATCGCGACGCCGATGAGCAGCCGGGTCGCGTTCCACCGCGTGACGAGCAGCGGAACGGCGAGGGATGCCGGAAGCCCCATGAACCCGAACAGCGACAGCAGGCCGCCTGCGACGGCGGGGGTGACCCCGGCGACATCGACGAGCATCTTGGGCAGCCACGCGAACGACGTGTAGGCCATCGTCGCCGAGGCGGCGAAGCTGACCAGCAGCGCCCACGCCAGCGGCACGCGCCACATGCGCCCGAACGCGCGCGGACTCGGCTCGTCGACGTCCTCGTCGTCGGCCACATCGGGAACCCCGACCGCGACCGTCTCCCGGTGGTGACGCACCGCCAGGCCGATCCAGGGGATCGTGGCAACCAGGGCGAACACGGCCCACAGCCCGAGTGAGACGTGCCAGTCCGATGCGTCGGCCACGGGCACCGCGATGAGCGCCGGCAGGGCCGTCGAGACGGCCATCGTCGTGGAGTAGACCGTCGTCATGAGCCCGATGCGGTCGGGGAAGTAGCGCTTCACGAGCGGCGGCAGCAGGATGTTGCCGGTGCCGACCGCCGCGAAGACGAGCGCGGTCCCCGCCAGCAGCAGTCCGGCGTCGGGTGCGAGGCTGCGCGCCACGAGTCCGAGCGCGACGACGACCATCGCGGCGACCGCGAGGCGCTCCAGCCCGAAGCGGCGCTCCAGGGCGGGCGTGAGCAGGCCGAAGACGGCGTAGCAGACGGGCGGGGCCGTGCCGATGAGGCCGATGACCGCCGCGGGCAGGTCGAACTCGGCCGAGATGTGGTCGAACAGCGGAGAGAGCGAAGCGACCGCCGAGCGCAGTGAGAACGCGAACAGCACGATCCCCGCCACGGCGAGGGTCCTCCCCTGCCACAGCGGGCGCGGGGTCGACATCACCCCTCCAGCCTATGGCGGCGAAGGATGCCCGGGCTCCGGCATCCGCCTTCCCCTTCGGGGAGTGCGACTACTGGCTGCTCGACACGTGCCAGGCGCCGCGGCGCACGATGCGCTCGAGCTCGTGGGCGCGGGTGGCGAAGTCCTCTGCCGTCGTCGACAGCGACACCGCGCCGACGGTCCGCCCGCTGCGCGACTTGACCGGCGCGGCGATGCAGGCGAGCTTCGGCATGTACTCCTCGACCTCGACGGCGATCTGCTGGGCGCGCACCTCGTCGAGCTGCTCGAGCAGCTCGTGCTCGCCCGTGATCGACCTGCGCGAGACGGCGGCGGCTCCTCGGCGCTCCAGAAAGCGCCGCACCTCGGCGTCGTCGCGCGCCGCGAGCATGAGCTTGCCGAACGCGGTGACGTGCGCCGCCTCGGCGAACCCGACGTGCAGCTGGCCGATGCGCGGGTGGGCGGCCGAGTCGGCGACGTGCGCGACGGCGATGTCGTCGCCGCGGAAGACGGTGAGGTATGCGGGGGCGCGTGCCGCATCGCGCATACGGGCGAGGATCTCGCGCACCTCGGGCGTCGCGACGAGCTGCGAGCGCACGGCCCGGCCGAGTCCGTCGACCGCCCGCCCTAGGGTGTAGCGGGCATCGGCGCCGCGCACGAGATAGTCGTGCGTCTGCAGCGTCGCCAGCAGCCGGTAGGTCGTCGCGGTCGACAGCTCCAGCCGCACCGCGAGCTCCGCGGCCGTCAGGCCCTCGGCGTCGCCCGACACCTCATGGAGGATCTGCAGCACGCGATCCGCCGAGCGGATGCCGCCGGTGTCGCGCAGGGTGGCGCTCATGCCGTCAGTGTACGTCCGCGCCGTTTCGCACATCGTGAGAATCCGGCTCGCCACCTCGGGCGCCGCAGGCGGACGCTGAGACACGACACTGACGTCCAGAGAGGAAACCCGCCATGTCAGAGAAGATCCTCATCCTCACCGGCGACGCCGCCGAGACCCTCGAGGTGTTCTACCCCTATCACCGCCTGCAGGAGGCAGGGTACGAGGTGCACATCGGCGCCCCCGAGAAGCGCAAGCTGCAGTTCGTGGTGCACGACTTCGTCGACGGCTTCGACACCTACACCGAGAAGCCCGGCCACACGTGGGACGCCGATATCGCCTTCGCAGACGTCGATCCCGCCGACTACGTCGCAATCGTCGTGCCCGGCGGCCGGGCGCCCGAGTACATCCGCAACAACGCCGACGCGAAGCGCATCGTGCGGCACTTCTTCGAGCAGAACGAGCCTGTCGCCGCCACCTGCCACGGCCCTCTCCTGCTCGCGGCGGCCGGCGTGCTGCAGGGCCGCACGTCGTCGGCCTACCCCGAGCTCGCGATCGACGTCGAACTGGCCGGCGGCGTGTTCGAGAACGGCGGCGGCGTCGTGGACGGCAACCTCGTGTCGGCCCGGGCGTGGCCCGACAACGGCACGTGGATGAAGGCCTTCCTGGAGGTGCTCGAGGGCGCGAAGGTCACAGCCTGACGGAACGCATCGGCCCGCGGCCTCCGGGGGACGCCGCGGGCCGGTGCCCGTGACTCTGAGTGTCCGGGCTCAGGACTCCTGCGAGCCCTCGACCCAGGCCAGGTACTCTTCGCTCACGGTGCCGGTGACGTAGCGGCCGTCGAAGCAGCTCATGTCGAGGTCGTCGAGGTCGGAGCCCTCGAGGATCGCGGCCTTGAGGTCCTCGACCTCCTGGTACACGACGAAGTCGGCGCCCAGCTCCTGGGCGATCTCGGGGATCGTCCGGCCGTGCGCGACCAGCTCGTGACGAGACGGCATGTTGATGCCGTACACGTGCGGGTAGCGGACCGGCGGCGCGGCCGAGGCGAACGTGACGCTCTTGGCTCCGGCATCCCGAGCCATCTGGATGATCTCTTTCGAGGTCGTGCCGCGCACGATCGAGTCGTCGATCAGCAGCACGTTCTTGCCCTTGAACTCGCTCGACATCGCGTTGAGCTTCTGGCGCACGCTCTTCTTGCGCACCGCCTGCCCGGGCATGATGAACGTCCGGCCCACGTAGCGGTTCTTGTAGAAGCCCTCGCGGTACTCGACACCGAGCTTGCGGGCCACCTGCATGGCGGCCGGGCGCGACGAGTCCGGGATCGGCATGACGACGTCGATCGCCTCGGGCGGGGTGTACTTCGCGATGGTGTCGGCCAGTCGCTCACCCATGCGCAGCCGCGCCTCGTAGACCGAGATGCCGTTCATGACCGAGTCCGGGCGGGCGAGGTACACGTACTCGAACGAGCACGGCACGAGCTTCGGGTCGGCCGCGCACTGGCGCGTGTGCAGCGTGCCGTCGAGGTCGATGAACACGGCCTCGCCGGGCGCGACGTCGCGCACGATCTCGAACTCGCCGTTCTCGAGCACGAGCGACTCGCTCGTGACGACCCACTCGTAGTGGCCGTCGGCGTGCTTGCGCGTGCCGAGGATGAGGGGGCGGATGCCGAACGGGTCGCGGAAGGCGAGCAGGCCGTACCCCGCGATGAGCGAGATGGCGGCGTACGAGCCCTCGACGCGCTCGTGCACGCGCGTGACGGCCTGGAACACCTGCTCGGGGTCGAGCTCCAGACCCGAGATCGACGACTGCAGCTCGTTGGCCAGCACGTTCACGAGCAGCTCGGTGTCGGAGCTCGTGTTGAGGTGACGGCGGTCCTTGTGGAAGAGCTCGTCGGTCAGCTCACGCGTGTTCGTGAGGTTGCCGTTGTGCACCAGCACGATGCCGTAGGGGGCGTTGACGTAGAACGGCTGCGCCTCCTCCTCGCTGGACGCGGTGCCCTTCGTGGCGTACCGCACGTGGCCGAGGCCGATCTCACCGAGGAGCGCACGCATGTCACGCGTGCGGAACGCCTCGCGCACCTGGCCGCCGGCCTTGTGCATGTGCACGACGCCGTTGTTCTCGGCCGTGGCGATGCCCGTGGAGTCCTGACCCCGATGCTGCAGCAGGAGCAGGGAGTCGTAGATCTCCTGGTTGACCGACCCGCGGCCCACCATCCCGACGATTCCGCACATGGGTGTTGCTTGCCTTCGTTCTGTGTTGCGCGCTCAGTGAGCGGCGTGGTCTGCGTAGCGGCCGACGAGGCGCACTGCGCCGCCGTCGACGCCCTTGGCGCCCTGTTCCCAGTGGCCGTTCGTGTCGTCCGGACGCGTCCCGGTGCGGACGACCCCGACCTGCCAGGTGGCGATGCCCTCGCCCGCGAGAGCGGATGCCGCGGCCTCCGCCTTCTCGGGCGAGACGACGGCGAGGAAGCCGATGCCGAGGTTCCAGGTGCCCTCGGTCGCCTCGAGGTCGAGGCCGCCGAGGTCGGCGAGGACGCGGAACACCGGCGAGGGCGACCACGTCGAGCGGTCGACCTCGACCCAGGTGCCCTGCGGCAGCACGCGCGCGAGGTTGGCCGCGATGCCGCCGCCGGTGACGTGGCTGAGCGAGCGCACGGCATCGCCGGTGCCGGCGATGAGGCGCAGCAGCGGCAGAGTGTACAGGCGCGTGGGCTCGAGCAGGACCTCGCCCCACGTCGTGCCGAAGTCGGCGGAGTTGTCGCCGTAGTGGATGCCGGACCCCGCCACGATGTGGCGCACCAGCGAGTACCCGTTCGAGTGGAGCCCGCTGGATGCGAGAGCCAGCACCACGTCGCCGTCGCGCACGCGCTCGGCGCCGAGGACGCGGGATGCCTCGACCACGCCGGTCGCGGCGCCCGCGACGTCGTAGTCGTTCACCCCGAGCAGGCCGGGGTGCTCGGCCGTCTCGCCGCCGACGAGGGCGGTGCCGGTGGCCGCGCAGCCGTCGGCGATGCCGCGCACGATGTCGGCGATGCGCTCGGGGAAGACCTTGCCGCACGCGATGTAGTCGGTCATGAACAGCGGCTTCGCGCCGACCACGACGATGTCGTCGACCACCATGCCGACGAGGTCCTGCCCGATCGTGTCGTGCTTGTCGATCGCCTGGGCGATCGCGACCTTCGTGCCGACGCCGTCGGTGCTGGTCGCCAGCAGCGGCTTGTCGTACGCCTTGAAGGCGGTGGCGTCGAAGAGGCCGGCGAATCCGCCGACGCCGCCGAGCACCTCGGGGCCGTGGGTACGGCGCACGGCCGACTTCATGAGTTCGACGGCGAGGTCGCCGGCGGCGGTGTCGACGCCGGCTGCCGCGTACGGGTTCACGGGCGATTCGGGGCGGGAGGGGGCATCGCGATCGGAGGAGGCCACGCCTCCAGCCTACCGGCGGCCCGCCTGAGCGGACGCCGGATGTCCGGCCGCCTGCGCCCCGGCCCGCCGGTGGTCGGCGAGACGCCGGGCGGCAGCATCCACGCGTCCATCTGCGTCGCGAGTGGAGGAGATGTCGCGTACGGAGGACGGATGCCGCACCGCCGGTCCTCCGCTCGCCACATCTCCTCCGCACGTCACGCCCTGCGCGTGCGATGCAGGCCCAGTGCGACGGCCTCCATGATGCGCGCCTGCACTCCGGGCCAGTCCTCCACGATGTCGATGAACCCGACCCGAATGACGTGATAGCCCGCGTGGCGCAGACGCGCATCGTGCGCGTTGTCGCTGGCCCGCTGCCGCCCGACGTGGTGCCCTCCGTCGATCTGCAGGACGAGCCGATCGCCGATCAGGAAGTCGACACGGTGCCCTTCGATCCACGCCTGCGGCACGATCCTCAGCTTCAGCCACCTCAGGCGGGTGAGGACGTACGTCTCCAGACCAGAGTCCGAGAACGGGCTGGCGGCCTCGAACACGCTGAGGATGCCGGTGCCCACGGGCAGCCCGAGGAGCACGTGCTTCTGCACCAGGCCCTTGTTCAGGGCCGATTCGACGATCGCACGAGCAGACTCGTACGGCTGACACGCGCAGACCAGCGCGAGGACGTTGTGGATGGTGTCCTCAAGGACCGCTGGATCGCGGGGAGCGACGGGCACCGCGCGGTGAACCCTGGTCCCCTCAGCGACTTCGACCCGCCCCGCGTGGGGATGCGCCGCGACATGCGCGTTCCTCTCGGCGCCGGGCACCCAGAGTCCCAGCCGGCGCGCACGGGAGACGCACGATACGACCACGCCTGACCGCGCGGCGGCGACGAGGTAGGGATCGGCCCCGGGCAGCGCGAGCCACACCCGCCGGACGACGGTCAGACTGCCGGAGGCGACGGCCGCCACGATCGCTCGCTGCGTGTATCCATCGCTGCGCAATCGCGATCGGCGGATGATCCCGCCCGCCGCGGCCACCGCGTCCGTCACGGACGAGACCTGCGGTTCCCATGCGGCTTCAGCCATCGCGCCATCGTGAACGTTCTGCCTCGCCGGCCGCGGCGCCAACGGCGGATCTGTTCAGAACCGGCCGGGCTGTCGCCGTGGGGAGGAGGGGTCTGCGTTATGGACGGAGGAGATGTCGCGGGGGGAGGATGGATGCCGCGCGGCGGCCCTCCGCTCGCGGCATGTCCTCCGCACGTGACGGCCAGGCGAGCCCCGGAAACCCGCCGCGCCGGGCCGCCGCCGACCTAGAATGAGGGGTATGGGAGGCGCCGGAGCTCCGGAGTGGCTGATCCGCGAAGACGCCGGTCAGCCGATACTTCTTGCCCTCTATCTGCGCCAGGTGCTCGGCATCCGCTCACCCGAGGAGCTGCCGCATCTGCGCGGCATCCCACTGCGGGCGAACGATCGCAGCGCGCAGGCGCAAGAGACCCTCGAGCAGCAGTGGCGCGCCTACTGGGCGATGACCGTCGAACCGCAGGCGCACCCCTCGGCGGTGCCGCTCGAGCTGATCGACGAGTTCGGCATGTCGCTGGCGCTGCCGGCCGAGGGCGCCGAAGCACTGCGCGCCGCCGTGGTGCCGCATGCGGCAGAGGCCCTCGCGTTCGCGCAGTCCGCGGCCGAGCGCTACCGCAGAGAGGCGTCGCACAGCACCGGCACGAGCTACCGCGCCTATGCCGGAGCGATCGCGGAGCACGAGCGGCAGGTCGGCCGCCGCGCGCACGCCTTCGAGCTGAACGTGCAGGTGCTGCCGCTGAATCAGCGCGGCGTGTGGTGGATCGGCGCGCTCACGATCGCCGTCACCGACGGGCTGCGCGGCGACGTCGCCGCCTTCGACGCCGCGATCCACCCGATCATCGCCGAGTTGGCCTGACGTCGGGCGGGGTCAGTGCCCCGGGCCATCGCCGTTGGTGCCGGGCTCGGGATCGACGTGCACCGACTTGTGGTCGACCGCGACCTCGTGCGTGTGCTTGCGCGAGCGACGGTCGAGCACCAGCGCCAGGATGCCGCCGAGGACGATGCCGACCGGCGCGCAGATCAGCACGAGGAACCCGAACACCTGACCCTGCGAGTACTCCATGCCGGTGTTGGGGCTGGCCTCGGCGGTGCCGTTGAACGCGAACGTGAGGATCATCGCGACGAAGACGCCGACCAGCGCTCCGAGGATCAGGAACACCGAGATCTTCGGCGCGCGGCGCACGCGCACCGTCTCGATACGGTCCTGGCTGTGCTCGGGCATGGCTCCATTGTCCCACCCGAAGCCCGGGAGCGCGCCCGGGTCAGGGACGCAGCGGCAGCAGGTCCGAGATGTCGGCGCGCGTGCCCGAGGCGCTGATGCGGCCGGCGGCTGCGGCATCCGCCCACTCCTCGGTGCCCGTCGCCAGGGCGATCCACGTGGCGGCGTCGGTCTCGACGACGTTGGGGGGCGTGCCGCGGGTGTGCCGCGGCCCCTCGACCACCTGCACGGCGCCGAACGGCGGCACCCGCACCTCGACGGAGTTGCCCGGGGCCTTCTCGACCAGCAGCTGCAGCAGGTAGCGCACCGCCGTCGCGTTGTCGGTGCGGGACGGCGGAGCGGATGCCGCCACCGCCGCCGCGACGGCGCTCAGCGCCGCGCGCCCGTCGTCGGTCGAGATCCTGCGCGTGGCCATCACCCCACCGTACGCGTGAAAGCAGCGGGCTGGACCGTCGTGGCGGCCCACCTGCGGGGCCCGCGACCGCGATCGAGCCCGCTGCCTTCACCGCGACGCCGCCCGCGCCCTGAAACCCCGCGGAGGCCGCCGGTAGGCTGATCGGGTGAAGATCCTGGTCCTCGGTTCGGGCGCGCGCGAGCACGCCATCATCCTGGCGCTGCGGTCGGAGGAGGCCGAGCACGAGATCTTCGCCGCCCCCGGCAACGCGGGCATCGGGCAGCACGCGCAGCTCGTCGCGCTCGACGCGAACGATCCCGTCGCCGTGACCAACTTCGCCAACGAGAACAGCATCGACCTCGTCATCGTGGGCCCCGAGGCGCCGCTCGTCGCGGGTGTCGCCGACGAGGTCCGCGAGCGCGGCATCCCCGTCTTCGGCCCCAGCCGCATGGCCGCGCAGCTCGAAGGGTCGAAGGCGTTCGCGAAGCGGATCATGGATGCCGCCGGCGTGCCCACCGGCCGCGCCGTGCGTGCCACGACCCGGGCCGAGGTCGAGGCCGCGTTCGACGACCTCGGCGCCCCGCACGTGGTGAAGGCCGACGGCCTGGCCGCCGGCAAGGGCGTCATCGTGACGACCGACCGCGAGGCCGCCCTCGCGCACGCCGACGCCTACCTGCCGTCGGGCGCGGTGCTGGTCGAGGAGTTCCTCGCCGGCCCCGAGGTGTCGCTGTTCTTCCTCAGCGACGGCGACCACGTGCTTCCGCTGAGCCCTGCCCAGGATTACAAGCGTCTCCTCGACGGCGACGAGGGCCCGAACACCGGCGGCATGGGCGCCTACTCGCCGCTGCCGTGGCTCGACGGCCGCTTCGGCAGCGAGGCCGAGTTCGTCGACCTGGTCACGCGCGAGGTCGCCGAGCCCGTGATCCGCCAGCTCGACGCCGAGGGCACGCCGTTCATCGGCCTGCTGTACGCAGGCCTCATCCTCACCGATGCCGGCGTCAAGGTCATCGAGTTCAACGCCCGCTTCGGCGACCCCGAGACCCAGGTCGTGCTGCCGCGTCTCGTCGACCCGCTGTCGGAGCTGCTGCTCGCGGCCGCGTCGGGTCACCTCGAGGACCAGCCGCGGCCGGCGTTCGCCGACGACGTCGCGGTGACGGTCGTGCTCGCCAGCGAGGGCTACCCCGAGGCGCCGCTCACCGGCCGTGCCCTCACTGGGCTGCGCGCGGCGGAGGCGGTCGACGGCGTGCACCTCGCGCACGCGGCGACGGCCGAGACGGACGGCGGGCTGGTGGCCACGGGTGGCCGCGTGCTCAATGTCGTGGGCGTCGCGACGACGTTCGCTCAGGCGCGGGAGCGGGTGTACCGCGCACTCGGCGAGATCGGGCTGGAGGGCGGGCAGCACCGCACCGACATCGCAGCCCGTGTCGCCGAGGGCCTGTGAGCCCCCGGCGACAAGCCGTGCGGTGACTGGTCAGCTGCGTCGGATGTAGCGCAGCAGCCAGGCGATGATCGCGATCACGATGATCACGATGCCGATCCACAGCAGGAACTTCGCCGCCTCGACGAACACGCCGAGCAGCAGCAGCACGATTCCGACGATGAGCAGGATCACTGCGAGTGAGGTCATGGCGCCATCCTGACCCCAAGGCGAGACAGCGCGCGACGGGTTGACAACGTGCCTGCGGCGCGCAAGCCCACTCCCGTCTGGCAGTCCACGAAGAGGGGATGCCGCACCTCCGCGCAGCCGCTGCCTCGGCCGATCGGCCGAGGTGGTCCGGACCTCACGGCCGATGTGCGGCGGCCGGCCCGGCCGCGAGCATGGCGGCATGACCTCACACCCCCTCGCAGCGCCCCGGGCGACCGCCCGCGGCACGTGGAGAGGCCGCCTCGTTCCGGCGGGCCTCATCGTCCTGAGCCTCGTGCCCGTCGTCGCGGGCGCCGCGCGCGTCTCGCAGCTCGCCGGCGGCGGCCCGGTCACCGCGGCGAACGCGCGCTTCTTCGACTCGCCCGTCCCGGTGATCGTGCACATCGTCGGCTCGACCGTGTTCCTGCTGCTGGGCGCACTGCAGTTCGCTCCGGAGCTCCGCCGTCGCGCCTGGCACCGGCGCGCGGGCCGGCTGGTCGCGCCGGCCGGTCTGCTGTCGGCCGCGTCGGCGGCCTGGATGACCGTGTACTACCCGCTGCCGCCCGAGGTCACGGGGCCCGGGCTGTCGCCGCTGCGCCTCGTGCTCGCGGCGGTCATGGCGGGCGGCATCGTCGTCGCCTTCGTGGCGATCCGCGGCGGCGACGTGCGCACGCACCGGGCGTGGATGATGCGCGCGTACGCGATCGGGCTCGGCGCCGGCACGCAGGTGCTGACCTTCCTGCCGTGGACCCTGCTCGTCGGCCCGCCGAGCCCGGTCGGGCACACGCTCCTCATGGCGGCCGGCTGGGCCATCAACCTCACCGTCGCCGAGATCGTGATCCGACGGGCGCCGGGGCCTCGTGCCGCCAGGTCCGCCCTCCCGACTGCCCCGTCGGCGCCGCCCCTATCATGAGGGCATGACGAGCCCGGTGCGCGCTCTGTGGGACGCCCCGAGGGCCGCCCCCGCACCGCCGCGGTTCGTGTGGCGCGATGCGGTGCTCGTCGGCGCGGTCGTCGTGGCGGCGCTGCTCGAGGCGGCGCTGCGGACGGACGTGTCGTGGCGATGGCTGTGGGCGGTCGCGCTCATCGGCCTCTCGGCCACGCTGCTCTGGCGGCGGACACACCCGCTCGCCATGCTCGCCGTCGCGCTGGTCGCGGGGACGGTCATGGGCTGGGCGGCCGGCGGCGACCCCCGGCTGTTCACGACGGCCTACTTCCTCGTGCTGCTGTACGCCCTGTTCCGGTGGGCGAGCGGTCGCGAGCTGATCCTGGGCGGTGCGCTCGTGGTGCTCGGCACCGCTCTCTCGCTCACCACAGCCGGAACCACCCCGGGCGACATCGTCGGGGGCATCGCGGTGGCCGTCGCCACGGCGTCGCTCGGCGTGGCGCTGCGCTGGCGCGCCCGGGCGCGCGTCCGCGACCTCGAGCAGGCGCGCCTGGCCGAACGCGTGCAGCTCGCCCGCGACCTGCACGACACCGTGGCCCATCACGTGTCGGCGATCGCGATCCAGGCGCAGGCGGGCACGCTCGTCGTCGCGAAGGACCCGGCGGCCACCGCGCAGGCGCTGCGCACGATCGAGGCCGAGGCGACGCAGACCCTGCGCGAGATGCGTGCGATGGTCGGCGTGCTGCGCGCCGATGCCGCACCTCTGTCGCCCACGCCGGGCCTCGCCGACCTGCAGACGCTGGCCGTCTCCGATGGCACGGTACCCGGGGTCGCGGTCCGGGTGCAGGGCGACCCCGTCGAGGTGCCGTCGCCGGTCGCCGCCGCGGTGTTCCGCCTCGCTCAGGAGGCCGTCACCAACGCCCGGCGCCACGGCCACGGCGTGCGGCGGATCGACATCGATGTGCAGACCACCGCCGACGGGCTGCAGCTCACCGTGGACGATGACGGCAAGGGGGCGGCATCCGCCCCGCCCGGCTACGGGATCCGCGGCATGCAGGAGCGCGCCGCGATGCTCGGCGGCCGGTGCGAGGCCGGACCGCGCCCGGACGGCGGATGGCGGGTGGCGGTGTCGCTGCCCAGAACCGGGTGGGGTGCATGAGCATCAGGGTCTTGCTGGCCGACGATCAGGACATCGTGCGCACGGGCCTGCGCATGATCCTCGACGCCCAGGACGGGATCGAGGTGGTGGGCGAGGCCGCCGACGGAGCGGCCGCCGTCGAGCTGGCGCGGCGGCTGCGGCCCGACGTCTGTCTCGTCGACATCCGGATGCCCGTGATGGACGGGCTCGAGGTGACGCGAGAGCTCGCAGGACCCGACACGACGGACCCGATCCCGGTCGTGGTGATCACGACGTTCGACCTCGACGAGTACGTATACACCGCGCTGCGCACGGGGGCGCGCGGCTTCGTCCTCAAGGACTCCGGACCCGACCTGCTCGCCGAAGCGGTGCGGGCGGCATCCCGCGGCGACGCCCTGATCGATCCGGCCGTGACCGTGCGGCTGCTCGAGGCGTTCGCCGGCTCGGCGCCGCGCACCTCGCGGCCGCCCACGACCCCGCTCACCGGCCGCGAAGAGGCCGTGCTCACAGCCGTCGCCCGCGGACTCGGCAACACCGAGATCGGCGACAACCTGCACATCTCGCTCAGCACCGTGAAGACGCACCTCGCGAGCATCATGGCCAAGACGGGCACGCGCAATCGCGTCGAGCTGGCCGTCTGGGCGCACGAGCGCGGTTCCCGCGCCTAGCGGCCGGCACCCCGCGCGAAGAGCGGATGCCTCGACCCCGCCGGTGCGGCGGTCGAGGCATCCACTCGTCGAGGTCGGTCAGTCGGCGACGGGCGCCGCCGCGTGGGCGGCCTGCCAGTCCTCGGCGGACGACAACTTGGGCCGCTTCAGGAACAGCACGACCACGACGCCGACCAGCATGACCGCGGCCGGCAGCAGGATGGACTGCGCCATCGCCTGCGAGAAGCCGTCGACCACGAACGGCGGGAGCGCACCCGAACCGAACGAGCCGGACGCGTCCGAGGCCCCGGGCAGGTTCGCCTCGAGACGCGCCTGCATGAAGGCCGCGATCGACGCCGATCCGATGACCGAGCCGATCGTCCGCGTGGTGTTGTAGATGCCCGCGCCGGCGCCCGCCTGCCGCGGCGGAAGGTTGCGGGTCGCGGTCGTCGCCAGCGGACCCCACATGCCGGCGTTTCCGATGCCCATGAGCGCCGACGGCAGCAGGAACATCCAGATCGGGGTGTCGGTGTTCATGAGCGTGGCGTACCAGAACAGCGAACCGGCGACGAGGAGCAGCCCGGGCACCAGCAGGAAGCGCGGGTCGGTGCGGTCGAGCAGCTTCCCCGCGAACGGCGCCAGCACGCCCGACAGGACGGCCATTGGGATGAGCAGCAGCGCCGACTCGGTCGGCGTGAGGCCGCGGGCGAGCTGGATGAAGAACATCAGCGGC
>PJUC01000327.1_pt1 | contig 23905 bp, 21 predicted proteins | sample 1512161 | NCBI WGS metagenome assembly PJUC01 (sample SAMN08177676, study PRJNA422409) | Soil metagenome, whole genome shotgun sequencing project. | isolation source: Soil enriched on filter paper | place: USA: Madison | collected 2015-01-15
AGGACGACAAGAGCTCGTGCTGGATCCGCGTCTCGCAGATGTGGGCCGGCAAGGGCTGGGGCGCGCTCTTCCTGCCGCGCATCGGGCAGGAAGTGGTCGTGAGCTATGTCGACGGCGATCCCGACCGGCCGCTGGTCTCGGGCAGCGTCTACAACGGCACCAACCCCACGCCGGTGAGCCTGCCGGGCATGTCGACGCAAAGCACCCTCCGCTCGCGCTCCACCAAGAACGGCGAAGCCGGCAACGAGATGCGCTTCGAGGACAAGAAGGACGCCGAGCAGTTCTACCTGCATGCGCAGAAAGACATGCTGGCGGAAATCGAGAACGACCTGACCACCACGGTGCTGGCCGGCAACGAGCTCCACACCGTCACCAAGGGCAATCGCACCGTCAAGGTCGACACGGGCAACGAGACCCACTCGGTCAAGGGCACGCGCGCGCTGGAAGTCACCGGCAACGAGACGCACGACAACAAGGCCGACTTCACGCAGACCGTCACCGGCAACTACGAGCTCAAGGTCACCGGCAACCTGGTGATCGACGTGACGGGCACGCTGCTCATCAAGTCGGCCCAGACGCTGGACCTGAAGGCCGGCACCGACCTGGGCGCCAATGCCGGCGTCAACTTCAAGGCCGAGGCCGGCGTGGCGCTGTCGGCCAAGGGCGGCGCCTCGCTGTCGAACGAGGCGCCGTCGATCAGCAGCAAGGCGTCGGGCATGAACGCCGTCGAAGGCGGCGGCATGGTCACGCTCAAGGGCGGGCTGGTGAAGATCAATTGAACGCCATGGCTCTTCCTTCTTCCTCGTCTCTTCCATCCGCGCCCGGCGCGGAGGTGCGCGAGGCCGTGGACGATGCGGGCCGCACGGTGGTGCGCGCATCTTTCCTGGGCGACGTGCCGCACGGTCCGATGCAGGTGTTTTCGGCTCCGGGCAAGCCGGCGATGGACGCGGCCTACCAGGCCGGCCTGCCGCACGGTGCCATGCGCCTGTTCGACGAGCGCGGCCAGCTGCTGCAGGAAACCCAGCGCGTGGGCGGCGTGGCCGAAGGCGTCACGCGCAGCTACTACCCCAGCGGCAAGCTGATGCAGACGCAGACGCATGTGCGCGGCGCGCTGCACGGCGAGGCCGTGTCCTATGCCGAGTCGGGCGACGTCAGCGCGCGGCTGCGCTACGTGGCCGGCCGGCTCGACGGCGAGGCCGCCTACTTCCACGAAGGCCGCATGGTGCGGCGCGAAAACTACCGCGCCGGCCTGCTCGACGGCGAAGTGCTCGACTACCTGCCGGGCGGCGGCGTGGCGCAGTCGTCCACCTACGTGGCCAACGTGCTGCACGGGCCGCTGCGGCGTTTCTGGCCCAACGGCCAGCTGATGGAAGAAATCGCCTACCGCCAGGGCAAGCCCTGGGGCAGCCCGCGCCGCTTCGACGACGCCGGCCGCGAGATCGTGGCCGCCACCGCGCCACCGGGCTTCATGAAGAGCCTGGAAAAACTCGTGAGGGGGAGCTGAGCCATGGGAATGCATGTGTGCATGGGCGCCACGCTGCAGTGCAGCTTCGGCGCCGCGCCTTCCACCCTCGGCGTGCTGCCCGTGGCCGGCGTGGTCACCAGCAGCGTGCCGGCGGCCACCATCATGGACAACAAGCCTTTCGTCAACATCCTGCCCTTCGGCACCTGCAACAGCATGGCGAACCCGATGGTGGCGGCCGCCACCGCCGCCGCGCTCGGCGCCTTCACGCCCATGCCCTGCATTCCGGTGACCGCCGCGCCGTGGGCGCCGGGCTCGCCCACCGTGCTGCTCGGCAACATGCCCGCCCTGCAGGACAGCTCCAAGCTCGCCTGCAACTGGGGCGGCGTGATCCAGGTCGTGGTGCCGGGCCAATTCACTTCCTTGGTTCCCTGAACCGGTCACCGCTTATCTCCGCCCAACCCATGTCGCAATACGTTTTCACGATGAGCTCCCGCATGGTCGCCATCACGGCGGTCTGCCTGGTGCTGCTGTGCGTCCTCCTGTTCCTGATGGGCATCGAGATCGGCAAGCTGCTGGCGCCCACGCCCGCCCCCGCCGCCGCCGTCGCGGCGCCCTCGCCGATGCCTTCTTCTTCGCCGTTGCCTTCGCCCGCGCCGGCTCCCGCCGCCCCCACCCAATGACCAAAGTGATTCCAAGCATGTCGAACAACGCACGACAACTCACGGGCATGCACGTCGCGCTGCGGCGCCTTGCCCTTCCCGCCTTGCTGGCGTTCGCCGGGCTGTGCGCCAGCAGCGCCGCCGGCGCCGCGGGAGAACGCCCCGTGGCGCAGGGCGTGCTCACCACTCCGGCAGTTGCAGCGCCGGTGGCGCCGGCTGCGGCGCCCGCGGCCGACGCACCGGCCGCGCCCCCCGCGCCGGTGCTCACCAACGGCCTCGTGCGCGTACCCGACGGCCGGCTGCTGGCGCCAGACATCGCGCGCATCGTGATGCGCGGCGAACTGGTGGTCGCCATGCTCAAGGTCGATACGCCGCCGTTCTTCTTCTTCGACGACAGCGGCCAGTGGACCGGGCTCGAAGTGGGCCTGGCGCAGTCGCTGGCCAAGGAGCTCGGCGTCAAGCTGCGCATCAACCGCGACGCCGGCACCTTCAACGCCGTGGTCGACCTGCTGGCCAACGGCCAGGCCGACCTGGCCATCAGCAAGCTGTCGCGCACGCTGGCGCGCACGCAGACCATCGCCTTCAGCGACGCTTACCTCACGCTGAACCACTCGCTGATCCTGAACCGCGTGAAGTTCGCGCAGCTCTCGCGCGGGCGGCCGCTTCCGGAGGTCATCCGCAACTTCGACGGCAGCATCGGCGTGATCGCGAAGTCGTCGTTCGCGGACTACGCGCGCACCAACTTCCCGCACGCCAAGGTGCAGGAATTCGCGACCTGGAACGAGGTGCTCGCGGCCCTTTACAAGGGCGAGATCGTGAGCGCCTACCGCGACGAGTTCGAGGTCAAGCGCGTGCTCAAGGCCGACCCCACCGTGTCGCTGGTGCTGCGCACCGTGACGCTGAAGGACCTGGAGGACACGCTGGGCATCGGCGTGGCCGTGACCGACACCACGTTGCTGGCCTACGTCAACCAGTTCCTCGCCCAGCGCACCGAAAAGCTGGACATCCAGAAAGTGCTGCAGGCGCTCGACCGCTGAGCCGCCGCAACGCACTCGCACCCATCATGAATTCCTCCAAGTTCTACGCCTTCGTCCTCAACCCCTGGGTCGTGATCATCAGCCTGGGCGCCGGCGTCGCCTTCGGCATGCTCGCGCCCGCGCTGGCAACCACGCTGGGCTTCGTGGGCGACATCTACGTCGACCTGCTGAAGATGATCACCCTGCCGTTCATGGTCTCGGCCGTGATCTTCAGCCTGCAGCGGCTGTTCCGCGACGGCGGCACCGCCAGCCTGCTGGGCCGCGTGGCGCTGGTGTTCCTGGCGTTCTCGGCCTTCGTGGCCATTGCCGGCGCAGCCACGCTGCTGATTCTTCGCCCGGGCGAGAACCTGCCCAGCACCACCATGCAGACCTTCGGCCAGATCGTCGGCGGCGACCTGAGCGCCAGCGACACGGCCATGAACCTGCGCGGCGTGGACGAGGTGAAGAAGACCGCCAGCTTCGCCGACCTGCTGGTGAGCCTGGTGCCGGCCAACATCTTCTCGGCGCTGGCCAACGGCGACACGCTGAAGACGCTGGTGTTCGCGCTGCTGTTCGGCCTGGCGGTGGGGCATGTGCCCACGCGCATCTCCGACGGCCTGACGCAGGCGCTGGAGACCGTCTACCACGCCTGCCAGACGCTGATGCGCTGGCTGAGCTTTCCGCTGCCGGTGGTGCTGTTCTGCATGAGCGCGGCGCAACTGGGCAAGACGGGCATAGAGCCGCTGCGGGCGATGGGCGCCTTCGTGGTGGCCTTCCTGGTGGTGTCGGTGCTGCTGCTGGTGGTGGCCGCGGTGATCATCTGGAAGCGCTCCAACGGCACGCTGGGGCAGACGCTCAATGCGCTGCGCGGCCCCTTCGCGCTGGCGCTGGCCACGCGCAGCAGCGCCACCTGCATGCCGATCATGATCGAGAGCCTGGTCACGCGGCTGGGCTTCGCGCGCTCGCGGGTCGAGCTGCTGGTGCCGCTCACGGTGTCGCTGCTGCGCATCGGGCCGGTCGTGTACTACGTGTGCGCCACGCTCTTCATCGCGCAGATCTATGGGCGCTCGCTGTCGCCGGTGGAAATCGGCATCGTGCTCACGTCGTCGGTGCTCGCGGGCTTCGCATCGGCGGGCATGACGGGGCTGGTGACCGTGTCGCTCATCGGCATGACCTGCACCTACCTGGGCCTGCCCTTCGAGGCGGCGTTCATCCTGTTCCTGGCGGTGGACCCGGTGTGCGACATGCTGCGCACGCTGGTGCTGGTCATCGGCAACACCGCGGCCGTGGCCGTCGTGTGCCCGCGGCCGTTGAAGATCTAGGGAACACGCGCTCATGTCACGCATCGGCGTTCTCGGCGGCATGGGTCCATCGGCCACGGTGGACTTCATGGAAAAGATCATCCAGCTCACGCCCGCCACGCGCGACCAGGAGCACCTGCCGGTGATCGTGGCCAACCTGCCGCACGTGCCCGACCGCTCCAGCGCCATCCTGGGCAATGGGCCCGATCCGCTGGCCGCGCTGCTGGCCGGCATCGACGTGCTCAACAGCATCGGCGTGGGCGTGGTGGCCATTCCCTGCAACTCGTCGCACCACTGGTACGCGCAGATGGTCGCGCACAGCCGCGCGCCGGTGATCCACATCGCGCAGTCGTGCGTCGCCGCCGTCGCCACCGCGCCGGCGGGCCGGGCGCCGCGGGTGGCGGTGCTCGCCACCCGCGGCGCCCTGGCCTCGGGCTTCTACCAGGAAGCGCTGCGCGAGCGCGGCATCGACTTCCTCGTGCCCGATGCCGCCACCGGCCAGGACCATGTGGACGCCTGCATCCGCGCGGTGAAGGCCGGCGACGTGCGGGCCGGCGCGGCCGCCTTCGAGCTTGCGCTGCAAGCACTGGCCGCCACCGGCGCCACCGCCGTGATCATGGGCTGCACCGAACTTCCCATCGCAGCCCACGCCGCGCATGCCGCCGAGCACAGCGCCCTCACGCTGATCGACAGCTCGCTGGAGCTGGCCCGCGCCACCGTGGCCTTCGCGCTCGACAAGGGATGGAACAAGCCGACATGGGTTTCCTGACGCGCATGTCCCACAGCCTGCTCGCCCTGCTGATGTGCATGGCGGCAGGCGGCGTCGCGGGCATCTTCGCGCCCGCGCTGGGCGACGTGGCCTACACAGCGGCGCAGGTGTACCTGTCGATCGTGAGCATGGCGGCCATTCCGCTGCTGGTGGTGGCCACCTTCTTCGGCCTGCGCCAGACCATGGGGCTGCCCTTTCCCGCGCGGCGCATCGCGATGATCGCGGGCCTGGCGCTGCTGCTGGTGGCGAGCTGCGCCGGCACGGGCCTGGCGCTGGGCTGGGTGAACTCGCCCGGCGCGCACCTCGACGCCGACCTGCGCGAGCACCTCGGCGAGCTGGTGCAGAAGGCCGGCGACGGCGGCGACATGGAAATGCGGCTGTACGACGGCGGCGTGCAGGCCACGCCGGTGGAGCGCCCGCGCGCCACGCTGCTGCCCGACAACTTCTTCCGCGTGCTGGTGGAGGGGCGCTCGCTGGGCATACTTTCTTGCGCGCTGCTGTTCGGGCTGGCCTTCGCGGCGCTGGCGCGCACGCAGCACAACGCGCTCAACCACATGTTCGAGGGCATCTACCGCACGCTCGAGCTCATCATCGCGCGCGCCAACATCCTGCTGCCGGTGGTGGCCTTCGGCATGTCGGCGCATGTGTTCTCGCAGACCGACGCGGTGACCATCCGCGCCATGAGCGGCTTCCTCCTGCACTTCGTGGTGCTGGTGGCGCTGCTGGGCATGGCGGCCATCTGGGTGATCCACCGCCGCGGCAACCAGCCGCTGGTCGAGGTGCTGCAGCACCTGAAGACGCCGATGCTGGTGAGCCTGGTGTCGTCGAGCACCACCGCCAGCATTCCGCACACCATCGAGGCGATGAGCGCGCGCCTGGGCTTCAGCCGCGGCATCGTGGAGCTGGTGGTGCCCACGGCCTCGGTGTTCCTGCGCGCGGGCTCGGCGCTCTACTACGTGCTGCTCGCGCTGTTCGTGGCCAACCTGTACGACCGCACGCTCAGCGCGGCCGACATCGGAATGATCGGCACCGGCGCCACGGTGGCCGCCTTCGCCTCGGCCGGCAACAACAGCCTGACCAACGTGGGCTACGCGGGCATCGTGCTGTCGCTGCTGCAGTTGCCCATAGAAGCCGCGCTGGCGCTGTTCCTGGCCATCGACCTGATCTGCGAAGGCCCGCGCAACCTGCTCACGCTGCTGGCCAGCTGCGCGCTCATCGCCATCGTCTCGGCCGGCCTGCCGTCGGAGCGCGTGGCCGCGCCCGCCGCCCATGCGGCGCCCGTGCAGCCGCTGCGCTTCGTGCTCACGCGCGGCAACGTCTATCTGCTGGCGGGCTGCAGCGTGCTGGCTTCCCTGCTGATCCTGCTGATGGGCATTGCCGTGGGTGCGCGGCAGGCCGTGCAGCCCCCCGCCGCGTACGCGACTTCCGCCGCGGCGAACCCTGGAATATCGCGATGAACCGGACTTCGACTTTCTTCAGATGGATCGCCGCCGCGCTGCTGCTCGCGCAACTGGCCGCATGCGGCAGCCTCTTTCCCAAGGGCACGCGTGTGGACTGGAGCGAGCTCACGCTGTCGGCCGCGTCCAACGCCAACCAGAACAGCCCGGTGGCGGTCGACGTGGTGATGGTGCTCGACGAGGCCATGCTCGCCCGCGTCACCGAACTCACCGCCGCCAAGTGGTTCGGCGCGCGCGCCGACCTGCAGAAGACCTTCCCGCAAAGCCTGTCGTACCTCTCGTGGGAGCTGGTGCCGGGCCAGACGATCCGCGTGCCCGCCAGCGCCATCGGCTCGCCGCGCGTGGCAGCCGTGCTCGTCTTCGCGAACTACACCACGCCCGGCGCCAATCGCGTGCGGGTGGAAGACCTCAAGGGCGCCGTCATCGCCCGCTTCGACATCCAAAGCTTCGACGTGTCGACCACGCGTTGAGCAACCCGGACCTTTCAACAGTGAACACCGCTCCCATCACCGACCGCGTCGAGTGGCATGAAGGCATGCTGCTGTCGCCGCAGCACTTCCAGCAGTTCTCCGCGCGCATGGACTCCCTCGTGGCCTGGCAGACGCTGGCCGCCGCTCCCTTCAGCTGGGGCGTGCGCCGCCTGGTCTTCGACCAGGGCCTGCTGCCCGCCGGCATGCTGCGCGTGCTGGCGCTCGAAGCCATCCTGCCGGACGGCACCGCCGTGCAGTACTCGGCCGCCGAGGCCGCCCACGGCGCGCTGGAGCTGTCGCTCGCGCCGCACCAGGAGCAGCTGGCCAACGAGCCGCTCGACATCTACCTCACGCTGCCCGTGAACGCGCCCGCGCGGCACCGCTCCGCGACCGTGCGCTTTCGCTCGGTGGCCGGCGCGCCGGTGGAAGACGCGGTGTCCGATGCCGAGCCCGCCAACATTCCGCGCATGCTGCCGCGCCTGGCGCTGAGCGCGGGCGCGGTGCCGCCCGGCACTCATGTTCACCTGCGGCTGGGCCAGGTCTTCAAGGACAACGAAGTGGTGAAGCTCGGCGACGCGCAGCCGCCGCTGCTGGAAGTGGCGCGCGACAACCCGCTGTGGACGGCCGCCGCCGGCCTGCTGGGCCAGTTGCGCGGCAAGGCCGCCTTCGTCGCCAAGCAGACGGCGGTGCCGTCTTCGCGCGTGGACGACCGGCTCGCTCACCTGGAGCTGAAAGACCGGCTGCGCAGCCTGCTGTCGGGCCTGCCGCATGCCGAGGCCGTGCTGCGCACGCCGCACCTGCATCCGCTGCCGATGTACTGGTCGCTGTGCGCGCTGCTGGCCTCGCTGAGCCTGCTGCGGCCCGGCGGCCTGCCGCCGGTGCCGATGGACTACGACCATGCCAACCCTTCGCTCGTGTTCCAGCCGCTGCTGCTGGCGCTGCGCGACGCGGTGTCCGAAGTGAGCCAGGAGTACCGCGAGCACAAGTTCGAGTTCCGCCACGGCGCCTTCGAGACCACGCTGCAGCCGCAATGGCTGTCGGGCGCGCGCATCGTGATCGGCCTGCGCGGCCAGTCCGACAAGGACCTGCTGGCCTGGATGGACAGCGCCATCGTCGGCTCGCAGTCGGCCTATCCGTCGCTGCGCGAACGCCGCGTGCTGGGCGCGGTGCGCCGCCCCATCGAGTCGGCCGACGAACTGGGCCTGCGCCCCGGCTCGGGCTACCTGCTCTACGCCATCCAGACCAGCGCCGCGCTCACCGTGCCCGGCGAGCTGCTGGTGATCGCCAACGCCAACGAAGGCGCCACCGCGCAGCCTCCGCAGGAAATCGTGCTGTTCATCAAGGACTGACTCCCATGGCACGCACCCTTCCCGACCTCGCGGTCGACGACCACATCACCAAGCAGTTCCGCGCCTTCTACGACGAGATCGTGAAGGCCCGCGACCGCACCGCCGATTCGCGCGAGACCGACCCCGACCTGGTGGCGCAGTCGCTGGCCCGCCACCTGGAAAACCTGCTGGAGCTGCAGTCGCTCGAATCGCGCCGCGACAGCACCCGCTTCGAGCTGGAGAACGTGGCCGACGCGCGCTACCTGAAAGCCGCGCTGGCCGACGAGATCCTGCTGCACACGCCGTGGATCGGCCGCGAGCGCTGGACCGCGCACCTGCTGGAGTCTTCGCTGTTCCGCACCAACATCGCGGGCGACCTGGTGTTCAGCCGCATCGAAGAACTGCTGTCGGGCCGCGAGCCCTCCAAGCGGGACATCGCGCGGCTGTATCTCTTCGCGCTGGCCCTGGGCTTCCAGGGCAAATACCGCGGCGGCAGCGAGGAAGCGCGGCTGCTCGGCTACCGAGAGGAGCTGTTCCAGTTCGTCTACCAGCGGCCGGCCGATTTCTCGGGCCGCGACCGCGTGGTGTCGGAGCGGGCCTATGCCAGCACGCTCTCGCACATCGCGCCGCGCAAGCTGCCCACGCTGAGCCGCTGGACGGTGCTGTTCCTGCTGAGCGCCGCCACGCTGCTGGCGGTGTCGGAGCTGCTGTGGCTGTGGCAGTCGTGGCCGGTGCGGCAGGTGCTGCAGCCGGGCGCGGTCGATGCATCGGGGGCGTACCAGCGATGAACGACATGCGCCATTCAACGAGCCCCAGGAGGTCGTCGCCATGCTGACCGACCAGCTCTTTCTCATTTCCATCGCGGTTCTGACGCTGGTGGTGCTGCTCGTGCTCGGCATGGTGCTGTACTTTGCCGCGCGGCGTTCGCACGCCAAGCCGTCGAGCGACCCGAAGGTCGCGCGCATCCGCTTCGACTCGCTGCGCAGCTCGTTCCGCCAGGCGGTGGAACTGATCGAAGGCAACATCGCCTCGCGCGCCGACCGCTACGGCATTCCATGGATCATGCTGCTCAACGAGGGCGACGACCACCGCCAGCTGCCCATCGAGCAGTCGGGCGTGGCCAGCGCGCTGAGCACCGAGTCGGCCTCGGCCGCGGCCACGCAGGGCATCTCGTGGCACTTCTTCGACCGCGGCGTGGTCATCGACATCCAGGGCGCCTACCTCGGCTCGCCCGACGACGACGATGCCTCCGAGAAGCCGTGGGACGAGTTCCTCGGCATGTGCCGCGCCTACCGGCCGCAGCGGCCGTTCGACTCGGTGGTCATCACCATTCCCGCCGCGCTGCTGATGGACGACAGCACCGACGGGCGGCTCGAACTCTCCAAGCGCGCCAAGCTCGCGCACCGCCGCCTGTGGCTCGCGCAGAACCGCTTCGCGATGCGCTTCGCGGTGTATGTGCTCATCACCGGCGCCGAACAGCTCGAAGGCTTCAGCGCCTTCGCGCGCGCGCTGCCCGAGCCGCTGCGCGCGAGCATGCTGGGCTGGTCTTCGCCCTACGACCTGTCGACCACCTACCAGCCGGGCTGGGTCGACGAAGCGGTGGGCACGGTGGTGCGCTCGGTGTCCGACGTGTCGGCCGAACTGTTCGCCACCGACACCGCGCCGCAGGGCGCCGGCCCGCAGTTGCTGCTGCCCTCGCGCATCGAGGCGCTGCGCGGCCAGCTGCAGCTGTACGTCGACGAGCTGATGCGCCCGAGCGCCTACCACGAGCCCTTCTTCTTCCGCGGCATCTACCTGACCGGCGACGCCGGCGAATCGGCGCAGGCCGTGGCCGCCATCGACGCCGAACACGACGCCTACGGCCGCAAGGACCTGGAGCCGATCGGCGGCGACCTGATCGCGCAGCTGATGCGCCAGCCGGCGTTCCTGCGCGACCTGTTCGAGAAGAAGATCTTTCTCGAATACGGCCTCACCCGGCCGTCGCGCACGCAGACGCTGGCGCGCCCGGTGCTGCACCGCGCGCTGCGCTGGACGGCGGTGATCTTCCTCGGCGGCTGGGGCATCGGCCTGGTGGTGGCCACCTGGCAGCTGCACCGGCACAACGGCACGCTGGTGTCGGCGCTCTCGCAGCTGCAGCACGACGCGCAATACCGCATGCGCGCGCAGCAGCGCGGCGAGGCCATTCCCACCGCCTGGTACCGCAACAAGGCGCTGTCGCTGCTGGCCATGAACGAGCGGCTGCGCACCGACGGCACCTACTCGTTCTTCATGCCGGGCTCGTGGCGGCCCTTCGACGACCTGAACGAGCGGGTGATCGAGCGCATCGAGCGCGAGTTCGGCGACATCGCGGTGAGCACGCTGCGCCGCGAGCTGATGGCACGTGTGAGCCAGTTGAGCGGCGTGGAGCAGGACGAGGCAACCGGCGAATTCATCGTCGGCGCCAGCTGCGGACTGCCTCCGAGCTTCAGGACCATCGGCGACGCGCCGCGCAAGAACGGCCTGCTGGTGGAAGACCAGCCGGAGTTCGGCGCGCTGCAGCGCTACCTGGGTTCGGCCGAGCAGCTCGACGCCGCGCTGCAGGCCGTGGAGCGCCTGCGCCAGCCATCGACCGGCAACGCCGAAGACCTGCGCGTGGCCGTGCGCTACGCGCTGGGCGCCGAACTGCCCGCCGACCTGAGCCGCAACCTGCGCTACTTCCGCCAGGCGGCCGAAGGCAATGCGCTGTCGATTCCGCTGGTGCCGGTGCAGTCGGCGCTGCGCTGCGCGCTCGACAAGGGCACGGCGCAGCTCGATGCACGGCTGTTCGCAAACAACGAACTGCTGGTGTCCGAACAGACGCTGGCGCGGCTGATGCCTTCGCTGGCCGGCAACGGCACCTTCGCGCGCACCACGGCCAGCTACCGCGAAGTGATCGGCGCCATCAAGGACCAGGAAGACCTGGTGGCCTCGGGCAAGGGCGGCTGGATGCGCCAGCCGGTGCTGGTGCTGGGTGCCTCCTACGACCGCACCATCGCGCGCATCGAGCAGAACCGGCTGCTGGGGCAGGAGTCGGCCGACGCCGTGCGCGGCCACGCGCAAGACGCCTTCCAGAAATTCCGCGCCGAGTTCAACCTGCGCTTCGGCGGCGCGCAGCCCGGCCTGCTGTGGCAGGACAAGGACGGCCGCTTCGTGCTGGCGCCCGAACGCATCGCGCTGCGCGACGCGCTCACCGCGCTGCTGGCGCAGCCCTTCATGGCCGCCGCGCGCGACCGCGAGCTGCCCGGCGCAGGCCTGCGCGCAACAGCCGCATGGGACCTGCCGCGACTCGACCAGGCCCTGGCGATCGGCGACATCCGCAAGCGCTACATGGCCGAGGGCATGACGGCCTTCCCGCCGACGGTGCGCCCGGCCGTGGAGAGCGCGCTGAACGCGCACTTCGCGCAACTGGTGGTCGACCAGGTGGCCGAGGCCGCGACCGGCGCGAACGATGGCATGCGCCCGGTTTCGTCCACGCTGATGGCCACCGACACGCAGGCGCTCGCCTACGAAGCCTCGCGCCAGCGGCTCGCCAAGATCCAGGCGCTGCTGTACGAACTGGGCGCCGGCCCGCGCGCCGAAGACCTGCGCGCGCTGGTGTCGCGCGACGCGCTGCAGCGCCTAGAAGCCGTGGACGAGGCCTTCAACCAGTCGGAGCTGTACGCCATGCGCGGGCGCGACTTCCAGGGCTGGCGCGGAGAGCGCGGGCCGATGCTGGTGGCTTTCGGCGTATCGGACACCGGCTCGCTCGCGGCCTACCTGAGCCAGCAGTTCAACCGCACCGAAACGCTGGGCAAGCTGGCCGACGGCTACATCGCGGCGCTCGACGGCGCGGGCGCGGGCTCGGTGCTGGCGCAGCGCTGGCAGGCCATCAACCGCGACCTGGAACGCTACCGGCTGAAGAACCCGAACAGCAGCCTGCTGCTGCTCGAGCAGTTCCTGGGCACCACCGGCGCCGAGATCGACCGCGAGACCTGCGCCGCCAAGCTGGCCGGCAAGGCGCCGGCGGCGCGCATCGGCGACTACTTTGCCGACCGCCACCAGCAGATCTACAGCGCCCTGCTCGCGCGCTGCTACGAGCTGCAGTACGGCGACCAGCAGGAACTGTGGACGCAGTTCTCCACGCGCTTCAACCGCTCGCTGGCGGGGCGGCATCCGTTCGGCGCGTCCACCACCGCGCGCGCTTTCGACCTGGCCGACCCGGCGGACGTGAACGACCTGTCGCGCGCCTTCGATCCGCTGGCGCGCGCGCTGAAGGAAAGCCGCGTGGACGGCGCCGTGCGCACCGCCGCCATGCCGGGCGCGGCGGCGCGCCGCTTCGCCGACCAGTTCAGCCGTGCGCGCGACTTCCTGCTGCCGCTGTTCCCGACCGACGAAGGCGGCGCGCCAGGCTACGACCTGAGCGTGGACTTCCGGGTCAACACCATGGCCGAGATCGAGGGCAACAAGATCATCGACTGGTCCTTCGAGGTCGGCGACCAGGTGCTCAGGCAGCGCGACCCGCCGCGCACGCTGCGCTGGGAATACGGCATGCCGGTGGCGCTGGTGCTGCGCATCGCGAAGGACTCGCCCGTGGTCGCGCGCGCCGATCCGCAACAGCCCGCGCTGCTGACCGATGGCCAGAGCGTGAGCTTCCGCTTTGCCGACCCGTGGGCGCTACTCACGCTGGCACAGCGGCAGCGCGAAGGCGATTCGCTGCAGCGCCCCGACGGCCGCTCGCAACTGCTGAAGTTCGAGTTCCCGCTGGTGGCCCAGTCGGCCGGCGACGCCGCCCAGACACCGGCCGGCGGACGCGCGCGCGTGTTCCTGCGCGTTGCGGCCAGCCCCGCCGGCAAGAAGAACGCCCTGATATGGCCCGCCGCCTTCCCGGCGCGCGCGCCCGAATGGAACACCCCCTGATGGCCGCCCTGCTCTCTCCCCTGAACACCGAAGCCGCCGCCGACGGCTTCGCGCCGGACCTCGCGGCATTTCTTGCGCCGCTGGCCATCGACACCACCGAAGGCCCCGCCGGTCCGTCGCTGCGCTACGACCCCGTGTACGCCCGCATCCGCGAGGCACGCACAGAAGAAGATGCCAGCCTGCCGATGGGCGAATGGACCCGCCCGCTCAAGAAGGCCGACTGGCGCGCGGCCGAAATGCTGTGCACCGAGCTGCTGCAACGCCGCAGCAAGGACCTGCAGGTGGCCGCATGGCTCACCGAGGCCTGGCTGCATCGGCACGGGATCGACGGGCTGATCGCCGGCGCGCGGCTGCTCGAAGGGCTGGTGCGGGAATTCTGGGAAGGCGTGCATCCGCGCATCGGGGACGACGGCGACGCGGACATGCGGGCGGCGGCGTTCGTGTGGGCGAACGATACGCTGGCGCAGGTGCTGCTGATGCGCGTGCCGCTGGTGCCGTGGCCAGAGTTGAATCCGCCCTTCATCAACCTCTGCGAATGGCAGCGCGCCATCACGACCGAATTCGGCACGGCGTCTGCCCGCGCGAAGGCAGCGAAGGCAACGAAGCAGGACGACGGCACGGCAGGTGCAGTCGCGTCGCGCCAGGACATCCTCGACCGGGCCGGCTACGACGTGTACGCGCTCGCGTACCTCGACGACCGCCTCGCGCTGGCCTGGGAGGCCTGGGATGGCCTGGCGGCGCTGCTCGACGAACGCCTGGGCGCCAGTGCGCCCAGCCTTTCAAAGGTGACCGACATGCTGGCGCAGTTGCGACAGGCAGTGCGCAGCATGCTGCAGGGGCGCGACCCGCGCGACGAAGAAGAACCCGAACCGGCTGCCGAAGCGGCGGAATTGCTGCACGCCGACTGGGCAGCGGACGCATCTGCCATTTCCGCCACATCGATGGACGACAACCACATGAGCGAAGCCTCTTTCACCCCTCCCCTTGCCGCCATCGGGCTTCTGCCGCAGGCCGCGGCAAGCGGCCAGATCGGCAGCCGCGCCGAGGCCTACCGGCTGCTTGAGCTTGCCGCCGCCTATCTGATGCGCGAGGAGCCACACAGCCCGACGCCATATCTCGTGAATCGCGCGGTGGCGTGGGGGCGCATGCCGCTGCCGCAGTTGATGCAGGAAGTGCTGCGCGAGGACGGGGACTTGAACCGCTTTTTTTCGATCATCGGCGTGAGGCCGGAAGCCTGAAGAGACACGTCCGCCGTCCCACCCTCCTGACACTGCTCACACGAAAGGTACGACATGCCATTCAGCAAGACCCACGTCGACGAAGTCATGGTGCAGGGGGCCCACATGAGCGGGGACCGCAACTCCATCGCGACGGCTCTCAGGCTGAAGCCGAGGCTCGGGGTATTGATCCTCTCGTGCCCCTCGTTGGGCACACAGGGCACGGAACTCCAAAAGTTCTACGAATCCATCGTGGGCCCGAACCGGGTGAATCTGATCAGCATCATCAATCCGTCCGACTCATCCGACGAGGCCGGCGAAAAAAGCATGAAGGGCGTCTATCGGCAAGTCAGCAAAAGAGACTTCGCAAATCTCCCGCTGTTCATGAAGACAATGATTCCGCGGCCGATCTTCATGCGCTCCGCGACCTTCGGCACGGGAGTCATTGCAGATGCTTTCGAAAACGACGAGCAGGGCACGCAAAAAAGCACGCGTGCCCTGTGGCGGCTGGACAAGGTGCCCAAGAAGTTAGGCACTGGCGTCGTCGACAAGCGGCCAGCCTTGCGAAATTTCCTGGTGGGACGAGGCTTTCTGCAGAAGCGTGCCTATGTATTTCTGTTCGCAAAAGAAGGGCCAAGAACCGCCGAGAAGGCACATCACTTCACCTCGATCCTTACCTGGCGCCTGTTGCACGAAGAAATCGGGCGCTCATCCTCCGTGATTCCCGTCGCCGCAGGCGACAAGATCGGACTGCGTACCCAACCCACGCTGGCCGAATTCTGGAAGGATTCCGACTGGACCGATATATGGACCGATGTGAAGATCGATCCGCGCTCCGCGCAACTTGGCCTGTGGTGCCTTTTGGCCGAGGAACATGGAGGCCTCTCGATCATCGGCATGCGCAGCGGGATGATCGAAGTCCCTGCATTGCTCGGCATTCGTACGCTCTACCTCGAGGAAAAGCACAACCAGCAAGCGGAACGCATGGCCAAGTGGATCGGCAAGGTGCCCGGATTCGAGCGCCAAGTCGTCGAGAGGCCGGCCGGCATCAAGCAGCAGCTCTATTGGCTCAACGAAAGTACCAAGAGCTACCAACCCAGCGATGTGTCCACTCATGCAGTAAACAACGGCGCTCATTTGGCCGGCATGGTGCAGGGCTTCCGGCTGGGCAGACCGTTCAGGGCGCAGCCAAAATTCACGCCCGCCCCCGTCCTGAAACAGCCCCTGCGCAAGTCGGGAGAGCCGTTCCTTCATCCTCAGAAGACTTTTCTGGCGAACAGGCGCTTGCCCGCCCCCGTCGACGCCGCGAACTTCCAACTCGCCAAGACGGAGTTCGACAAGATCGTGACCTGGGCCAAGGGCACTCCCATGCCCACCGGGGCGACCACGAATGTGCATGGATCGGTCCTCGGCACGGTGATCAGAAGGCCGGAGCCCAAACCGCCGGAAGACCTCTAGCCACGGCACCGCTCGGGCAACAGCCCATTTTTCTACCAGATCGCTATCGATCATCGGGGCTTCCAATTTCCGGCCCCAACATGTCCCAGCCTCCCAAAGCCACCTACTTCGACGACCTGCATGCACCGCAGGTGTTCGCGGACGAAGTCTCGGGCTACTGGGTCAATGCGGGCTGCGTCCACATCACTCTGGATGCCAGCCGCGTCGACCACAGTTCCGACCGTTGCTCCGTCAACCGCGCCGCGGTGCTGCGGCTCACGCTGCCGATACCCATCGCGCAGGTACTGGCCGGCAGCCTCTACGACTTCCTGAAGCAGCGCGAGCTCGTTCCGGCGCCCGGCAACGGGCATTGACGCGACAAAGAGCGCTGCGGCGGGCCTTGGGCCGGCGTCCCAAATTTCTCCGAGATAGGCCGCGAAGATGAGAGGCATTCTTATCTACACAGCGAGTCACCGTTGAACCCGAGACGCCAGAACGCCGCCGACGCCACCCCTTCACTCACTTCCTTGCGGCGAGCCGCCCTGCTGGTGCTGTGGGCCGCCGCACAAGGCAGCAGGGCCCACGCGCAGGACGCGCAGGCCACCCAATCCGGCGAAAGCGCAGCGCTGCCGACGGTGACCGTCACCGCCGACGCGCAGGACGACACACCGCAGCACCTGAGCGCCAAGGCTGGTGCCGGTGCTCTGGGCACCCGATCGCAACTGGAGACACCCTTCTCGACCACCGTGGTCCGCAGCGAAGACATCGCCGAGCGCCAGGTGTCCAAGCTAGGCGACGTGTTCGCGCTCGACGCCTCGGTCTCCGACAACAGCGGGGCCTACAGCAGTTGGGCCACCTACATCTCGGTGCGCGGCCTGCCGCTGGACTGGCAGAACGGCTACCGCATCAACGGCCAGCCTTTTCTCAGCTATGCCATCACCCTGCCCTACGAGCAGTTCGAACAGATCGAGCTGCTCAAGGGCTCGTCGGGCTTCATGTACGGCTTCGGCTCGCCGGGCGGCATCGTCAACTACGTGACGAAGAAGCCGACCGACCAGCCGGTGCGCAGCATCGAGGTCGGCTACAAGACCGCCGGCGTCTGGAGCGAGCATGTCGACCTGGGCGGGCGCTTCGGCACCGGCGATCGCTTCGGCTACCGGCTCAACGCCACGCACGAGGAAGGCAAGACCTACAACGACGGCAACGTGCGCCGCAATTCGGTGTCGCTCGGCCTCGACGCGAGGCTCACCGACAAGCTCACCTGGACCTTCGACTCGCTCCACCAGAAGCGCCTGACCACCGGCCAGACACCGTCGATCTACCTGGGCAGCTACACAGGCACGAGCCTGCCCGCGACCATCGGCGCGAACAACGCCAGCCTCGTGGGCGCGGGGCAGCACCTGTCCACCGACTTCACCCTCTACTCGACCGGCCTGCAGTACCAGCTGTCGCCCGACTGGACCTTGAGCACCAGCTACAGCCACAGCAGCGCCACGCGCAGCCGCAACGAAGGCATCGCCTACCTGCAGGACGCGAGCGGCAGCTACGACGACTACCGCTCCGACAGCGCCGAGGGCCATCGCTTCAACCAGTGGCAGGCCATGGCCACCGGCAGGCTGCGTACAGGCGGCTTCGAACACCAGGTGACGCTGGGCGCTTCGTGGCAGAAGCAGGTCAACTACTACAGCAGCAACGCCGTCTACCAGCTGATCGGCACCGGCAGCATCTTCCGCCAGGACACCAACGGCTACACCAGCGTCACCGGCTTCACGCCCTACCGCAACAGCGACATCACGCAGCGTGCGCTGTTCGCGAGCGACACGCTGAAGCTGTCCGACAGGTGGTCGGTGCTGGCCGGCCTGCGCAGCACCACCTACGAGCAGAACGGCTACGACACCACGGGCACGCAGACCGCCACCTACCGCAAGAGCGAAGTCGTCACGCCCACGCTGGCGCTCATGTTCAAGCCCGCGCCCGGCACCACGCTCTACGGCAGCTATGTCGAGTCGCTGGAGCCCGGCAGCACGGTGAGCAACCTCTACGCCAACGACGGCCAGTTGCTCAACCCGCTGAAGAGCCGCCAGTACGAGCTGGGCCTGAAGACCGAGCGCGAGCGCTGGAGCGCCACCGCCGCGCTGTTCCGCATCGAGCGCGGCGCGGAGTACGCCAACAGCGCCAACGTGCTGGTGCAGGACGGCCTGTCGGTCTACCAGGGCGCGGAGTTCGGTGCCTCCACGCGGCTGGGCTCGCAGTGGCAGCTCGGCGGCAGCCTGATGCTGCTCGACGCCTCCTACCGGCGCGGCAGCAGCTACACCGGCAACCGCGTCGCGGGCGCGCCGAAGATGATCGCCGCCGCGCAGGTGGGGTACGACGTGGCGCAGGTGCCTGGCCTCAAGCTGTCGGCCGACATGAAGTACACGGGCGGCACCATGCTCGACGCGTCGAACCAGCTCAGCCTGCCGGGCTACACCGTCGCCAACATCGGCGCGAGCTACACCACGCGCATCGGCGGGCGCAACACCACCTTCCGCGCGGCGATCAACAACGTGACGAACCGGCGCTACTGGGAGTTCCAGTACGACAACTACATCAAGCCCGGCGACCCGCGCACCTTCAGCCTGAGCGCGAAGCTCGATTTCTAGGACCCGCACATGAACACTCTCCTCCAGCGAATGGCTCTGGCAGCCGGCGCGCTTTGCATCGGCATGGCCTGCGGCGCGGCGCACGCGGCATCTCAGGCACGCGTGGTGTCCAGCACCTGGCTGCCCGGCGGCAAGTACGCACTGGTCTACGAGTTCGAGGGAGCCGAGTACATGACGGTCACGGCGGACCCGCCGGGCGCGTGGATCAGCGTGGCTCAGCCGGAGCGTGATCCGAAGCGCGATGCGGAACCTGTCGCGCAGGCACCGGCGCCGACAGTCGCGCGCGCCGAGGCGTTTCCCGAGTCGGCAAACTATGTCGGCGGCTTCTTCATTGACCCCCTGGCCGCGGCGTTGCGCGCCACCGGCCTGGGCCTGCTGCTGAACGGCGACTGGCCGCATGGGCCGCGCCGCTTCAACCGCTGAAGCAGCGCACAACCGATGCGCCGGCCGTCCAATTTTTCTCCCGTTTTGAAGCCCAACATGGCAGCCATGAACAGCCCCTGGCATCGCGACACACACGGCGCTTCGCAAGCGCTCCGATTCAGCGGCCCGCTGCCCACCGCAGTCGCGACCGGCCAGGCACAGAGGCGCTCGATGCAAGCGCGATGGAACAGGGCGCCTGCCGCGCGCACGGCCCGGCAGGGCTGGCGCCGCAGCGCATGGATGCCGCGGCTGGCGGGCCTGCTGGCGTTCGGCGCGCTCGTCGCCGGCATGCTGGTGGCCGGCAGCGAAACCTGCACCGCGCAAGAGACCGACGAGGCGGGCAACTACGCCCGGTCGACCCTCGCGCCCATCATGGAATCGGGGACAAGCACGGCGTCCGCGCGCAAGCATGCCGGCACCTGCAGGCACGCGCGCAAGGCGGGCCACCTCGCGCATCCGAAGCCGGCGCTCTGAGCATCTCGCGCATGCTCCGGCCGGTGCCCTTCTTCAGTGCGTTGCTCGTGGAAGCCGACCCCGCGGTCGCCCGGCGCATGCTGCGCATCCTCGGCGCGATCGCGCCAGGCCGGCATGCGCCGCACGTGTCCACGCCGGAGGAAGCCAACTACCTGCTGGCAGCCTTCTCGTTCGAGCTGGTGTTCGTCGACATGCAGCTTCATCCCCAGGGCGAGGGCGCACGGCTGATCGCGCGCATACGTGCGGCACAACCTCGCGCGCAGGTGGTCGCGATGTCGGACATGGACAACCGCGACCTGGTGCGCCGAGCCTTCGCCGCGGGCGCGACGGGCTATCTGCTGAGCGATGCGCAAGACGCGGAGATCGCTTGTGCGCTGCGCGCGCTGGAAAGCGGTGGCGTGGCGCTGGACCCGCGCGTGGCGCGCCGCGTGCTGGACATGCTGGCCGTGTCGATGCGGCGTGGTGCCGGTGCCCGCCCCGATGCGGCGGAACCTCCGCGCCGGCTGAGGCCGCGCGAGCTGCAGCTCCTGCGCCTGATTGCCGACGGACTGAGCAACAGGCAGATCGCCGACGCGCTGGAGCTTTCGATCCACACCGTGGAGTTCCACGCACGCAACGCGTATCGCAAGCTGGAGGTCAAGTCCCGGACCCAGGCAATCCTCGAAGCGTCGCGCCACGGTCTTCTGGGCTGAGGCGCTGTTGCTCCAGCACCGTGAATGTGAGGGACGCAAGGTGCCTGGCGTCCCACAACAGGAACATCGCCATCAGCGCCGCGTCTCCCACGGCCAGCGCGACAAGGGTGCGCCAGTCCAGAAGCCAGTCGAGGAAGGTCATGGATCGATAGGTGTGATGAATGCGAGGCCTCCAGCTTGCGGCCGGCGCATTGCCCACGGATTTCAGCGTGTTGCGGCTTCTTTGCCGCACCGGCCGGACGGCGTTGGGTCAGGCCTCGGGCGTGCGCGTAACTGCGGGCACGAACATGTAGCCCTCGTTGCGCACCGTGCGGATCAGGTCGGCACGCGCTTCGCCGGAGGCCAGCTTGCGGCGCAGGCGGCTGATCTGCACATCGATCGCGCGGTCGTACGAATCGCTTTCCGCGCCGAGCGCGTACTGCACCAGCTGGTCGCGCGTAAGCACGCGGCGCGGATGCTCCACCAGCGCGCGAAGCAGGCGGAACTCGCCGTCGGACAGGTCCACGGGCTGGTCCTTCGGGTCGTGCAGCAGGCGGGTTTCGAGGTCGATGCGCCAGCCCGCGAAGTACAGCAGCGTGGCAGGCGCATCGCCCGCCGCTTGCCGCACGGCCGGCGCGGCCTGGGCGGCAGAAGGCTTGGCCGCGCGCCGCAGCACGGTGCGGATGCGCGCCAGCAGCTCGCGCGGGTTGCACGGCTTGGCCAGGTAGTCTTCGGCGCCGATCTCCAGGCCCACGATGCGGTCAATGTCGGTGCCCACGGCCGACAGCATGATGACCGGCGGCCCGCCGATGCGCTGCAGCTCGCGCAGCGCGCTCAGGCCGTCTTCGCCGGGCATCATCACGTCGAGCACGATGAGCGCGTAGTCGGCCTGTGCAAGGCGTTCGCGCATCTCCGCCGGATGGCCGGCCCCGTCGACCTGGAAGCCATGCTTTTCCAGGAAGGACGCCACCAGGCTGCGGATGCCGGCGTCGTCGTCGACGATGAGGATGCGGGTGGACAGGTTCACGTTGCGGCGGATCGGGTAGCGGATCATAGGCCGGGCGCCACCGCGGTCCGAAGCCCTCGCACGTTGAAATGAATTGAAATACGCTGAAATCCGGCCGCAACATGCGCTGCCCAGACTCAGCCCGCTGACAGCCGGGAGCAAACGATGGACAAGCACAGACCGAGCCGCACCGGCGTGACAGCGCTTGCCGTCCGTGCCAGCATCGCCCCATGAACTCCCAAGGTACCGCGCGCCGCTGGCCGGGTCCCCCGCTGGCCCTGCAGATCACCGGCCTGTTACTCGCGGGCCTGGTGGTGGCGCAGATCGTGACGCTGGCACTCACCGTGCTGCTGCCGCCTGAGCCGCAGCGCCAGTGGGAGCTGGGCGACATCGCACGCGTGCTCTCGGGCCGTGCCGCCGAAGGCCGCAATGCGAGCCTGCTGCAGCGCTCGCTGCAGGCAGGCGCGCCCGAGCCCAAGGGCCAGGGCTGGCTCACCTCCGAACGCTCGCGCCGCGACCTCGCGCAACTGCTGGAACGCGACGAGAGCGAGGTGCGGCTCTACTTCTTCACGCCGCTGCCCTTTGCCGGCACGACAGGGCCGGTGGCCGACGCGGGCAAGGCGTCGGGGTACGGCATCCGCCAGGCATCGTCCGTGCCCACCGGAGGTGGCTTCCTTCGGGTACAGATGGGCGGGCCGGGCGGGGGCATGTCCAGGATGCCTTCGGGTCCGGCGGGAGGAACGGCATTCCCCGGAAGCCCCGGAAGCCCGGCAAGCCCCGGAGGCATCGGCGGCTGGAACGGAAGCCTCGGCACCAGCCGGGACCCGGCCACCAACCAGGGCGGGCTCCCGCAGCAGCAGCAGCAGCAGCTACCGGGCAATGCGATTGGCGGCACCAATGCCACGGTTCCGGACAACGGCACGGCCAGCCAGCGGCTGCAGGCGCCCACGCCCGCCATATCTCCGGGGGACTTCGCCGTTGTGCCATCGCCCGGCGCACTGGCACCCTCCACTTCGGGCGCACCGAATGCGCAAGCATCTGCGCGCATTGCCACCACCACCGCGCCCGACGCGGCGCCGCCCTCGTCGCCTGCGCCCTCGCCCGCCATGGCCAACGTCCCCGGCCTGACCGCCGGGCCCCGGCTCTCGCCCTCCACCGCACCGCTCCAGCCCGCCCCGCCCGTCATTCATTCGGCGCCTGCGGTGCCCACCATTCCGTTCTCCGTCGAAAGCGCACCGGCACGCAAGGCTGCGCCAACGACCACAACCGAAGCCACCGCCGCTGCGGCCGATCGCGCACCCGCGACGCCGTCGAAGCCCGCCGTGCGCACGCCGGCATCCGAACCGTCCCCAACCGCCGCGGCGGCACCGCCGCGCGCCGCCACGGAATCGGAACGCGCGCCGCCGGCCGCCAGCGCGCCGCAGGCAAAGCCCTCCGCCGAGACCACCGCCGACGTCGAACGCCCCGCCACGCGCGGCCTCTTCGGCCTCGCGCCCGCGCCCTTCGTCGAAGGCGACTTCATCGCCGCCGTCCACACGCGCGAAGGCAGCTGGGTGGTGGTGCAGCCGGTGCCCGAGTCTTTTCCGAACGCATGGCAACGCCGCGTGCTGCTGTGGTTCCTGATCGCCTCCGCCATCGTCGCGCCGGCGGGCTGGCTGTTCTCGCGCCGGCTGGTGCGGCCGATTGCCGGCTTTGCGCGCGCCGCCGACCAGCTGGGCCGCGACCCGGCCGCCCCCGTGCTGGCCCTCGAAGGCCCCGCCGAGATCGGCCGCGCCGCCCAGGCCTTCAACCGCATGCAGGCGCGGCTGCGCAGCTTCGTCGACGACCGCACGGTGATGATCGGCGCCATCAGCCACGACCTGCGCACGCCGCTCACGCGGCTGCGCTTTCGCATCGAGGACGTGCCCGACGAAGTGCGCGCCGGCATGCTGGAAGACGTCGAGGAAATGGAGCTGATGATCGGCTCGGTGCTCAGCTTCATCCGCGATGCGTCGGTGGTCAGCGCGCGCGAGCGCATGGACTTCGCGAGCCTGGTCGAGGACGTGGTCGAGCAGGCCGTGTTCGTCGGCAAGGACGTGCTGCTGCTGCAGCGCACCGAGCACGCGCAGGTGGAGGTCGACGTGATCGGAATGCGCCGCGTGCTCGACAACCTCATCGAGAACGCCGTCAAGTATGGCAACCAGGCGCGTGTGCGCCTGTTCATCGACGGTCCCGACGCGGTGGTGGAGATCAGCGACCGCGGACCGGGCCTGCCGCCCGATGAGCTGGAGCGCGTGTTCAAGCCCTTCTATCGCACGCCGCAGGCCCGCTCCTCACGCGCCGCGGGCAGCGGCCTGGGGCTGGCCGTATGCCGGTCGATCGCGCGCGCGCACGGCGGCGACGTGGTGCTGAAGCCGGGCTCGCACGGGCTGCTGGCGCATGTGCGTGTGCCGCTGGCGCTGGATGCACCGCGCCGCGAGGTGCCGCCCCTGGAGCACAGCGCCTCCTCCTGCTGATTCGGCACAAAAAAAAGGGAGCGGCGCTCCCTTCTTTGTCTTCGTGCGGACCAGTCCTCAGAACGCGTGGCGGATGCCGAAGTCGTAGCCGGTCGACGAACGCGGCAGGCCCGAGAAGCCCACGCCGGTGCTGCCGTAGCCCGTGGTGCTGGCCGACACCA
>PJUC01000329.1_pt1 | contig 23820 bp, 18 predicted proteins | sample 1512161 | NCBI WGS metagenome assembly PJUC01 (sample SAMN08177676, study PRJNA422409) | Soil metagenome, whole genome shotgun sequencing project. | isolation source: Soil enriched on filter paper | place: USA: Madison | collected 2015-01-15
GGGAACCCCTCCCGGCCTCCGGACGTTGGAGCGGCGAGCCGCTGCGCCTAGACTGCGGCGGACACATCACTCGATCGGAGCCGTACCAGTCGTGGACCCCACCTTTCTCGTCATCCTCGCCCTCGCCTTCGGCGCGTTCTGGCTCATGTCGAGCCGCACCCGCAAGCAGCAGAAGGCGGCCCAGGAGTTCCGGAACAACCTGGCCCCCGGCGACGAGATCATGACCGGCTCCGGCCTGTTCGGCACCGTGGTCGAGGTCGACGGCGACGTCATCACGGTCGAGTCCACGCCCGGCTCGCAGACGCGCTGGATCCGCGCCGCGATCGCCAAGCGCATCGACCCGCCGGTGGAGGAGACCCCCGCCGACGAGGACGACGACGACACCCCCGACGACGCCACGACCGATGCCGACCGCATCGCCCGGGCGAACGACGAGGTCATCGACGTCCCGGACGACCTGTCCTCGCTCCCGCCCGTCCTGCGCAAGAAGGACGACGAGCCGGACACCAAGTAACCGCACGGCCCGGGTGACGACGCCCGGGCCTGGACCCCACCGGTCACCTGGGTGACCGGTGCGCGCACGAGAGAAGACTCCGTTGGCCCCTCCAACCCGCCGTCACCGGCCGGCCCGCACGCTCCTGTGGCTCGGGCTGCTGATCGTGGCGCTGTTCGGCACGATCTTCGCCGGCACCCAGAACTCCACCGCGACGTGGACGCCGAACCTGGCGCTCGACCTCGAGGGCGGCACGCAGATCATCCTGCGGCCGGTCGCCGAGGACACGGGTGACATCACCTCGGAGACCATCTCCCAGGCGATCCAGGTCATCCGGCAGCGGGTCGACTCCTCGGGTGTCGCCGAGGCCGAGATCACCAGCCAGGGCAGCAACAACATCGTGGTCGCGCTCCCGGGCACGCCGAGCGAGGAGACGCTCGAGCTGGTCCGGACGTCGGCGCAGATGGAGTTCCGCCCCGTCCTGGTGGCCGGGGCGCCGACCCCTGTCGGCGACGGCGCGGCGGCTCCCGAGCCCACCGCGACGGCCCAGGCCACCGAGGGCGTGGACGAGACCGCGACGGACGGTGCCGCAGCCGACGACGCCGCCACGGAGGAGGCGCCGGCCGACGCCGCCGCGGCGCCGGAGCCGACGCCCAGTGCGTCGGCGCCCGCGTCCGACACGCCCGCGAAGGCGGCGCCGGACAGCCCCAGCGACGCGGCGTACTACATCACCCCCGCGGTCCAGGCGGAGTTCGACGCCCTCGACTGCACCGACCCTGCGAACCAGACGGGCGGTGCGCCCGGCGACCCCGAGAAGGCGTTCGTCACGTGCGACCCCGAGGGCACGACGAAGTACATCCTCGGACCGGTCGAGATCGAGGGCCAGGAGATCTCCAGCGCGAACGCCGGCCTGCGCCAGACGTCCTCGGGCGCCTTCACGGGCGAGCGGGTCGTCAACCTCGAGTTCACCTCGAAGGGCACCGACCAGTTCACCGCGGTCACCACGCGCCTGCAGGGCCTGTCGGAGCCCCAGAACCGCTTCGCGGTCGTCCTCGACGGCCTCGTCATCTCGGCGCCTGGTCTCGACCCCGGCACGATCATCTCCAACGGCAAGGCGGAGATCTCGGGCGACTTCACGCAGGAGTCGTCGATCACGCTCGCCAACCAGCTGAACTTCGGCTCGCTGCCCCTGTCGTTCACGGTGCAGAGCGAGGAGCAGATCTCCGCGACGCTCGGCTCCGAGCAGCTCGAGAAGGGCCTCATCGCGGGCCTCATCGGCCTGGTGCTGGTCGTCATCTACTCGATGTTCCAGTACCGGGCGCTCGGCCTGCTCACGGTTGCCTCGCTCGTCGTCGCCGCGGTCATCACGTACGGCGTCATCACGCTGCTGTCGTGGACGCAGGGGTACCGGCTGTCACTGCCCGGTGTCGCCGGCCTCATCGTCGCCATCGGCATCACCGCGGACTCGTTCATCGTGTACTTCGAGCGCATCCGCGACGAGCTGCGCGAGGGTCGCACCCTGCAGCAGGCCGTGGAGCGCGGCTGGGAGCGGGCACGTCGCACGATCCTGGCGTCCGACGCCGTGAACTTCATCGCGGCCGTCGTGCTCTACGTGCTCGCCGTCGGCGGCGTCCGGGGCTTCGCCTTCACGCTCGGCCTGACGACCCTCATCGACGTCGTCGTCGTGTTCCTCTTCACGCACCCGATGATGTCGATCATCGCCCGCACCAAGTTCTTCGGCGGCGGTCACCCGCTGTCCGGGCTCGACCCGCGCCGCCTCGGCGTGGACGTGCCTCGGTACGCGGGCCGTGGGCGCGTCGTCACCCCCAGCACCACGGAGAAGTCGACGAAGGCGGACGCCGAGCGTGTCCCCGTGGGTGTCGGCAGCGGCACGGGGTCGAGCGCCCCCGCCGCGTCCGGCCCGACGATCGCCGAGCGCCGCGCCGCCGCGCGCGCCGCCCGCGAGGCCGACGCACCGCCGCCCGAGCCGTCAGGTCCGGCAGCGGACACGTCGGCGTCGTCCGAGCCCGGCACCGGGCGCACCGAGGGGAACGAGCACTGATGGCCGTCGGATTCGCCCAGTGGGGCAACGACCTCTACACGGGCCGTCGGTCGTACGACATCGTCGGACGCCGTCGCCTCTGGTTCACGATCTCCGCGATCCTCGTCGCGATCTCCGCGGTGCTGCTCGTCAAGCCCGGCCTCAACCCGGGCATCGAGTTCCGGGGCGGCTCGCAGTTCGTCGTCTCCGGCGTGTCCGACCTCGACCAGCAGCTCGCGATCGACACCGTCCTGGAGCACGCCCCCGAGGAGTCGCCCAAGGTGACGACCGTCGGGTCGGACAGCCTGCGGATCCAGACCGCGGAGCTGACGAACGACGAGGTCGAGGAGATGCAGGGCGCCCTCGCCGACGCGTTCGAGGTGCCCGAGGAGCAGGTCACGACGTCGTTCATCGGCCCGTCGTGGGGCGCCGACATCTCGCGCAAGGCGATCACCGGCATCCTCGTCTTCCTGCTGTTCGTGACGATCGTCATGACGATCTACTTCCGCAACTGGCGGATGGCGATCGCCGCGCTCGTCGCGCTGTTCCACGACCTCATCATCACGGCGGGCGTCTACGCCGGGATCGGCTGGGAGGTCACGCCCGCGACGGTGATCGGCTTCCTGACGATCCTCGGGTACTCGATCTACGACACCGTCGTGGTGTTCGACAAGGTCCGGGAGAACACGGCCGACACGCTCGACCAGTCGCGGTTCACCTACGCCGAACGGGCGAACCTCGCCGTCAACCAGACGCTGGTCCGGTCGATCAACACGTCCGTCGTGGCCCTGCTGCCCGTCGCGTCGATCCTCTTCGTCGGGGCGTTCGTGCTCGGCGCCGGGACGCTGCGCGACATCGCGCTCGCGCTGTTCGTCGGCATGCTGGTCGGCACGTTCTCGTCGATCTTCCTCGCGACGCCGGTCGAGGTGTGGCTGCGCGAGCGGGAGCCCGCGCTGCGCGACCACACCGCGAAGGTGCTCGCCGCGCGTGCCGCGGCCGGTGCCGGTGAGGGCGTCCCCGCGCTCGTCGGGACGGTCCACGCGACCGGCCAGCTGCGCCCCGGGTCGCACCAGGGCGTCGCGGCCCAGCCGAAGCGACGCCGATGACGGGCCTCTCCGCCGCCGGCGGCGCCGCCGTGGGAGTGCCCTCGGGCGCTCCCACGCGGCGCGCCGACGTCCTGGCGCGCATCGACGAGCTCGTGCGGCTCGTGCCCGACTACCCGCAGCCGGGCGTGCTGTTCCGCGACATCACGCCGCTCCTGGCCGACGGACCGGCGTTCGCCGGCGTCGTCGAGGCCATGGCGGCGGCCGCACCCGAGGGCGTCGACCTCGTCGCGGGCATGGAGGCGCGTGGGTTCCTGCTCGCCGCCCCCGTCTCGGTGGCCCTCGGTGCGGGCCTGCTCCCGGTGCGCAAGGCCGGGAAGCTGCCCGGCCCCACCGCCGTCGAGCACTACGAGCTCGAGTACGGGCACGCGTCCGTCGAGATCCACCCGTTCACGGTGACGGAGGGCGCCCGCGTCCTGGTCATCGACGACGTGCTCGCGACGGGCGGGACCGCAGCGGCCACCGTCGCGCTGCTCGAGCGGTGCGGTGCCGAGGTCGTGGGCCTGTCCTTCCTCGTCGAGCTCGAGGGTCTCGACGGCCGCGCGCGGCTCGGCGGGCTGCCGGTCGACGTGCTCGTGCGGGTGCCCTGACCCTGCCCCGCAGGTCAGCGAGGGCGGGGCGCCGACGGTCGTCGGCGTCCGCCCCCTGTCGGTCCGAGCACCGGTGCCGACGTAGACTGCTGCGATCCGGTCCCCGCGGGTCGGACGTCCCGCCGGTGAGCGCCGCGACGTCCCGGCGTCAGGGGACGACGACTGCGGCGGCGGGAGGGGCGCGATGAGCGACGACGTGCGCGCACCCGAGGCGTCCGCCCAGGACACCGGCACCGACGCCAACGCGTCGGCGTCGAGCCGCGTCCGGTCCCGGCTCGTCCGGTTCGGCCAGCGGTCCGGTCCCGCGTTCCCGGCCCTCGAGCCCGTCCTCCAGGCGGCGCGGACCAACCACCCGAAGGCCGACCTCGCGGTCGTCGAGCAGGCGTACGTCGTCGCCGAGAAGGCGCACCGCGGGCAGCTGCGCAAGAGCGGCGACCCGTACATCACGCACCCCGTCGCGGTCGCGACGATCCTCGCCGAGCTCGGCATGACGCCGTCGACGCTCGCGGCCGCGCTGCTGCACGACACCGTCGAGGACACCGAGTACTCGCTCGACCAGCTGCGGCGCGAGTTCGGGCCCGAGGTCGCGATGCTCGTCGACGGCGTCACCAAGCTCGACAAGGTGACGTACGGCGACGCCGCGCAGGCCGAGACCGTGCGCAAGATGGTCGTCGCGATGTCCCGCGACATCCGCGTCCTCGTCATCAAGCTCGCTGACCGCCTGCACAACGCCCGGACCTGGAAGTTCGTCGCGTCGGCGTCAGCGGAGAAGAAGGCTCGCGAGACCCTCGAGATCTACGCGCCGCTCGCGCACCGCCTCGGCATGAACACGATCAAGTGGGAGCTCGAGGACCTGTCGTTCGCGACGCTGTACCCCAAGCTCTACGACGAGATCGTGCACCTGGTCGCCGAGCGTGCCCCGGCACGCGAGGAGTACCTCGCGGTCGTGCGGGAGCAGGTCGGCGCGGACCTGCGCACCGCGAAGATCAAGGCGACCGTCACGGGCCGTCCGAAGCACTACTACTCGATCTACCAGAAGATGATCGTGCGCGGCCGCGACTTCGCCGACATCTACGACCTGGTGGGCGTGCGCGTCCTGGTCGACACGGTGCGCGACTGCTACGCGGCGCTCGGCGCCCTGCACGCGCGGTGGAACCCGGTCCCCGGCCGGTTCAAGGACTACATCGCGATGCCCAAGTTCAACCTCTACCAGTCGCTGCACACGACCGTGATCGGCCCGGGCGGCAAGCCCGTCGAGATCCAGATCCGGACGCACGACATGCACCGGCGCGCGGAGTACGGCGTCGCGGCGCACTGGAAGTACAAGGAGATCGCGAAGAACGCCGCGGGCTCCCAGGGCACCGACCCCGCCGGCAACGACATGGTGTGGCTGCGCCAGCTCGTCGACTGGCAGAAGGAGACGGCCGACCCGTCGGAGTTCCTCGACTCGCTGCGGTTCGAGATCGCCGGGTCCGAGGTCTACGTCTTCACGCCCAAGGGCGACGTCATCGGACTGCCGTCCGGGTCGACGCCCGTCGACTTCGCGTACGCGGTGCACACCGAGGTCGGCCACCGGACCATGGGTGCGCGCGTCAACGGTCGGCTGGTGCCGCTCGACTCGGCGCTCGAGAACGGCGACGTGGTCGACGTCTTCACGTCGAAGTCGGAGACGGCGGGCCCGTCGCGCGACTGGCTCGGGTTCGTCAAGAGCCCGCGCGCCCGCAACAAGATCCGCCAGTGGTTCTCCAAGGAGCGCCGCGAGGAGGCGATCGAGCACGGCAAGGACGCGATCGCGAAGGCGATGCGCAAGCAGAACCTGCCGATCCAGCGTCTGCTGTCGCACGAGTCGCTCGTCGCGCTCGCCAACGAGATGCGCTACCAGGACGTCTCGGCGCTGTACGCGGCGATCGGCGAGGGGCAGGTCTCCGCCGCGACCGTCGTCCAGCGGCTCGTCCACTCGCTCGGCGGCGAGCCCGCGGCCGAGGAGGACCTCGCCGAGGCCGCCCGCCCCGGCCCGACCGCGCGTCGCGTGCGGACCGGCGACCCGGGCGTCGTCGTCAAGGGCGTCGACGACGTCTGGGTCAAGCTCGCGAAGTGCTGCACGCCCGTCCCCGGTGACGACATCGTCGGGTTCGTCACGCGCGGTGCGGGCGTCAGCGTGCACCGCAGCGACTGCCTGAACGTCGACGCGCTGCGGTCGCAGCCCGAGCGCATGGTCGACGTGAAGTGGACCCACTCGAGCTCGTCGATGTTCCTCGTGCAGATCCAGGTGGAGGCGCTGGACCGCAGCCGCCTGCTGTCGGACGTGACGCGGGTGCTGTCCGACCACCACGTCAACATCCTCTCGGCGTCCGTCTCGACGTCGCGCGACCGGGTTGCCCTCTCGCGGTTCGTGTTCGAGATGGCCGAGCCGTCGCACCTCGCGTCGGTGCTGGCGGCGGTCCGCAAGGTCGAGGGCGTGTTCGACGTCTACCGCATCACCGGTGCCAAGGCTGCCGAGGAGCCCGTCATCCGCGCGTGAGCGAGGCGCTGCGGGTGGCGTGATCGCGCGACGTCGCTGGGTCGCGCCCCGTCGCAGGATCGCGCTCGATCGCCGGGTCGCGCGCGATCGCTGGGTCGAGCCCCTCCAGGACCGCTCGCGCCCGGCGCACGCCCCGCCCGCCCGGCAGGCGGTCGAGCCGCCGCAGCGCCGCGTGCGGGTCGAACCCGGCGCCCAGGAGCTCGACGAGGATCCGCGAGGCATCCGCGCCGGGCACGAAGCGGGCGACGTCGGTGCCCGTGCGGCAGACCGTGGTCACGCGCAGCGGGCCGACGACCTCGACGTCGTCCGCCACGAGCGCCTGCTCGGCGGCCGACCGGCGGTCGGTGGACACCGCGCGGCGTCCCGGCCGCACGAGGACGTCGACCTTGTCCGGCGGAGGGCCGCCCGCGTGCACCCAGGCGGCGCTGCGCCGTCCGACGACCGCCTCCGGAGGCACCTCGTCCGCGAGCGCGGCGCTGCGCAGCGCGGGGGAGACGTCGAGGTCGGCGGCCACCGCGACGTCGGTCCACAGCGGGCGCAGGACGCCGTCGCGCAGCAGCGCGAACCAGGCGGCCGTGCCGACGTCGCGGCGCCGGACGATCAGCGGGACCGCGGGCCGGCGGGGAAGGTAGGCGTCGAGGACGGAGGTCACGGTGCCCAGACTGGCCCCGACCGGGCCTTCGTGGGTGGCACCGCACGGACCTGTGGACGACGACGCCCACCCGTCCGCAACGGGACGGGTGGGCGTCGGGTGGTCCTGAGACCGGGTGCGTCAGCCCCGGGCGTCCTCGGCGGCGCGCTGCACCTGCTCCAGCCACGCCCGGCGGGCGTCGAGCGCGGCCTGCGCGTCCGCGATCCGGCGGGCGTCGCCCGCGGCCTTCGCGCGGTCGAGGTCCGCCTCGAGCCCCGCGATCGCCTGCTCGAGCTGCGCCGCGGCACCCTCGGCGCGGGCGCGCGTCTCCGGGTTGGTGCGACGCCACTGCGCCTGCTCGGCGTCGCGGATGGCCGACTCGACGGCCCGCAGGCGGCCCTCGACGCGCTGGATGTCGTTGCGCGGCACCTTGCCCGCGGCCTCCCAGCGGTCCTGGACCGACCGGATCGCCGACTTCGCCGCGGCGAGGTCACGGATCGGGAGGATCGCCTCCGCCTCGACGAGCAGCGCCTCCTTGACCTCGAGGTTCGCGCGGAACTCCGTGTCGGTCGCCGCGGCCTGTGCGTCACGGGCCGCGAAGAACGTGTCCTGCGCCGCGCGGAACCGGGCCCACAGGGCGTCGTCGTCGGCACGGCTCGCGCGTCCTGCTGCCTTCCAGCGCGCCATGAGGTCGCGGAACGCGCCCGCGGTCGGCCCCCACTCGGTGCTCGACTGGAGCTTCTCCGCCTCGGCGACGAGCGCCTCCTTGGTGGCCTTCGCCCCGGCGTTGCGGGACTCCAGCTCGGCGAAGAAGTGCCGGCGCTCACGGTCGAACGTGGTCCGGGCGTGGCTGAACCGCTTCCAGAGCGACTCCTCGGTGGGGCGGTCCAGGCGCGGACCGGAGCGCTGCGCGTCCTTCCACTGCTCGAGGAGCGTGCGCAGCTGCTCGCCGGCGGGACGCCACTGGATCCGGGACGGGTCGGTCGCCGCGATCTTCTCGGCCTGCTCGACGATCGCCGTGCGCGACACGAGCGCCGCCTCGCGGGCGGCCGCACGCTCGGCCTCTGCCGCGGCGCGCCGCTCGGCGGCCACCCCGCGCAGGTCCTCGAGCCGCGCGCGCAGCGCGTCGAGGTCGCCGACGGCCGCGGGCTCGCGCAGCTCGTCGGTCAGGCGCGTCAGCGTCTGGTCGATCTCCTTGACGGACAGGTCCGTCGCCGACAGGCGCGCCTCGAAGAGCGTCACCTTGGCCTGCAGGTCGAGGAACCGGCGGACGTACAGCGCCAGCGCCTCCTCGCTCGTCGCGCCCGGGAACTGCCCGACGACGCGCTCGCCCGCGGCCTCGCGGACGGTGACCGTGCCCTCGTCGTCGACCGAGCCGAACGTCGCGGCGTGCACGGCCTCGGCGCTGTCGTCCGGGGCGGCGACCGGCGCGGGGGTCGTCGGCGAGGCGGCGACCGGGTGTGCCGGCGGGTGCGGCACGGGTCGGGGCCGGGGCGCGGGACGGACCGAGGCGGGGCTCGGGCGCGGTGCGGACGCGGTGGCCGCAGCGGGCTCATCGGCGTCCGCGCTCTCGTCGGCGACGTCCGCGTCGGGCTCGACCGTCGCCGCCTCGGCGGGCTCCTCGGCCAGCTCGCCCGGCGCGTCGTCGCTGACGTCGGCCGCGGCAGGTTCGTTCGCGACGGCCTCGGACGCCTCCTCGACGACGGCCTCCTCGGCGACGGGCTCGTCGTCGACCCCACCGGCGGGTGCGGCGGCGTCGCCGTCGGTGGAGACGTCAGCGGTGTCGTCGGGGGTGCTCGGGGCGTCCTCGACGACCGGTGTCGTCTCGGGTGCGTCGGCGGCGGCCTCGGGCGGGGGAGTGGTCGCGGGCTCGTCCGGCGTGGACGGCGAAGCGGGGGTCTCGGTCACTGGGTCTCCACTCCCTCGATGATGACGTCGTCCACCGGGGTCTGCGTACCGTCCACGGTGCCCGCGTCAGCGATGGCCTGCACGACGTCCAACCCGGACGTGATGCGGCCGAACACGGTGTAGCCACCCGCCGAGTCCGACGGGATCTGCGAATCCTCGTACACGAGGAAGAACTGGCTGCCCATGGAGCTGGCGTCGTTGCCGACGCGCGCCATGGCGATGGTGCCCGCGGGGTACACGTCGTCCGCGGGGGCGTTCTCGACGGGGCCCCACGAGTAGCCGGGGCCGCCCTGGCCGGTGGCCGTCGGGTCGCCGCACTGCAGCACGTAGATGCCCGACGTGACGAGGCGGTGGCAGCCGGTGCCGTCGAAGTACCCCTCGCGGGCGAGGGTCACGAAGTTCGCGACGGCCTGGGGCGCGGCGGCGCCGTCGAGCTCGACCTCGACGGGTCCCTGCGCGAGCTGGATGGTGCCGGTCCAGGTGCGGTCCTCCGCGGCGGCGGGGTCGGGGACGACGCCCCCGTTGCCGGTGCGGGCGGCCGCGTCGGGCGCGGCGGTGTCCACGGGCGTGGTGGGCTCGGCGGCCGGCGGGGTGTCGTCGGAGGTGAGCACGACGGCGGCCGCGATGCCGATGACCAGGACGAGCGCTCCGACGACGGTGCCGGCGATGATCCGCTGACGGTGGTGGCGTGCGCGGGACCGGACCTGGCGCTGCTGCCACTCCTCGTACCGGCGGCGCTCGTACTCACGCTCACGCTCGCGCTTGCTGGACACGCACTCTCCTCGCGTCGTCGGTGAGGTGGGGCAGGCTCTCGACCTGCCGCACCGCACGAAGGGACCCCGGACAGTCTAGGCAGCCCGCGCGCCTGTCGAGCCATCGACCACGCGCTGACCTCCTGGTGACGACCGCGGCTACCGTGCAGGGATGCAGCTCCTGACGCTCGAGGCCCCCGTGTTCGCCGCCCGGTGCACGGTCGTGGTGGCCGACGACGGCGCGTGCGTCGTGGTCGACCCGGGTGCCGGGACGGCGGCCGCCGTGCTCGACGCGGTGCGCGAGCGGGGGCTGCGGCCGCTCGCCGTGCACCTCACCCACGGGCACGCCGACCACACGTGGGACGCGGCGGCCGTCGCCGACGGGCTCGACGTCCCGGTGCGGGTGCACGCCGCGGACGAGTACCGCCTGCACGACCCGTTCGGCACGCTCGGCCCGCTGGGCGGGGCGTCGCACGACCCGTCGGGTCCGCTCGCGCAGGCGCTGGCCGCGGCCGGGGTCGACGTGGGCGCGTACCGGCGTCCGACGCGCGTCGAGACGTTCGGCGCCCCCGGCGCCGAGGGCGCGGCCCGCAGCGCCGACGTGACGTGGCAGGTCGGCGAGGTGACGGTCGTGGGGCGGCACGCTCCCGGGCACACCGAGGGGTCGACGCTGTACCTGCTCGACGCGGGCGACGACCGTCCCGTCGCGCTGACGGGCGACGTGCTGTTCGCGGGCACGATCGGCCGGACCGACCTGCCGGGCGGCGACGGCGCGGCGATGGCGACGACGCTGCGCGAGGTCGTGTCCCGCCTGGACCCGCGCACCGTGGTCGTCCCGGGCCACGGCCCGACGAGCGACGTCGCCTCCGAGCTCCGGTCCAACCCGTACCTGACCGCACCGGACCGCTGACGCGCGGAATGCGGTCGGGCGTGGCTGCCGTCGTCTGGAAGACTGCGGGCCCATGGCGCGACCCACACCTCTGTCCGGATTCCCCGAGTGGCTGCCCGACGGGCGCATCGTCGAGCAGCACGTGCTCGACGTGCTGCGCCGGACGTTCGAGCTGCACGGGTTCGCGGGCATCGAGACGCGCGCCGTGGAGCCGCTCGACCAGCTGCTGCGCAAGGGGGAGACCTCCAAGGAGGTGTATGTCCTGTCGCGGCTGCAGGAGGACCCGGACAGCCCGGACCGGGGCGGCCGGCTCGGTCTGCACTTCGACCTGACGGTGCCGTTCGCGCGGTACGTGCTCGAGAACGCGGGCCACCTCGCGTTCCCGTTCCGCCGCTACCAGATCCAGAAGGTCTGGCGGGGCGAGCGTCCCCAGGACGGCCGGTTCCGCGAGTTCGTGCAGGCGGACGTCGACGTCGTCGCCGCGGGGGACCTGCCGTACCACTTCGAGGTCGAGCTGCCGCTCGTCATGGCGGAGGCGCTGGGCACGCTGCGCGAGGTCGGGCTGCCGCCCGTGCGCATCCTGGTGAACAACCGCAAGGTCGCCGAAGGGTTCTACCGCGGGCTGGGCCTGACCGACGTCGAGGGCGTGCTGCGCGGCATCGACAAGCTCGACAAGATCGGCGGCCCTGCCGTCGCGGCGCTGCTGGTCGAGGAGACCGGCGCGACGCCCGAGCAGGCGCAGGCGTGCCTCGACCTCGCGGCTGTCTCAGGCGCGGACGAGTCCGTCGTGGACGCCGTGCGCGAGGTCGCCGCGCGGAACGGAGCCGACCACCCGCTGCTCGAGGAGGGCCTCGCGGAGCTCGGGGCGCTCGTGCGGGCCGCGGCGCTGCGCGCGCCGGGCGTCGTCGTCGCTGACCTCAAGATCGCCCGCGGCCTCGACTACTACACGGGCTCCGTGTACGAGACGGTCCTCGTCGGCCACGAGCAGCTCGGGTCGATCTGCTCGGGCGGCCGGTACGACACGCTCGCGTCGGACGGCTCGACGACCTACCCGGGCGTCGGCCTGTCGATCGGCGTGTCCCGCCTGGTCTCGCGGCTGCTCGGCGCCGGCCTGGTCCGTGCGACCCGGTCCGTGCCGTCGGCGGTCCTCGTGGCGGTCACCAGCGAGGACGACCGGCCGCGGTCGGAGTCCGTCGCCGCCGCGCTGCGGGCCCGGGGGATCCCCGTCGAGGTCGCGCCGTCCGCCGCCAAGTTCGGCAAGCAGATCCGGCACGCCGACCGCCGGGGCATCCCGTTCGTGTGGTTCTTGTCCGACGGCGGCGAGGAGGCCGACCAGGTCAAGGACATCCGCTCGGGCGAGCAGGTCCCGGCCGACGCCGCGACGTGGGCACCGCCGCACGAGGACCTCTGGCCTCGGGTGGTTCCTGCCGGCTCCTGAGCCCGTCCCGCCCGCCGCCGCACCCCGGCCGTCCCGCTTGACACGTCATCGAACAGGTGTTCGACTCGACGGGTGCGGTGGGACGGTCAGAAGGTGGCGGCGGCGGGCGGAGAGGCGCTGCCCGGCCTCGCCCTCGCGAACCTCGTCCGGTCGGTCCGCACCCCCGACTTCGCCGGCGTGACGTTCCACGAGGTCCTGTGTCGCAGCGCCCTGAACAAGGTGCCCGCCGCGTCGCAGATGCCGTTCCGGTGGACCGTCAACCCGATCCGCGGCTGCCTGCACGCCTGCACCTACTGCTTCGCCCGACCCACCCACGAGTACCTCGACCTCGACGCCGCCCGCGACTTCGAGACGCAGCTCGTCGTCAAGACCAACGTCGTCGACGTGCTCCGCGCCGAGCTCGCCCGCCCGTCGTGGCGGCGCGAGCACGTCGCGATGGGCACCAACAGCGACCCCTACCAGCGCGCCGAGGGGCGGTACGGGTTCATGCCCGGCATCGTCGACGCCCTCGTCGCGCACGGCACCCCGCTGTCCGTCCTCACCAAGGGCACGCTCCTGCGCCGCGACCTGCCGCTGCTCGCCGACGCCGCCCGCGAGGTCCGCGTCGGCATCGGGATCTCCCTCGCCGTCCTCGACGACGAGCTGCACGCCGAGCTCGAGCCCGGCACCCCCACCCCACGCGCCCGCCTCCAGCTCGTCCGCGCCGTCCGCGACGCCGGTCTGCCCTGCGGCGTCATGGTCGCGCCCGTCATGCCGTGGCTCACCGACAGCACGGAGCACCTCGACGCGCTGCTCGGCGCCCTCGCCGACGCCGGCGCGTCCGGCGTCACGATCCTGCCCCTGCACCTGCGCGGACCCGTCAAGCCCCTGTTCCTCGGCTGGCTCGCCCGCTACCGGCCCGCGCTCGTCCCCCGCTACGAGGAGCTCTACGGCACCCGCGCCTACGCGCCCGACGCCTACGGGCGGTGGCTGCGCGACCGGGTCGCCCCCCTGCTCGAGCGGCACGGCTTCGGCGACCGCTCCGGCCACCGCGCGGGCCGCACCGCACCCGAGCGCGAGGGCGCGTACCCGGTCGGCTCGATGCCCGCCGCGACCCCCGACGTCGCCGCACCCGCGATGGCCCAGCCGACGCTCTTCTGAGGGCACCGGCCGGCCCGCCCGTGGCGCACCGCCCACGCAACCGGCGACGGCGATGCCGTGCGCCGTCCGGGGGTCCGGGACGGAAATGCCCGGGCGGCGGGTGCGCTCGCGGCCACTAGGATCGTGCGGGTGCCCCGTCGGGCGCACCCCACCCGTCCTCGAGCGAAGGAACACCCGTGCTCCGCACCCACCAGGCCGGCTCGCTGCGAGCCGCGCACGTCGGCACCACCGTCACCCTCACGGGCTGGGTGGACCGGCGGCGCGATCACGGCGGCGTGGCGTTCGTGGACCTGCGGGACGCGTCCGGCATCGCCCAGGTCGTCATCCGGGACGAGGCCGTCGCGCACGGCCTGCGGGCCGAGTACGTGCTGCAGGTGACCGGCGAGGTCGGCCGGCGCCCGGAGGGCAACGAGAACGCCCAGCTCGCCACGGGCGAGGTCGAGCTCGTCGCGCACGAGGTCGTCGTCCTCAACGAGGCCGCCCCGCTGCCGTTCCAGGTGTCGTCGTCGCTCGACGAGACCGTCGGCGAGGAGGCGCGCCTCAAGCACCGCTACCTCGACCTGCGCCGCCCCGCGCCGTCGCGCGCGCTCCGCCTGCGCGCCAAGGTCAACCAGGCCGCGCGCGCCGTGCTCGACGCGCAGGACTTCGTCGAGGTCGAGACGCCCACCCTCACGCGCTCGACCCCCGAGGGCGCGCGCGACTTCCTCGTGCCCGCGCGCCTCGCGCCGGGCTCCTGGTACGCCCTGCCGCAGTCCCCGCAGCTCTTCAAGCAGCTGCTCATGGTCGCCGGGCTCGAGCGGTACTACCAGATCGCCCGCTGCTACCGCGACGAGGACTTCCGCGCCGACCGGCAGCCCGAGTTCACGCAGCTCGACGTCGAGATGAGCTTCGTCGAGCAGGACGACGTCATCGCGCTCGCGGAGCAGATCCTCGTCGCGCTGTGGCGCCTGATCGACGTCGAGCTGCCCACGCCGATCCGCCGCATGACGTTCGCGGACGCGATGGCGCGGTACGGCTCCGACAAGCCGGACCTGCGGTTCGGCCTGGAGCTCGTCGAGCTCACCGACTACTTCCGCGAGACGCCGTTCCGGGTCTTCCAGGCGCCCTACGTCGGTGCGGTCGTCCAGCCGGGCGGCGGCAGCACGCCGCGCCGCGGGTTCGACGCGTGGCAGGACTGGGCCAAGCAGCGCGGCGCCAAGGGCCTCGCGTACGTGACGGTCGGCGAGGACGGCGAGCTCGGTGGTCCTGTCGCGAAGAACATCACCGAGGCGGAGCGGGCGGGGCTCGTCGCCGCGACCGGTGCGTCGCCCGGCGACGCGATCTTCTTCGCCGCGGGCAAGGCGACCGAGGCACGCGCGCTGCTCGGTGCCGCACGCCTCGAGATCGGCCGCCGCGGGGGACTGGTCGACGAGAAGGCGTGGGAGTTCGTCTGGGTCGTCGACGCGCCGCTGTTCAAGCCCACGGGCGAGGACGACGACGTCGCGGTCGGCGGTGGCGCCTGGACGGCCGTGCACCACGCGTTCACGTCCCCGACGCCGCAGTGGGTCGACACGTTCGAGCAGGACCCCGGCGCGGCGCTCGCGTACGCGTACGACATCGTCTGCAACGGAAACGAGATCGGTGGCGGCTCGATCCGTATCCACCGCCGCGACGTGCAGGAGCGCGTGTTCGAGGTCATGGGCATCGGCCCGGAGGAGGCCCAGGAGAAGTTCGGCTTCCTGCTCGACGCGTTCCAGTTCGGCGCCCCGCCGCACGGCGGGATCGCGTTCGGCTGGGACCGGATCGTCGCGCTGCTCACCGGTGCCGAGTCGATCCGTGAGGTCATCGCGTTCCCGAAGTCCGGCGGCGGCTTCGACCCGCTGACGGCCGCGCCGGCGCCGATCACGCCCGAGCAGCGCCGCGAGGCGGGCGTCGACGCGAAGCCCAAGGCACCCACGGCGCCGACGGCCCCGCAGCCGGAGGCGTGAGCACTCTTCTCGACCGGCTCCCCGCCCGGTGGCGCGCCGCACGCGTGCTGCAGGGCGGGGACGCCCGGTGGGACACCGCCGAGGCGGTCGAGCGCGACGGGGCGCTGCTGCTCGCGGCGCCCTCGGACCACGGTCCGAGCCTGCTCGTGCTCGGTGACCCCGTCGCGGCCGGGCGTCTGCTGACGTCGGTCGTCGACGGACGTGCCGCGCACGACGGCCCGCTGTCCCGTGCGGGGTTCGTCGACCGGGCACGGTGGCTCAGCATGGTGCGCGGCACCGTCCCGACGCTCGCGACCCTGGCCGTGCTCGGGCTCGAGCCGTTCTCGACGTGGGACTGGCTCGCCGCCGACCGCAGCCCCGCGCCGCACCCGGGGGAGGGCGCCGTGACGCGTCTCGACCCGCACCGCGACGCCGCGGCGGTCCGCGCGTGCCTGGCCGACGCCAACCCCGGCACGAGCGCCGACCCGACCGCGCACGGCGAGGCCGGCTGGTGGGGCGTGCCCGGGCCGGACGGCCTGCGGGGCGTCGTGGGCGCCTCGCTCCGCGGCGGCGGCGACGTCCCGGTGTCGTGGCACCTGCACGGCCTCGGTGTGCGACCGGAGGCGCGGGGCGCCGGGACGGGCACCGCGCTGACCACGGCGGTGCTGCGTGCCGGCCTGCGCGAGGGGGCGCAGTTCGTGTCCCTCGGCATGTACGCGGACAACGACCGCGCCCGGCGCATCTACACGCGGCTCGGGTTCCGCACCGAGGCCGAGCTCGCGTCCTACGGGCCCGCCGGAGCGGACCGGCCCGCGCCCTGAGCGCCGTCAGTGGTGCAGCGGCAGCCGCTCGTGCACCCGGCGCAGGACGCGCGGCGCCCACCAGTTCGCGCGGCCCAGCACCGTCATCGTCGCCGGGACGAGGAACAGCCGGACGAGGGTCGCGTCGATGAGGACCGCCACAGCGAGGGCGAACCCGACCTCCTTGATGACGAGCAGCTTGCCGGCGACGAACCCCGCGAACACGACGATGACGATCGCCGCGGCTGACGTGATGATCCGCCCCGAGCGCTGCAGGCCCAGGCGGACCGCCTCGTCGTTGCTGCGCCCGGCGTCCACGAGCTCCTTGATCCGGGACAGCAGGAAGACCTCGTAGTCCATGGCGAGCCCGAACGCGAACGCGACGACGAGCGCCACGACGTACGTCTCGATGCCGCCCGTCGGGATGAAGTCGAGGACGCCCGTGAGGTGACCGTCCTGGAACACCCACACGAGCACCCCGAGCGACGCCGCCAGAGACAGCGTGTTGGTCAGGAGCGCCTTGACCGGCACGACCACCGACCCCGTCATGAGGAACAGCAGCAGCAGCGTCGCGACCGCGACGATCCCGGCCGCCACAAGCGCGCGCTCCGCGACGGACGCGGTGAAGTCGATCTGGCTCGCCGCCTGCCCCGTGACCCACGTCGTGAAGCCCGGGTCGAGGTCGCGGACCTCCTCGACGACCGACCGCGCCACGGCGTCGCCCGGGTCGTCGGTGTCGGGGCGGACCCCGACCACGACGTACGGGCCGACCGCGCTCGGCGGGTCGACGCTCGCGACACCCTCGAGGCCCTCGAGCTCCGCCGCCCACGCGGTGGCCTCCTCGAGGCTCGCCTCCGCCACGACCGTCACGCCCGGCGTGGTCGCCGCCGGGTAGCTCTCCCGCAGCACCTCCACGTACTCGCGCTGCGTCGACCCCATGGGCAGCAGCTCCGTCGTGGAGTTCCGCAGCTCGATGCGCGTCAGGGGGACCGCGAGCAGGCCCAGCAGCGCGAGCGACCCGAGCAGCACCCACCACGGGTGCCGCTGCACGCGCGACGCGAGCGCCGAGAACGCCCCCTCCTCCTTCTGCACGTCCGCGGTCCGCGCCAGGATCGCCCGCAGCCCCGGGATCCTCGACAGGACGCTGGGACGCACCAGGCGGCGTCCGAAGATCGCCAGCAGCGCCGGGACCAGCGTGAGAGCCGTGAGCAGGGCGACCACGATCACCGCGACCCCCGCCGCGCCGAACGCCCGCAGGATCGGCGGCCGGAACACCAGCAGGCCCGAGATCGCGATCGCCACGATCAGCGCCGAGAACGTCACCGTGCGGCCCGCGGTCGACATCGTCCGCTCCACCGCCGCGAGCACCGCGCCGTCCCCCCGACGCCGCCGGCTCGACGCGCCCCCGTCGTCGTCGACCAGGTGGTGCAGCTCCTCCCGGAACCGCGACACGATGAGCAGGCCGTAGTCGATCGACAGGCCCAGCCCGAGGACCGTCACCACGTTGACCACCGACGAGTCGAGGTCCAGCACGTAGGAGAACGCGAGCAGCGCCGCGAGCCCGCCCGCGATCGACGCGATCGCGCCCGCCATCGGGATGCCCGCCGCGAGGAACCCGCCGAAGACCAGCACCATGACCAGCAGCGCGATCGGCAGCGCGATCGTCTCGCCCGTGCGCAGGTCCGTCTCGACCTGCTCCGTGATCGCGTCGATGATCAACGCCGTCCCGCCGACGATCCCGCTCGCCTCCGGCGCCACGGCACCGAGCTCGCCGGGCACCGCGCGCAGCGACGCGACCACCTCGTCGTGGACCGTCGCCTCCTGCGCCCCGGGCAGGTCGGGCTCCAGCTCGACCACCACCAGGAAGCCGTCGCCGTCGCGCGCCACCAGCGGCGCGGCCGCCGGGTTCGTCGCCCCGCCCGGCAGTGCCAGCGGGTCGATGACCGACGCCACCCCCTCGATCCCCGCCAGGTCGTCGCGCAACGGCGCGAACGCTGCCACCAGCTCCGGGTCAGCCGGGTCCACCCCGCTCACCGCGAGCGTCACCGACGGTCCCGTCGTCGAGGACTCCTGCAGGATGTCCTGCCCCACCGCGCTCTCCGAGCCCGGGACGGACGGCGCTCCCGTCGACAGCCGGTCGAACAGGTTCTCCCCGTGCACCCCCAGCACGGCCAGCGCGTACCCCGCCACGGCGAGGACGAGCCACACGACGACGGTCAGGCGCGGGTGGTGGGCGACGACGCGACCCAGGCGGGCGAACACGCGGGTCATCGTCGCAGGTGCGGCGCCGTCTGCGCACGCGCGGCCGCGTCCGCCCGCAGCCGGACCCCGTCACCGCGTGCGCGGCGCGTCGGCGGCCGTGCGTACCCTGCCCGCATGGACCTGTTCGACTCCGCGACCGCGACCGCGGCCGGGGTACCCGCCGTCGCCGCCGGCGCACCCCTCGCGGTCCGCATGCGGCCCCGCTCGCTCGACGAGGTCGCCGGCCAGGAGCACCTCCTCGCCGCCGGGTCGCCCCTGCGACGCCTCGTCGAGCCCCCGAACGACGCCGCCCGCCGCGCCGCACCGTCCTCCGTCGTCCTGTGGGGTCCCCCCGGCACCGGCAAGACCACCCTCGCCTACCTCGTCGCCACCACCTCCGGCCGTCGCTTCGTCGAGCTGTCCGCCGTCACCGCCGGCGTCAAGGACGTCCGCGCCGTCATCGACGACGCCCGCCGCCGCCTCGCGACCGACGGCGGCGAGACCGTCCTGTTCGTCGACGAGGTCCACCGCTTCACCAAGGCCCAGCAGGACGCCCTGCTGCCCAGCGTCGAGAACCGCTGGGTCACCCTCGTCGCCGCCACCACCGAGAACCCCTCGTTCTCCGTCAACTCACCCCTGCTGTCCCGCTCCCTGCTCCTCACCCTCCAGCCCCTCGGCACCGACGACGTCCGCCGCCTCGTCCGCCGCGCCGTCGACGACGCACGCGGCCTCGACGGCGCCGTCACCCTCGCCGAGGACGCCGAGGAGCACCTCCTGCGCCTCGCCGGAGGCGACGCCCGCAAGGCCCTCACCATCCTCGAGGCCGCCGCCGGCGCCGCCCTCTCCGGCCCCGTGCCCGACGCCGACGACGGCCCCGTCCTCGTCGACCTGCCCACCGTCGAGCGCGCCATCGACACCGCCGCCGTCCGCTACGACCGCGACGGCGACCAGCACTACGACGTCATCAGCGCCTTCATCAAGTCCATGCGCGGCTCCGACGTCGACGCCGCCCTGCACTACCTCGCCCGCATGGTCGCCGCGGGGGAGGACCCCCGCTTCATCGCGCGCCGCATCGTCATCGCCGCCGCCGAGGACGTCGGCATGGCCGACCCCAGCGCCCTGCAGACCGCCGTCGCCGCCGCCCAGGCCGTCCAGATGATCGGCATGCCCGAAGGGCGCATCGTGCTCGCCGAGGCCGTCGTGCACGTCGCGACCGCCCCCAAGTCCAACGCGTCCTACAACGGGATCAACGCGGCGCTCGCGGACGTGCGGGCGGGCCGGATCGGCTCGGTGCCGCTGCACCTGCGCGACGCGCACTACCCGGGTGCGCGGACGCTCGGCCACGGCGCGGGGTACGTGTACGCGCACGACGCCCCGCACGGCGTCGCCGCCCAGCAGTACCTGCCCGACGAGCTGGTGGGGTCGCGGTACTACACGCCGACGGACCGCGGCTTCGAGCGGAACGTCACCGAGCGGCTGGACCGGATCCGCACGATCCTGCCGTGACCCCTCGGCTGCGGGCCGACGACGGGGCGTGCGCAGCGGGGCGATTGGGGTCGGGACCGGCCGCTGGGGTAGAGTTGCCGAGTTCGTCCGCGGTGACGTGTGCCCCGATGTGCCCCTGGCGCGTCCGGCACGCCCGTCACGGACACTCCTGGGGCCTCAGCCAACCGTCGCAGCACCGCTCTCGCAGCAGCGCTCCGCGACGACCACAGGTCGGCCCCACCCCGCCGGAAGACCTTCCGACTGCGGGTGTGATCGAGCAACGACAGGAAGTACCTCTGTGACCAGTGTGACCCGTTCGCGCCGCCAGGTCCGCCTGAGCCGCGCCCTCGGCCTGGCCCTCACGCCGAAGGCCGTCAAGCACTTCGAGAAGCGTCCCTACCCGCCCGGTGAGCACGGCCGTGCCCGTCGCCGCACCGAGTCGGACTACGCGGTGCGTCTGCGCGAGAAGCAGCGTCTGCGTGCGCAGTACGCGCTGCGCGAGAAGCAGCTCGCCCGCGCCTACGAGGACGCCCGCAAGGCCCCGGGCCTGACCGGTGAGGCCCTCGTCGAGAACCTCGAGACGCGTCTCGACGCGCTCGTCCTGCGCTCGGGCTTCGCCCGCACGATCCTGCAGGCCCGCCAGGCCGTGACGCACCGTCACATCCTCGTGGACGGCAAGATCGTCGACCGCCCGTCGTTCCGCGTGAAGCCCGGCCAGACCCTCCAGGTCAAGCCGAAGAGCCAGGCCACGACGCCGTTCCAGGTCGCCGCCGCCGGCGCCCACCGCGACGTCCTGCCGGCCGTCCCGGGCTACCTCGACGTCCAGCTCGAGAAGCTGAGCACCGTCCTCGTCCGCGCCCCCAAGCGCGCCGAGGTCCCGGTGACCTGCGAGGTCCAGCTCGTCGTCGAGTACTACGCGCGCTGACACCGCTCCACCGCGAAGGCCCCGCTGCGCTGCTGCGCACGCGGGGCCTTCGTGTCCCGGGCGCGCGGAAAGCCTCGCGGGCCGGGCAGGCAACCACGGGTAGGGTTTCGGCGGGTCGTTCGACCCCGGACGAGGAGGACGAGCATGTCGGTGGGTGACGTCGCGGGTCTCATCGCCGCGATCGCGTTCGTGCTGCTCGTCGGGCTGCTGGCCGTGCCGCTGCTCAAGCTCGGCCGGGTGCTCGACGAGACGCGCGACTCCGTCAAGGAGCTCACCGAGCACACCGTGCCGGTGCTCGACGAGACGGCCACGCTCGTGGCGTCGTCGAACGTGCAGCTCGAGCACATCGACACCGTGACGACGGCCGCGGCGCAGGTCTCGGAGAACATGTCCGCGCTCACGGCGCTGTTCGCGGCGACCGTCGGCGGGCCGATGATCAAGGTCGCGGCGTTCTCGTACGGCGTGCGACGTGCCCTGTCGGGCCTCGTCGCGGGTGCGGGCAAGGGCCGCTGATGCGCCGGCTGGTCTGGGTCGGTGTCGGCGTCGTCGTGACCGTCGTCGTGATCCGCCAGGGACGCCGCGTCGTCGAGGCGTACCTGCCGCCCGGCACGACGGACGTCGTCGAGGGCGTCGGGCGCTTCCGCGGCGCGCTGGCCACGGCGCGGCGCGAGTTCGCCGCCGGGCTCGCCGAGCGCGAGCAGCAGCTGCGCCACGAGCTGGTCGGCGACGTCGACGTCGACGCGCTGCGCGCGCAGCGCCCGCAGCGGGTCGACGACCTGCGCCGGGCGTGGGACGCGCGGCGCGGGGGACCGGGTCGGGACGTCCCGCGCGAGTGGGGCGCGGGACCGACCGAGGACCCCGACGACGACGACGGCTACGCCTTCTTCTAGCCTGGCCGGACCGGCCGGGAACACGCGCCGCACGAGAGCGGGCGCTGCACCTGACACGACCACGTCCCGCACGGGACACCGAAGCGACTCACGAGGACACCATGCGCACCGCCGAGATCCGCCAGCGTTGGCTCGACTACTTCGAGGGCCGGGGCCACACCGTGGTGCCGTCGGCCCCGCTGATCTCGCCGGACCCCTCGACGCTGTTCGTCATCGCCGGCATGGTGCCGTTCATCCCGTACATGCTCGGCGAGCAGACGGCCCCCTGGCCGCGCGCGACGAGCGTGCAGAAGTGCGTCCGGACCCTCGACATCGAGGAGGTCGGCAAGACCACCCGGCACGGCACCTTCTTCCAGATGAACGGCAACTTCTCCTTCGGCGACTACTTCAAGGAGGGGGCGATCACCTACGCGTGGGAGCTCGTCACCGGGTCGCAGGCGGACGGTGGCTACGGCTTCGACCCGGAGAAGATCTGGGTGACCGTCTTCCACGACGACGACGAGGCGGCCGCGCTGTGGAAGCGGATCGCGGGCCTGCCCGACGAGCGCATCCAGCGCCGGGGGATGAAGGACAACTTCTGGTCCACGGGTGCGCGCGGACCGGCGGGCCCGTGCTCGGAGATCTACGTCGACCGCGGCCCGGAGTTCGGCGCCGAGGGCGGGCCGGTCGTCGACGAGGACCGCTACGTCGAGATCTGGAACCTCGTGTTCATGCAGTACGAGCGCGGCGACGGGGGCGGCAAGGAGGACTTCCCGATCCTCGGCGACCTCAAGCAGAAGAACATCGACACCGGCATGGGCCTCGAGCGCGTCGCGTACCTGCTGCAGGGCGTCGGCAACATGTACGAGATCGACGAGGTCCGGCCCGTCATCGACGGCGCCGTCCAGATGTCCGGCCGCCGGTACGGCGCGAACCGCGACGACGACGTGCGCATGCGGGTCGTCGCCGACCACGTCCGCTCGGGCCTCATGCTCATGGGCGACGGCGTGACGCCGTCGAACGAGGGCCGCGGGTACGTCCTGCGCCGCCTGCTGCGCCGCTCGATCCGCGCGATGCGCCTGCTGGGCGTCGACGACCCCGCGCTGCCCGTCCTGCTGCCGATGAGCCGCGACGCGATGGGCGCGTCCTACCCGGAGCTCGTGCGGGACTTCGACCGCATCAGCCAGGTCGCGTACGCCGAGGAGGAGACGTTCCGCCGCACGCTCGCGGCCGGGACGACGATCCTCGACACCGCGGTGCAGGCCGTGAAGGGCAGCACCGTCCCGGTGCTCTCCGGCGACCAGGCGTTCGCGCTGCACGACACGTACGGCTTCCCGATCGACCTCACGCTCGAGATGGCGGCCGAGCAGGGCGTCGCCGTCGACGAGACGGCGTTCCGGACGCTCATGCAGGCGCAGCGGGAGCGGGCGCGTGCGGACGCCCTCGCGAAGCGCGCCGGACGCGCCGACACCGCGGCGTACCAGGAGCTGCACTCGACGCTCAGCGAGCAGGCGGCCAAGCCCGTGCAGTTCGTCGGGTACACCGACGCCGAGGCGCGTGCCAAGGTCGTCGGCCTGCTCGTCGACGGCGTGCCGTCGCCCGCGGCGACCGCGCCGGCCGAGGTCGAGGTCGTGCTCGACGTCACCCCGTTCTACGCGGAGGCGGGCGGCCAGCAGGCCGACACCGGCGTCATCGTCCTCGACGGCGGTGCCCGGATCGAGGTCGACGACGTGCAGGCGCCCGTGAAGGGCCTGTCCGTGCACCACGGCCGGCTCGTCGACGGCACGGTCGCGTTCGGCGAGTCCGGTGTCGCGCGCATCGACCTCGGTCGCCGTCGCGCGATCGCGCGGGCCCACACGGCCACGCACCTCGTCCACAAGGCGCTGCACGAGTCGGTCGGGGAGAGCGCGACCCAGGCGGGCTCGCTCAACGCGCCGAGCCGGCTGCGCTTCGACTTCCGCTCGCCGTCCGCGACGCCGTCCGAGGTCGTCGCGGAGATCGAGCAGCGCGTCAACGACCGCCTGCGCGACGACCTCGAGGTGACCGAC
>PJUC01000330.1_pt1 | contig 23668 bp, 21 predicted proteins | sample 1512161 | NCBI WGS metagenome assembly PJUC01 (sample SAMN08177676, study PRJNA422409) | Soil metagenome, whole genome shotgun sequencing project. | isolation source: Soil enriched on filter paper | place: USA: Madison | collected 2015-01-15
GCCGGACCGGCCCCGCGGGTCGTGCGGTCAGGCCTGGACGCGCTCCAGGACGAGCTCGCGGACGCGGCCGGCGTCGGCCTGCCCGCGCGTCGCCTTCATGACGGCGCCGATGATCGCGCCGACCGGACCGAGGTTGCCCGACCGGATCTTCTCCGCGATGTCCGGCTGGGCGGCCAGCGCGTCGTCGATCGCCGCGAGCAGCGGACCGTCGTCGGAGACGACCTCCAGGCCACGCGCGACCACGACGGCCTCCGGCTCGCCCTCGCCGGCCAGGACGCCCTCGAGCACCTGGCGCGCGAGCTTGTCGTTGATCCGGCCGTCGTCGACGAGCTTCTGCAGCGCGCCGATCTGCGCGGGCGTGATCGGCAGCGCCTCGAGCTCGACCTCCTGCTGCTTCGCGGTGCGGGCGAGCTCGCCCATCCACCACTTGCGGGCCGCCGCGGGCGACGCCCCGGCCGCGACCGTCGCCTCGATGAGCTCGACCGCCCCCGCGTTCACGACGTCGCGCATCTCCGCGTCGGCGTAGCCCCACTCCCCCTGCAGCCGGCGGCGACGGGCCGCCGGGAGCTCGGGCAGCGCGGCACGGATCTCCTCGACCCACGCGCGGTCAGGCGCGATCGGCACCAGGTCGGGCTCCGGGAAGTACCGGTAGTCCTCCGCGTCGGACTTGATGCGGCCCGACGTCGTCGACCCCGTGTCCTCGTGCCAGTGCCGGGTCTCCTGGACGATCGTGCCGCCCTCGTCGAGCACCGCCGCCTGGCGGCTGATCTCGTACCGCACCGCCCGCTCGACCGAGCGGAACGAGTTGACGTTCTTCGTCTCCGTGCGGGTGCCCAACGCCGACTCCGGCGTGGGCCGCAGCGACACGTTGACGTCCGCGCGCACGTTGCCGCGCTCCATCCGGGCCTCGGACACGCCCAGCGCCCGGAACAGGTCCCGCAGCGTCTGCACGTAGGCGCGGGCCACCTCGGGCGCCCGCTCCCCCGCACCCGTGATCGGCTTGGTGACGATCTCCACGAGCGGGATGCCCGCCCGGTTGTAGTCGACCAGCGAGTACTCCGCGCCGTGGATGCGGCCCGTGGAGCCGCCGACGTGGGTGTTCTTGCCCGCGTCCTCCTCCATGTGCGCGCGCTCGATCTCGACGCGGAACGTCGACCCGTCCTCCAGCTCGACGTCGACCCAGCCCTCGTACGCGATCGGCTCGTCGTACTGCGACGTCTGGAAGTTCTTCGGGACGTCCGGGTAGAAGTAGTTCTTCCGCGCGAACCGGCAGGACTCCGCGATCGAGCAGTTCAGCGCGAGGCCGATGCGGATCGCGTACTCGACGGCCGTGCCGTTCACGACCGGCAGCGAGCCGGGCAGCCCCAGCGACACGGGCGTCACCGACGTGTTCGGCTCCTCGCCGAAGCCCGCGGGCGCGCCGTCGAACATCTTGGTGCGCGTGCCGAGCTCGACGTGCACCTCGATGCCGATGACCGGGTCGAAGCGCGTGACCGCCTCGTCGTAGTCCACGAGCGCCGTCATCGGGTCTCCTCCAGCTCAGGGGCCTGCGCCAGCAGCGGACCGCCCCACTCCTGCTCCAGCAGCGCCTCGAGCGCGGCGCCCACCCGGTACAGCCGGTCGTCGGCCTTCGCCGGCGCGAGCACCTGGAAGCCGACGGGCAGGCCGTCGTCCGACAGGCCGTTCGGCACCGACAGCCCCGGGACGCCCGCGAGGTTCGCGGGGATCGTCGCGACGTCGTTGAGGTACATCGCCAGCGGGTCGTCGAGCTTCTCGCCGAGCTTGAACGCCGTGGTCGGCGCGGTCGGCGACACCAGCACGTCGGCCTGCGCGAACGCCGCCTCGAAGTCCCGCTGGATGAGCGTGCGGACCTTCTGCGCCGAGCCGTAGTAGGCGTCGTAGTAGCCCGCCGACAGCGCGTACGTGCCGAGGATGACGCGACGCTTGACCTCGTCGCCGAAGCCCTGCCCGCGCGTGGCCGACATGACGCGCTCGGCCGTCGGGTTGTCCTCCGGCACGACCCGCAGCCCGAAGCGCATGCCGTCGAACTTCGCCAGGTTGCTCGACGCCTCGCTCGGCATGATCAGGTAGTACGCGCCGAGCGCGTACTCGAAGTGCGGGCAGGAGACCTCGACGATCTCCGCGCCCGCCCGCTCCAGCAGAGCGAGCGACTCGGTGAACCGGGCCAGCACGCCGGGCTGGTAGCCCTCGCCCTGCAGCTCGCGGATGACCCCGACACGCACGCCCGTCAGGTCGCCGCCCGCACCCTGCCGGGCCGCCGCGACGAGCGCCGGCAGCGGCTCCGGGATCGACGTCGAGTCGAGCGGGTCGTGCCCGCCGATGAGCTCGTGCAGCAGCGCCGAGTCGAGCACCGTGCGCGTCACCGGACCGGCCTGGTCGAGCGACGACGCCATCGCGATGAGGCCGTAGCGCGACACCGACCCGTACGTCGGCTTCACGCCGACCGTGCCCGTCACGGCGCCGGGCTGGCGGATCGAGCCGCCCGTGTCCGTGCCGATCGCGAGCGGCGCCTCGTAGGCCGCGACCGCCGCGGCGGAGCCGCCGCCGGACCCGCCGGGGATCCGGTCCAGGTCCCACGGGTTGTGCGTGTTGCCGTACGCGGAGTGCTCGGTCGAGGAGCCCATCGCGAACTCGTCCATGTTCGTCTTGCCGAGGATCGGCAGGCCCGCGGCCTTGATCCGCTCGACGAGCGTCGCGTCGTACGGGGGCACCCAGCCCTCGAGGATCTTCGAGCCCGCGGTCGTCGGCAGGCCCTTCGTCACCACGACGTCCTTGACGGCGATCGGGACGCCCGCGAGCGGGTGCAGCTCCTCGCCGGCGGCCCGGCGCGCGTCGACGTCGGCCGCGGTCGCGAGCGCCTGCTCGGCGCTGACGTGCAGGAACGCGTGCACGGCACCATCGACGGCGGCGATCCGGTCGAGGTGCGCCTGCGTCACCTCGACGCTCGTCACCTCGCCCGCGGCGAGCTTCTCGGCGAGGGCGGCGGCGCTCAGCCGCGTCCAGTCGGTCACGCGTCCTCCCCCAGGATCTGCGGCACGAGGAACTTGCCGTCCTGCGCGGCCGGCGCGGCGGCGAGCACCGCGTCACGGTCCACCGGGGCGACCGGGACGTCGGGGCGGAACACGTTGGTCAGCGGCAGGGGGTGGCTGGTGGCCGGCACGTCGGGCGTGGCGATCTCGCTCACGCGCGCGACCGACTCGACGATGACGTCGAGCTCGCCCGCGAGGCGGTCGATCTCCGCCGGCGTCAGGTCGATCCGGGCCAGCCCCGCCACGCGCGCGACCTCGTCGCGAGAGAGGGAGGACATGGCGGAGAGTCTAGTCATCGGCGAGGTGCCGTCCGTGGGCCGTGACCGCGCCCCGCGCGACGGGCCGTCGACCGGCGGTGCCCCACCGCCGTGATGTAGACGCACGTCTACATCACGGCCTACCCTGGCGCCATGCGCACGGTCGGGACCCGGGAGCTCAAGCAGAACCCCAACGCGGTCATCCAGGAGGTCCTGGCCGCGGACGAGGCGATCGCGATCACCACGCACGGCAGGCCGACCGGTGTGCACCTGGTCGCCGACCGGACGCGTTCCGCGCGCTGGGTCCGGGGCCACGACCTGCTCGGCGTCCGCCCGTCGACCCCTGACGACTCCGCGCTGCTCAAGGCGCAGATCGACGCCGCCCGCGACGACGAGGACGTCGAGGACCCGTGGGAGCCGCGGTCGTGATCCTGCTCGACACGAACGTGCTCATCGACCTGCACCTCTACCGTCTCGATCCCGACGAGCTGTACGGCGCGAGCATGCTCTCGCGGGCCGAGCTCGAGTTCGGCGTCAATGCCGCGCCCTCGATGCGCGCGGCCGGGGAGCGACTCGCTCGCCTCCACGACCTCGACGCCCTGTTCGACTGGATCGAGTTCGACCTCGCCTCGACCCGCTCGTACGGCATCGTCGCGCACCGCGCCCGCGTCTCCGGCGCGCGCGTCCGCGGCAAGGACGCGCTCATCGCCGCCCAGGCGCACCGGCACGGGGCCGCCGTCATGACCGAGAACGTGGACGACTTCGAGCCGTTCAGCCACCTCGTCGAGATCGTCCGCCCGTCGCGGCTGTGACCACGGGCCTACCCTGGAGGCATGGCGTCGCCCGAGGACATGATGGCCGCGGTCACCGAGGGGATGCGGTCGCGCACCGGTCGTGACCTCGGCGAGTGGGTCCACCTCGTGCGGACCGACAGCGGTCTCGACCCGCTCGACCAGAAGGCCGTCCGCGCGTGGCTGCGCGACGTGCACGGCGTCCCGCAGAACACCCAGTGGGCGATCGGGTTCTCCGTCGCGGAGTCCGCGGGCTGGCAGCGGCCGAGCATCGACGCGTACGTCGACAGCCAGTACGCGGGCCCCCGCGCCGCGCTCCGTCCGATCTACGACGCCGTCGAGGACGCGATCATCGCGCTCGGCGACGCCGTGCAGCGGGAGGGCCGCGGCACGTACGTGCCCTTCGTCCGCGCCCGCCAGTTCGCCGCGGTCGCCGCCACGACCGCGAAACGCGTCGACGTCGGGCTGCGGTTCGTCTCGCCGCCCGACAGCCCGCGGCTCGTGCCCGCGAAGACGCCCGGGTCCGCCACGCACAAGGTCGGCCTGACCGACGTCTCGCAGGTCGACGACGACCTCCGCGCCCTGCTGCGCGCGGCCTACGAGCAGAACGGCTGACCGGTGCCGTTCCACGGGCCGGACGGCGAGCCGTTCGACGGCCTGCACCTGCGCGAGTGGGGCCCGGACGACTGGAACGCATTCCGCCTGGAGCGCACCGTCGTCTACACGCACCCCCGCTGGCCCGGGCAGACGTTCGAGGCACCGGCGGGCACCCGCACCGACCTCGCGTCCGTGCCGTGGCCCGTGTGGGGCGTCATCGCACCGCTCGGGCGGCAGGCGCGCGCCGCGGTCCTGCACGACCACGGCTCCGCGCTGGCCCGCACCGACCCGCCCGCGCAGGGGTGGGAGCGGCGGCGGACCATCGACGACGTCTTCCGCGTCGCCCTGGAGGAGACCGGGGTGTCCCGGCTGCGCGCGCACGTCATGTGGGCGGCGGTCGGCGTCGGCCGGTACGTCGAGCACCGCACCGCCGTCGGCGTCCTGCTGATCGCATTCGTCGTCGCGTGGTGGGCGGCGCTCGTGTGGGGCGTCGTCGCCGGGGCGTCGTGGCCCGTGTGGGTCGGCCTCGCGGCCGCGGCGGGTCTCGCCTGCCTGATCGCCCGGCGTGACGCCGCGCTCGTCGCATCCCTGCTCGCGCTCGGCTGGCTCTACGCGCTGCTCGCCGCCGCAGCGCTCGTGACGCTCGCCGTGCAGGTCGTCGTCTGGGCCGTCGCGTGGGTCGTGTCGCTCGTGCACGGCGGGCCGCGGCCCGTCATCCGGCCGACGCGCGTGCGGGTCGCCGGGCGGTGAGGCCCGACGGCCGTCGGGGCCGTCGCGTCGTCAGGACGCGCGCTCGACCGCCTCGTGCACCAGCGACAGCAGCGCCTCGCCGTACGCGTCCGCCGCGGTCTCCGCGCCGAACACCTGCTCCGGGTGCCCGGGCCGCTCGACGAGCACCTGGTACGACCCGTCCGTCGAGCGCGCGAGGCTGCGGAACGTCCCGCCGAGCAGGTCGCGGAGCTGGTCCTCACGTGGCAGCCACAGCGCGTCCTCCTGCGCGACCGAGTCGAGCGCCCACTCCGTCGTCCCGTTGAACCCGAGGATCGTGCCCGTGGGGTACGTGTGCGCCTCGATCGTCATCTCGCTGATCGTGAAGACCTCCCCGTACATCTCCGGGGAGAGCACGGCGAAGCGGTCGCCGGACGCGGGACGCCAGCGCAGGCCCGCGTCGCGGAGACGGAGCGCGAGGTCGACGGTGATCATGCGTCCAGTATCGGCCGCGCACGTCGGGACGGCACCCGGTCCGGCCGCGCGTCAGCGCAGGACGACCGACTCGTACCGCCCGGCCATCACGACTCGACGCAGGCCGTCGAGCACCGTCATGGCGTACACGTCGGCAGGCGCCCCGAGGTCGTCGAACGACTTCTCCCAGACGACCTCGCCCGTCGCGAGCGACACCGCCCGCACCGTGTCCTCGCCACGCACCAGGACGGTACGGCCGTCCGTCGCGACCTGCGCGTCCCCCTCGCCGAGGTCGGTGCTCCACACCAGGCCGCCGTCCTGGCCGTCCAGCAGGGCGAGACCGAGGATCGTCGCCACGAGCACCTGCCCGTCCAGGACCGCGAGCGGCCGCTTGCCGTCGGCGACCCACAGGACCGAGTCGTCAGCGGCCCGTCCGACAACCCCGGCACCGAAGCCACCGACACGGGCGCCGAGGACAACGTCGGGCAGCGAGCCGTCGTCGGCCACGAGCGCCGGGACCTCCTCCTGGACGAGCAGACCGTCGTCGCCGACCACCATCCGCACGCCGGTGGCGACGACCTCTCCGGTGGAGGCCGTGACCCCGACGCTCTCGGCTCGTACCTCTGGTGCGTCGAGCGCCACCCCCGCGCGCGCGACGACCCACGTCGTGCGGAGGCTATGCACCGCGACACGGTCGCCCTGGCCGTCGAGCCACGCCATCGGCACGCCGCCGGCGTCGGCCTCCACGAGGTCTGGGCTCGTCCACTCCCACCGGACCTCACCCGAGCGCGGGTCGGCGGCAGTGACGTGCCAGCGCAGCGGTGGCGTCGTCCGTGCCACCCCGCCGTCCGCTGCGACGCCGGACAGGTACACGAGGTCGTCGCCCACCGGGGTCACCGACGTCCCGGCACCGCTGGACATCGTCCGGTACAGAACGCCGTCGACCGGATCCAGGAGCCACGTCGTCGTCGCCAGCGGGCTCGACGCGTAGTCGCCGCGTGCTGCTCCGCACACCACGGCGGGGGGCGACCCGTGCGCCGCCATGCACCAGGTGGATCCGATCCTCGCGGCGGCAGCCGCCAGTGCCTGCTCGGCGTCCTGCGCACCACCGACGTCGTCCGTCAGCCAGTACGGTCGCTCGTCGAGGTCGGGCAGGGCGACGTCGACCGCGGTCGACCAGCGCCGCGTCCCGTCGTCCGCATCGAGCGCGACCACCTGCACGTCCGCGCCGCGACGCTGGACCCCGACGACGACGTCGCCGACCGTCGCGCCCGTCCGCAGCACTTCCGCCTCGGTCGGGTCGGCGGTCCAGGCCGCCGTGAGGCCGTCGTCGAAGGGCATCGCGACGCCGTGAGCGTCGGCGAACCGCGCCGCAAGCACCTCGTCCGACGCGCGGTGCCGCAGGTCGAGGACCAGCTGCGCCCCGGCGAGGGCGAGCGCGACGACGCCGAGACCAGCGCCGACGACGGCGACCCGCCGCGGTCTCCGGGACCGGTGTGCCAGGGGGCGCGCCGGACCGGACTCCGCGTCGGCGAGGTCGTGCTCGTCGAGCACGACCTCGTTCATCCCCCTGCGCATGCCCGCAGCGTAGGACCGAGGCCCGACGCGCGTCGCCCGCCCGGCGACCACGACCCGGCGGCCGCCCCTCCGCTGCGGCCGGGTCGTGGTCGGTCAGCGCGTGCTGAACGCCGCGTCGAACGCCGCGGCGGGCGGGTCGAACGCGTTGCGGCGGACGAACTCCAGCGCCTCGGGGGCGCCGAGCAGCCGGTCCATCCCGGCGTCCTCCCACTCCACCGAGATCGGCCCGGAGTAGCCGATGTGGTTGAGCGCCCGGAACGACGCCTCCCACGGCACGTCCCCGCGGCCGGTCGACACGAAGTCCCAGCCGCGGCGCGGGTCGGCCCACGGCAGGTGCGAGCCGAGCCGCCCGTTGCGGCCGTTGCCGAGGCGGAGCTTCACGTCCTTGCAGTCCACGTGGTAGATCCGGTCGCGGAACTCGAGGATGAAGTCGACGGGGTCGAGCTGCTGCCAGACGAAGTGGCTGGGGTCCCAGTTGAGGCCGAACGCCTCGCGGTGGCCGATGGCCTCCAGGGTCCGCACGGTCGTCCAGTAGTCGTAGGCGATCTCGCTGGGGTGGACCTCGTGCGCGAACCGGACGCCGACCTCGTCGAAGACGTCGAGGATCGGGTGCCAGCGGTCGGCGAAGTCCTGGTAGCCGGCGTCGACCGCGGCCTCGGAGACGGGCGGGAACATCGCGACGTACTTCCAGATGGACGACCCGGTGAAGCCGACGACGGTGTCGACGCCGAGCTTCGCGGCGAGCCGGGCGGTGTGCTGCATCTCCTGCGCGGCGCGCTGCCGGACGCCTTCGGGGTCGCCGTCGCCCCACACCCGGTCGGACAGGATGTCGCGGTGCCGCTCGTCGATGGGGTCGTCGCAGACGGCCTGGCCCTTGAGGTGGTTGGAGATCGCGAAGACCTTCAGCCCGTGCCGGTCGAGGATCTCGCGGCGCGAGTCGACGTACGCGTCGTCGTCCCACCGCCACGGGTCCAGGTGGTCGCCCCAGCAGGCGATCTCGAGGCCGTCGTAGCCCCAGCCGGCGGCGAGGCGTGCGACCTCCTCGAACGGCAGGTCGGCCCACTGGCCGGTGAAGAGCGTGATCGGACGGGTCATCGTCAGGCCTCCGTTCCAGCCGGCTCGGGGGCCGGCGCGGGGATGTCGGTCCAGGTGCTGCGGTCGGCGGCGGACCGCTCGACGGCGTCGAGGACGCGCTGCACCTGGAGCCCGTCGGCGAAGCTCGGGCGGGGCTGGCGGTGGTCGGCGACGTCGCGGACCAGGTCGACGGCCTGGTGCGTGAAGGCGTGCTCGTAGCCGAGCCCGTGCCCCGGGGGCCACCACGAGGCGACGTACGCGTGCTCGGGCTCGGTGACGACGATGCGGCGGAACCCCGCCTCCCACGCGGGCAGCGACGCGTCGAAGTAGTGCAGGACGTTCATGTCCTCGAAGTCGAACGCGAGGGACCCGGCGGAGCCGTTCACCTCGACGCGGATCGCGTTCTTGCGGCCGTACGCGAACCGCGTCGCCTCGAACGTGGCGAGGCCGCCGCCGGACAGGCGCGCGAGGAAGACGGCGGCGTCGTCGACGGTCACGGGGCCGGTCTCCCCGGAGGTCGAGCCGGTCCCGGACAGCCCGCTGAACGCGCCCGCGACGGGCCGCTCGCGGACGAACGTCTCGAGCAGCGCCGACACCCCGGTGAGGTGCTCGCCGGTGACGAACTGCGCGAGGTCGACGACGTGCGCGCCGATGTCGCCCAGCGCCCCCGACCCGGCCTTCTGCTTGTCGAGCCGCCACGACAGGGGTGCCTGCGGGTCGGCGATCCAGTCCTGCAGGTACTGCGCGCGCACGTGCCGGACGGTGCCGATCCGCCCTTCGGCGACGAGCCGCCGCGCGAGCTGGATCGCCGGGACCCGCCGGTAGGTGAAGCCGACCATGGCGAGCGCCCCGGCGTCGCGGCCGGCGGACGCGGCGCGGACCATCGCCTCGGCCTCCTCGACCGAGTTGGCCAGCGGCTTCTCGCACAGCACGTGCTTGCCGGCCTCGAGCGCGGCGACCGCGATCTCGGCGTGCGTGTCGCCCGGCGTGCAGACGTCCACGAGGTCGACGTCGTCGCGGGCGACGAGCGCCGTCCAGTCCGTCTCCGTGTCCCGCCAGCCCAGCCGGTCGGCGGCGGCGCGCACGGCGCCCGCGTTCCGGCCGGCGACGACCGCCATGTCGGGGTGCAGCGGCAGGTCGAAGAACCGCGGGGCGTTGCGCCACCCCTGCGAGTGCGCCACGCCCATGAAGGCGTACCCCACCATGCCGATGCCGAGCCGTGGGAGCGCGTCGGGTGCTGTCACGGGTCCTCCTGGGTCGAGGGTGCGCCGGGCGGGCCTGCGGAGTGCCCGCCCGGCGCGGTGCTGGCTGGTGCGTGCGGGTCAGGACTCGAAGGCCGTCGGCAGGTAGCGGTCGACGTTCTCCTTGGTGACGACGGGCGCGTAGAGCTGGATGGTGCGCGGCACCTCCACCTCGACGAGGTCGCTCATCGACTTGCCCTGGACCAGCAGGCGGGCGAGCTTGATGCCGTCGGCGGCCTGCGTGGACGGGTAGATGACGGTCGCCTTCAGCACCGTGTTGTCGGCCTTGATCGCGTCCATGACGTTCTTCGAGCCGGCGCCGCCGACCATGAAGAACTCGTCGCGGCCCGCGTTCTCGATGGCTGCGAGGACGCCGACGCCCTGGTCGTCGTCGTGGTTCCAGATGGCGTCGAGCTCGGGCGCGGCCTGCAGCAGGTTCGCCGCGGCCGCCTCGCCGCCCTGGACGGTGAAGTCGGCGGCGACGCGGTTGCTCACCTCGAGGCCGCACTCGCCGAGCGCGTCGGAGAAGCCGCGGCTGCGGTCCTGCGTGAGCGGCAGCGAGTCGATGCCGGCGATCTCCGCGACCTTCGCGCCGGCCGTGCCGCCGAGCTGCTCGCAGATGTAGTGCCCGGCGCTCACGCCCATGCCGTAGTTGTCGCCGAGGACGGTCGTGCGGGCCGCGTTCGGGTCGTCGAACTCGCGGTCGACGTTGACGACGACGATGCCGGCCTGCATGGCCTGGGTCGCGACCTCGGTGAGCGCCGCGCCGTCGAACGGGAGCAGCACGATCGCGTCCACGCCGTCGTTGATGAACTGCTCGATCTGGCTGATCTGCAGGTTGACGTCGTTGGTCGCCTCGGCCTGCACGAGCTCGACGTCGGAGTACTTCTCGGCCTCGGCGACCGCCGACTTCGTGATGGCGCCCATCCAGCCGTGGTCGGCGGCCGGCGCGGAGAAGCCGATCGTGACGGTGTCGCCGGGCTCGTCGTTCCCCGAGCCCGCGGCGACCGGGGCGGCGCCCGTGCTGTCGTCGGACGTGTCCTCGGGCGTGTTCGACGTGCAGCCCACCACGAGGGCGAGGGCGGTGGCGGTACCGGCGACGGCGAGCCAGCGGCGGCGCAGAGGTGCGGACATGACGATCCTCCTTGATCGGGATGCTTCCGGTGGAGCGTGGGGACGTGCCGGAGTGGGGTCGGGGATGCGGGCGTGCGGGGACGGCGCGTCAGGTGACCGCGCGGGAGCGCTCGGCGATGCGCTGCTGGAGGATGACCGCGACGACGATGATCACGCCCTTCGCGACCGCCTGCGCCGAGATGGACAGGTTGTTCTGCGTGAACACGTTGGTGAGCGTCGTGAAGATGAGGACGCCCAGCACGGTGCCGACGATCGTGCCGCGACCACCGGCCAGCAGGGTGCCGCCGACGACGACGGCGGCGATCGCGTCGAGCTCGTAGTAGAGGCCGTTGGTCGACGAGCCCGCCGTCGTGCGGCCGAGCATCATGACGCCGCCGATGCCCGCGGCGAGCCCGGACAGCGCGTACAGGTACATGGTGTGGCGCTTGACGTTGATGCCCGCCAGGCGGGCCGCCTCGGGGTTGCCGCCGACCGCGACCGTGCGCCGCCCGAACGTCGTCCGGTTGAGCAGGACCCAGCCGACGACCGCGACGACCGCGAAGATCCAGACCAGCATCGGGATGCCGAGCGGTGCGAGCCGGAAGACGTCGGAGAAGGCCGGGACGCGGACGACCTGCGTCTGACGGTTCGCGATCATCTCCGCCAGGCCGCGCGCGGCCACCATCATCGCGAGCGTCGCGATGAACGCGACGACCCTCCCGTACGCGATGAGGACGCCGTTGACGACGCCCGCGCCGAGCCCGACCGCGAGCGCGGTGAACACCATGACGGACCAGTGGAAGTCGTTCGCCATGGTCTGCGTGGCGAGCGTCGACGCCCAGACGGACGACAGCCCGATGACGGACCCGACCGACAGGTCGATGCCGCCGCCGGTGATGACGAACGTCATGCCGATGGAGATCACGCCGAGCACGGCCGCGAGGCGCAGGATCGTCATGAGGTTGTCGAAGCTCGCGAACCGCTCGCCGGCGGTGACGAACCCGACGAGGCACACGAGCAGGAGCGCGATGACGAGGCCGAGGTTGCGACCGGCGGCACCGCGCAGGGGGTTGCGCATGCGGCGGTCGACGGCGGTCTTGCCGCCGCTGCCCTCGATCCGGGCGGTCTCGTCCGCGGCGGGGACACGCGCGGAGGCGGGGGTTCCGTGCTCGCTCACGCGGCACTTCCTTCCATGACGAGGTCGAGCACGCGGTGCTCGTCGATCTCGGACGCGGGGCCGGTGTGCACGACGCGCCCCTCGGACAGGACGAGGACGCGGTCGGACAGGCCGAGCACCTCCTCGATCTCGCTGGACACGACGACGACCGCGACGCCCTGGGCGGTGAGCTGCGCGACGATGCCGTAGATCTCGGCCCGGGCGCCGACGTCGACGCCGCGGGTGGGCTCGTCGAGCAGCAGGACGCGGCACCCGTGCACGAGCCACCGGGCGAGCAGGACCTTCTGCTGGTTGCCGCCGGACAGGGTGCGGGCCGTGCGGTCGGGGTCGGACGGGCGCAGGTCGAGCGCCTCGATCTGCTCGCGGGCGGTGCGCCGCTCGGTCGGCTCGTCGAGGAACGACGCGTTCGCGGTGCGGGCGAACGTCGACAGCGTGATGTTGCGGTAGACGGGCTCGTCGAGCAGCAGGCCCTGGCTCTTGCGCTCCTCGGGGCACAGGCCGATGCCGGCGCGGACGGCGGCACCGACGGAGCCCGCGCGGACGGCCCTGCCGTCGACGCCGACCGTGCCGGTGGTGGCCCTGCGGGCGCCGAACACCGTCTCGAGGATCTCCGAGCGGCCGGACCCGACGAGCCCGGCGAGCCCGACGACCTCGCCCGCGCGCACGTCGAAGGACACGTCGGTGAACTCGCCGCGCAGGCTCAGGCCCTCGACCTTCAGCACGGTCGGGGCGTCGGCCGCGACCGGGGGCCGGCGCGGGATCGCGTACTCGACCGTCCGGCCGGTCATGAGGCGGATGAGCTCGGCGGTCGGCGTGCTCGCGGCAGGCAGCCCGCCCGCGACGGTGCGACCGTCCTTGAGCACGGTGATCCGGTCGCCGATCTGCCGGATCTCCTCGAGGCGGTGTGAGATGTAGACGACGGCGACGCCCTGCGACGTGAGCTCGCGGACGACGCGGAAGAGGTTCGCGACCTCTTCGCTGTCGAGCACGGCGGACGGCTCGTCCATCACGATGACGCGCGCGTCGTGCGACAGGGCGCGGCCCATGCTGACGATCTGCTTGCCCGCGGCGGACAGGCTGCCGACCTCGCGGTGCGGCGAGATGTCGGGGTGGCCGAGGCGGCGCAGGATCTCCCGGGTCCGCTGGGTCGCGGCGCGACGCTGCGTGAAGCCGCCGCTCGCGAGCTCGTGGCCGAGGTAGAGGTTCTCCGCGACGGACAGGCCGTCGACGACGTCGAGCTCCTGGTACATGGTCGCGACGCCGAGCTTCAGCCCCGCGACGGGGTGGGCGATGGTCACGGGGCTGCCGTCGAGGAGGATCTGCCCCTCGTCGGGCTGGTGCGCGCCCGCGAGCACCTTGATGAGCGTGGACTTGCCGGCACCGTTCTGGCCGAGCAGGCAGTGCACCTCGCCCGCACGGACCTCGAGGTCCACGCCGTCGAGGGCGCGCGCGCCGGGGAACTGCTTGACGATGCCGCGCATCTGCAGGATCGGCCGGTCGGTCGATCGGTCGTCGGTGACCATGCGGCCGAACGTACGGGGGACTTCTGTCGGCGGTCAAGCAAAAGTTGCCTCGGATGTGGCACAGTTATGCGAACGTGACCTACCAAAGAGGGGATGGTTCACTGTGCGCATGGACGAGCTGGCCAAGGCCGCCCCCAAGCCCACCGGGGTCGGCGAGATGTTCCAGCTCCTGCGCGACGGCCAGCCCCGCACCCGCTCCGACCTGGCCACACTCACCGGACAGGCCCGCTCCACGATCGCCGCGCGCGTCGACGCGCTGCTCGGGTCCGGGCTCGTCGCCCCCGCCGGCGAGGCCACCTCCACCGGCGGCCGGCCCCCCGCGACCTTCGCGTTCAACCCCGCCGCCCGCGTCGTCCTCGCCGTCGACCTCGGCGCCACGCACGCCCGGCTCGCCGTCACCGACCTCGCCGGCACCGTCCTCGCCGAGCACAGCGAGCAGATCGCCATCGCCGACGGACCCGCCCCCGTCCTCGACCGCGTCGCCGAGCTCGGCCACCTGCTGCTCGACAAGGCCGACCGTCAGGCCGACGACCTCGTCAGCGTCGGCGTCGGGCTCCCCGGGCCCGTCGAGCACTCCACCGGGCGCCCCATCAACCCGCCGATCATGCCCGGCTGGGACGACGCCGACGTCCCCGGCCACCTCGGCCGCCGGCTGCACGTGCCCGCCCTCGTCGACAACGACGTCAACATCATGGCGCTCGGCGAGCACGCCACCGCCTGGCGCACCGTCGACCACCTGCTCTTCGTCAAGGTCGCCACCGGCATCGGCGCCGGGATCATCTCCGACGGCGCCATCCGCCGCGGCGCGCAGGGAGCCGCCGGCGACCTCGGCCACATCGCCGTCCCCGGCGGGCTCGACCTGCCGTGCCGGTGCGGCAACACCGGCTGCCTCGAGGCCGTCGCCAGCGGGCCCGCCATCGCGACCGCCCTGCAGGCCCAGGGACTCGACGCCCGCAGCAGCGCCGACGTCGTCGCGCTCGTCCGCTCCGGCGACCTCGCCGCGGGCCGGGAGGTCCGCGAGGCCGGACGGCACATCGGCGAGGTCCTCGCGGCGTGCGTGTCGATGCTCAACCCGTCGATGATCGTCATCGGCGGCGTCGTCGCCGACGCCGGCGAGCACCTGCTCGCGGGGATCCGCGAGGTCGTCTACCGGCGCTCCCTGCCGCTGGCCACCCAGCACCTGCGCATCGTCACGTCCCGCACCGGCGCCCGCGCTGGCGTCCTCGGCGCCGCGACCATGGCCGCCGAGCACGTCCTGTCCCCCGCCGCGATCGACGCGCTCGTCGGCTGAGCGGGCGTCCCCCGCACCGGCCCCGCCTCCCCGAGCGGCCGGCTCGCACGTCGGCCCGCGCCCCCGGCCAGGCGTCCTCACGCGTCCGCGCGCGCGAGCTCCCGGTACCGGTAGCGGTCCGCCGGGGCGAAGCCGAGCCGCGCGTACAACCGCGCCGCGGCCGCGTTGTGCGCCTCGACCTGCAGGAACGCCCGCCGCGCACCCCGCTCGCGGGCCAGGTCCAGCGCCCGCAGCGTGAGCGTGCGGCCCAGCCCGCGCCGTCGCGCAGCCGGGTCCACGACCAGGCACGACAGCCCCACCCAGTCCTCCGCGAACGCACCGCGGATCGCCGCGACGGGTCGTCCCGCGTCGAGCGCCGTCAGGTACACCGCGGGCGCCCCGTCGAGGATCCGCCGGGCGGTGCCGACGTCCGCCCCCGCGCTCTTGACGCCCAGCCAGGTCGTGAGCCAGGCGTCGTCGGGGTGGCTCGCCACCCGCACGTCGACCCGCCCCGCCGTGGGCCGCGGGAGGTCGTCGAGCGTCCGGACCAGCACGTCCGTGTCGGACGCGACACCGTAGCCGCGCGCGACGAGCGCACGCTCCACGTCGTCCCCGCCCGTCCCCGGGCCGACCCGCACGACCGACGGCAGCCCCGCTGCGGCGTACACCCGCTCGACCTCGTCGAGCGCCGCCTCGACGTCCGCCGGCCGGGTCACCGGGAGCGCGCTGTTCGCCCGCCGCGTCAGCCCGCCCGACTCGCCGACCCGCCACCCGTCCGCCGTCACGTGCGTGCGCAGCGGCGGCCACGTCGCGGCCTCGACCAGCGCGCCCGGGGCGTCCGGCGGCGTCCACGTGCGGACGCGCACCTGGATCCCGTCGTGGGCCCAGTCGCGCGACGGGTCCTCGACGAAGCCGAGCCGGTCGTACAGCCGCTGGGCCGCGCGCATCGCGTCGCTCGTCGACAGCGCCACGCGCCGCGCCCCGTCGGCCACCGCGAACCGCAGCGCCTCGGTCATGAGCTCCTCCGCGACGCCCCGACCGCGCGCCTCGGGCGCGACCGCGAGCATCCGCACCTCGAGCTCGCCGGGCTCGGCGACCTCCGCGTACGACGAGCCGTAGGGAGCGAGCGTCACCGTCCCGACGACCACGCCGCCCGTGCGGTCGCCGGTCCCCGCGCCGCCGCCGGTCCCGCCCGAGCGGGGCACGACCGCCACGAGCAGGATCGCCTCGCGGGCGCGCCGGTGCGCGTCCCGCAGCTCGGCGGCGTACTCGTCGTCGCCCGAGAGCAGCCCGTCCGCGACGTACGCCTCGGCCGCCAGGGCCCCCGCGTCGTCGACGTCCGCACCGACGGCACGACGCACGACGGGCCCGGTGGAGGCCTCGACCTTCACGCGTCGCCCTCAGGGGCGCCGTCCGCGACCGGCGCGCCGACCGCGTCCGGCCCGCCCGCCAGCAGCGCCTCGAACCCGGCCTCGTCGAGGATCCGCAGCCCGAGCTCGCGCGCCTTCGTCTCCTTCGTGCCCGCGTTCTCGCCGACGACGACGAAGTCGGTCTTCTTCGAGACGCTGCCCGCGGCCTTGCCGCCGCGGGACAGGATCGCCTCCTTCGCCTCGTCCCGGCTGAACCGCTCGAGCCCGCCGGTGACGACGACGGTCAGCCCGCGCACGGTGCCGCCGTCGTCGGTGACCTCGAGCGTGCGGGCGACGCCCTCGCTCGCGGCGTCCTCCATCCGCACCCCGGCGGCCGCCCAGGCGTCGACGACGGCCGCGTGCCACGGCGTCGCGAACCAGTCGACGAGGGACTGCGCGATGGTCGGCCCGACCCCCTCGACCCCGGACAGCCGCTCGGCCGCGGCGGCCGGGTCTCCCTCGACGACTGCGCGCAGCGCCGTCATCGAGCGGAACTCCTGCGCGAGGGCGCGTGCAGCCGTCGGGCCCACGTTGCGGATGCTGAGGGCGACGATCGCGCGCCAGAGCTCCTTCTCCTTGGCGAGGTCGAGCTGGTCGAGCAGCGTGCGGGCGGCCGCGGACGGCTCCCAGTCGGGCAGGGTGCGCCCCTCGGCCTCGGCGCGCGTGCGCTCGGCCTTCGTCCACGTGAGCTGGCGACGGAACGGCGCGCGGCGGCGGACGTTGCCGTCCTCGTCCTCGCGCGGCAGGCCGGTCTCGGGGTCGCGCACGACGACCTCGATCTCCCCCAGCGTGCGCAGGCTCGCCTCGCGGACGCGCTCACGCTCGACGTCGGACGCGTCGGGCCCGTACCCGACGAGCGCGAACAGGTCGGCCTCGGTCCGCAGCGGCGGCTCGGCGGGCACGTCGGGCTGCGTCAGCGCGGCGGCCGTGACCTCGCCGAGCGCCTCGATGTCGAACGCGCCCCGAGAGCCGATGTGCTCGACCCGGCCGAGCACCTGCGCGGGGCACGACTCGGCGTTCGGGCAGCGCAGGTCGACGTCGCCCTCGCGCATCGGGCGCAGCGTGGTCCCGCACACCGGGCACTCGGTCGGCATCTGCCACTCGACGCGCTCGACGGTGTCGTCGGGGGCCTGCGGCGCGGGGCCGACGATCTCCGGGATGACGTCGCCTGCCTTGCGCAGCACGACCATGTCGCCGACGCGTACGCCCTTCGCCCGGACGACGTCCTGGTTGTGCAGCGTCGCCTGCCGGACCGTGCTGCCGGAGACGAACACCGGCTCCATGACCGCGAACGGCGTGGCCCGGCCCGTCCGGCCGATGCCGACCTCGATCGCGACGAGACGCGTCACGACCTCCTCCGGCGGGTACTTGTACGCGATCGCCCAGCGCGGGGCCCGGCTCGTCGCCCCGAGTCGCCGCTGGAGGTCGATCTCGTCGACCTTGACGACGATGCCGTCGATCTCGTGCTCGACGTCGTGCCGGTGCTCGCCGTAGTGGTCGATCATCCGCTGCACGCCGTCGAGGTCGTCGACCACGCGCGTGTGCGTCGAGGTCGGGATGCCCCACGACGCGAGCAGGTCGTACACCTGCGACTGCCGCTCGAGGCCCGACCGGCCGACCGTCCCGTCCGCGCCCCACTCCAGCGCCCCGATGCCGTGCGCGTACATCCCGAGCGGCCGCGACGCGGTGACGCGCGGGTCCTTCTGCCGCAGTGAGCCCGCGGCGGCGTTGCGGGGGTTCGCGAACGGGACCTTGCCCGCGGCGACCTGCGCCTCGTTGAGGCGCGCGAACGCCTCGACGGGCAGGAACACCTCGCCGCGGATCTCGATGAGGTCCGGGTGCGTCGACGGGTCGCCCGCGAGCGCGTCCGGGATGGACGCGATGGTCCGCACGTTGAGCGTGACGTCCTCGCCGGTGCGCCCGTCGCCTCGCGTCGCGGCACGGACCAGACGTGCGGCCTCGCCCGGCCGGGGACGCTGGTACAGCAGCGCGATCGCGAGCCCGTCGATCTTCAGCTCGCACAGGTAGTGCGGCCGCGCGCCCCCGAGATCGCGCGCGGCGCGCTCCGCCCACGCCGCGAGGTCCTCGGCGGAGAACGCGTTGTCGAGCGACAGCATGCGCTGCACGTGCGCCGCGGTCGCGAAGTCCGTCGAGAAGGTGCCGCCCACGCGCTGCGTCGGCGAGTCCGGCGTCATCAGGCCCGGGAACTCGTCCTCCAGCGCCTGCAGCTCGCGCAGCCGGGCGTCGTACTCGGCGTCCGACGACGGCGGCGCGTCGAGGATGTAGTACGCGAACTGGTCGGCGTCGATGCGCTCGGCCAGCGCGGTCCACCGGTGGCGTGCCTCGGCGGGGATCTCCTGCTCGGGCGAGGGCGTGGGGGCGTCGTCGACGGCGTCGTTCACCCGCCCATCATCGCGCCCGGCACCCACACGTGCCGCGACGTCCGGCCCGCCGCGCGCGGCGGACGTCGACGTCGCGTCCGGCTCAGCGGCGCAGGCGCGGGACGACGAGCAGCGCGGTCGCCGCGAGGACGCCCCCGCCGGCGAGCAGCGCCCCGGTCGCGGCGAGCCCGGCGGGCGCGGACGCCACGACGACCTCCTGCCGGGCCCCGTCGACGTCCCACGAGCAGACCGACTGCGGAGGTGCGACGAGGTACCGGACGTCGGCACCCGCCTCGTCGGCCGCGTACGCCTGCAGGCACGGGCCGCCGGTCCCGTCGGCGGACGCCTGCAGCGTCCGGGTCCCGATGCCGACGTAGACGACGACGAGCAGGACCAGCCCGACGATCGCCGCCCCGGTCGCGACGAGCACGCCGAGCGCCTGCCCCCGGCTCGTCACGATGCCCCGACGTCGGGGTGCCTGCTGCGTCACCGTCATGCCTCCGCTCGTTCCGCCACGATCCGTCCCGCCCGCAGGAGCCCCGCGAGCGCCGCCCGGGCGTCGTCCGGCGACGCCTGCCCTGCGGTCGCTGCCCCGGCACCCGCGGCTCCGGGCATGGTGCCACCTCGACCCCCGGTGCCCGGCGGGTCGCCGGCGAGCAGCACGACGTCGCGGAGCCCGGCGGCCGGCAGCCCGACCGACCGCCACGGCCGGGTCAGCAGGTCCGCCTGCCCGACGACGTCCGGCCCGGCGCACTGCGACGTCGCCTGCGGGGGAAGCTCGGCCCACAGCCGCAGCCCGCCCTCGACGGCCTCGGCGACCCGCTCCCAGCCGCGCTCGTCCAGCCCGGCGACGGCCAGCGCGACGCCGTCGGCCCGGGCGGCGCGGACGGTCGCGAGCGACGTCCACGCGGTGCCGCCGTGCACGACGACCGCCGCGGCACCGGAGCCGCCCGCCCGAGCACCGTCGGCGACCGTCGCGAGCCGCTCGGCGGCCACGGGACCGGGCACGGCGCGCAGCGCGGCGTACCCCGAGAAGGTCGGCAGGACGCCCGCGACGACCTGGGCGAGCAGCGGCTCGTGCAGCAGGACGGTGACCTGCGCCCCGGGCACGGACCGGTGCACCGCGGCGACGTGCTCGCCGATCCCGGCCGCGATCGACTCCGCGAGCTCCCGGACGGCGCCCGCGTCGGACAGCACCCGGTCGCCGCGCGCGAGGTACAGGCTCGCCGCCAGCGTCAGGGGTCCGGCGACGGGCAGCACGAGCGGGCCCGTGTACCCGTGCGCGGCGACCGCGAGCGCGTCGAGGTCCTCGCGCACGTAGGCGCGGGCACGACCGAGGTCGCCCCCAGGTCGGTCGGCGAGCTTCCAGCCGTGCGGCCCGAGCTCGGCGGGCAGCTCCGCGAGCAGGGCGGCGGCGTGGCCGACGCGGTCGCCCCACGGCCCGCGCGCGGGCAGCAGGACGGTGAACGGCAGGCCGGCGACCTCAGACGGCGCGTCGACGAGGTCGCCGACGACGGTCGACTGGGCCTCGAGCACGTCGGTGCCCGGCCACGCCCCCGTCCCGCTGACGCCCGGCCGTCCGCCGCTCACGCGCGCCCGCCCACGGGCTCGACGACCGTGCCGACGTCCGTCGCGGGCGCGACTCCGGCCGCCGACCCGGTGGCCGCTGGGGCTGCCGCGGGGGCCCCCGCCGCCGGCGGCCGACGCGTCGACGTCACCGTCGCCTGCCCGAGCACGCGCGTGGCGTCGTAGAGGACCACGGACTGCCCCGGCGCCACGCCGTGCAGCCCGGCGGCGGCGTCGACCTCGACGCGCAGCGTGCCGTCGGGTCCGGCCACCGCGGTCGCGGGCACGGGCGTGCCGTGCGCGCGGACCTGCACGGTGCACGACCACGGGGTGGCGCCCGACGCGGCACCGGCGTCGGCACCGGGCGCGACGAACCACACCGCCCGGTCGGCCTCGACCACGCCGACGGCGAGCTCCTCGCGCGACCCGACGACGACGCGGTTCCGCACGGGCTCGACGGCCAGCACGTACCGCGGCCTCCCGTCCGGCGCCGGCCGGCCGAGCGCGAGCCCGCGCCGCTGCCCGACGGTGTACGCGTAGGCGCCGTCGTGCCGCCCGACGACCTCGCCGTCCGTGTCGACCACGTCGCCCTCGCGGCTGCCGAGCCGGTCGCGCAGAAAGCCCTGGGTGTCGCCGTCGGCGACGAAGCAGATGTCGTAGGAGTCGGGCTTGGCCGACACGGCGAGCCCGCGGGCGGCGGCCTCGGCGCGGGTCTCGTCCTTCGAGGCGACGTCCCCGAGCGGGAACATCGAGCGGGCGAGACGCTCGGGACCCATGACGGCGAGCACGTACGACTGGTCCTTCGCGGCGTCGCGCGCGCGGTGCAGCGCACGGGTGCCGTCCGGGCCGACCTCGATGCGCGCGTAGTGCCCGGTGCAGACGGCGTCGAAGCCGAGCGCGACGGCCTTGTCGAGCAGCGCGGCGAACTTGATGTGCTCGTTGCACCGCACGCACGGGTTGGGCGTGCGGCCGGCCTCGTACTCGGCGAGGAAGTCGGTGACGACGGTCTGCTCGAACTGCTCGGACAGGTCCCACACGTAGTACGGGATGCCGAGGACGTCGGCGGCGCGCCGGGCGTCGCCCGCGTCCTCGATCGAGCAGCACCCCCGCGAGCCGTTCCGGAACTGGTCCCGCGTGCGCGACAGCGCCATGTGCACGCCGACGACGTCGTGCCCGGCGTCGACGGCCCGCGCGGCCGCGACCGCGGAGTCCACGCCGCCCGACAGGGCCGCCAGGACGCGCATCAGGCCCCCACCGGCGCCCCGGGCCGTCCGGCCAGGCCCGCCGCACGGGCCCGCTCGACGACTCCGGGCAGCGCGGCGAGCGCCGCGTCGACGTCCGCCGCCGTGGAGGTGTGCCCGAGGCTGAACCGGAGCGCGCCGCGCGCGTCGTCCTCGTCGACGCCCATGGCGAGCAGCACGTGGCTGGGGCGCGGCACGCCCGCCTGGCACGCGGACCCCGTGGACGCCTCGACGCCCGCGGAGTCGAGCAGGTAGAGCAGCGAGTCGCCCTCGCAGCCGGGGAACGTGAAGTGCGCGTTCGCGGGCAGCCGGCGGGCGGTGTCAGCCGGGCCCCGCAGCACCGCGTCGGGCACGGTCGCCTGCACACCTGCGACCAGGTCGTCCCGCAGGGCCCCCACGCGCGCCGCATGCTCGGGGCGTCGCCGGACCGCCTCGTCGAGCGCCGCCGCGAACGACGCGAGCAGCGGCGCGTCGAGCGTCCCGGACCGGACGCCGCGCTCCTGGCCGCCGCCGTGCAGCACGGGCGTGAGCTCCAGCCCGCGCCGCGCGAGCAGCGCACCGGCGCCGCCGGGCCCGCCGACCTTGTGCCCCGACACCGTCATCGCGTCCAGCCCCGACGCCCCGAAGTCGACGGGCACCTGGCCGACCGCCTGCACCGCGTCCGCGTGCACCGGAACGTCGAACCGGCGCGCGAGCGCGACCACCTCGTCGAGGGGCTGCAGCGCCCCGACCTCGTTGTTCGCCCACATGACCGACAGGAGCGCCGCCTGGGCGCCGTTGCGCTCCAGCTCCTCGCGCAGCGCGTCGACGACGAGCAGCCCGTCGGCGTCGACCGGCAGGAGCACGAGCTCCGCGCCCGCGTGCTCCGCCATCCAGAACGCCGGGTCCAGCACCGCGTGGTGCTCGACGGCCGACACGAGGATGCGCCGCCGCGACGGGTCGTGCGTGCGCCGCGCCCAGAACAGGCCCTTGACCGCGAGGTTGTCGGCCTCGGTCCCGCCCGACGTCCACAGCACCTCGCTCGGGCGTGCGCCGAGCGCCGCGGCCGCCTGCTCGCGGGCCTCCTCGACGACACGCCGCGCGGCCCGCCCTGCCGTGTGCAGCGACGACGGGTTGCCCGGGCGCGCCAGCTGCTCGGTGAGCACGCGGACGGCCTCGGGCAGCATGGGCGTGGTCGCCGCATGGTCGAGGTAGGCAGTCATCGCGACCCAGTCTACGAACGCGCCGCGGGGACCCCGTGCGCCCGGTGCGTGGTCTCACCCGCTGGGTCCCGGGTCACGCCTGGCAGGATGTGCGCCGTGAGTGCCGACGAGGTCATCGCCCTGCCGCCCGCGTTCAGCGGCCAGCGGCTGGACTGGCGCGACCTCCCCCGCCACGTGCGGGACCGGATCAACGCCCTCGCGGGCTCGCAGGTGAGCGCCGAGACGTCCGCGACCAGCGGGTTCAGCCCCGGGTTCGCGGCCGTCCTCGAGTTCGCCGACGGCCGTGGCGTCTTCGTCAAGGCCGTCTCCGCGGAGCAGAACCCCGTCTCGCCGCACCTCGCCCGCGCGGAGATCCGCGTCGCCGGCACCCTGCCGGAGCACGTCCCCGCGCCGCGGCTGCTGTGGTCCGACGACGACGGCGACTGGGTGCTGCTGGGCTTCGAGGTCGTGCACGGCCGCTCCCCCGAGCTCCCGTGGCGGCCCGCCGACCTCACCGCGGTCGCGGATGCCGTGGGAGCGCTCGCAGACGTCGAGCCGCTGCCCGGCCACGACCTCCCTCGGATCGACGACGTGCTCGCCGAGGACTTCACCGGGTGGCGCCGGCTCGTCGACCTGGACGAGGCGACGCGCGAGGGCGTCGTCGCCCGTGCCGGTGACCTCGGGCAGTGGGCGCGGGACCACCACGAGAAGCTCGTCCTGTGGGAGCAGGAGGCCCTGCGGGTGTGCGCCGGCGACAGCCTCGTGCACGGCGACCTGCGCGCCGACAACGTGATGATCGACGAGCAGCACCGGGTGTGGCTCATCGACTGGCCGCACGCGGCGATCGGCGCCCCCTGGCTCGACTGGGCGTTCATGCTGCCGAGCGTCGCGCTGCAGGGCGGCGGCGACCCCGTCGCCAACTTCCGCTCGCACGCCGTCGCGGAGGGCGTGTCCGACGACGACCTGCGCGCCGTCCTCGCCGGGCTCTCCGGCTACTTCGTCAGCAGCTCGCTGCAGCCCGCACCGCCGGGCATCCC
>PJUC01000331.1_pt1 | contig 23586 bp, 19 predicted proteins | sample 1512161 | NCBI WGS metagenome assembly PJUC01 (sample SAMN08177676, study PRJNA422409) | Soil metagenome, whole genome shotgun sequencing project. | isolation source: Soil enriched on filter paper | place: USA: Madison | collected 2015-01-15
AGGTGGGAATGAGGCGGTCGAAGCAGGGAAACCAGCCGTAGTCGAACTCGCCCGTGGGCTTGACCTGGGCGGCGAGGTAGGTGCTGGCGTCCTCGATGAGCGTGCGGATCTGCGGCGCGTTCCAGTCGGTGAGGGTGCGAAAGCCCGCCGCCTGCCCTTCGGCGGTGATGGGCCATGCGCCCTTGGCGTCGACGTACACGGCGCGGGTGGTGAAGCACCAGACGGGCGTTTCGTCGTCCGCCGGAAAGTCGATCTCGCGGCCGAAGCGGCGTTTGCCGAGCAGGTGCAGATTGCCGGGGTTGGGATCGGCATGGTCGACGTCGCCGTTGTAGAGCACCGCGCCGCCGTGCATTTCCTGCGCGAGCAGGGCAATCTCGAAGCGCGCGTCGAAGGCGATGCCTTCGTTGAAGTAGTTGCGCTTGGTTTGCGCCAACTTCGCCTTGAGCTCGCGCCAGCGCATGGGGGTGACTTTGTCGACCACTTCGGCGCGCAGGCGCTGCGGCGGGTTTTCGCCGCGGGCGGCCTGCACTGCGATGGCTTCGGCGGCGGCTTGCCATGCGGCCTCGACGTCGGCGCCACGGCCGGATGCCACGCGGGCGCGGCTGCCGCCTTCGCCGGTGGCGAAGAACACGACGCATCCGGCCTCCGGGGTGGCGGGGTTCGCTACGGGCAGCATGCCCGCCGGGTCCGCCAGGGCTTGCCTGGCTCGGTTCAACAGATCGGCGAGGGGGTTCGGATCGATGTTCATGCAGCGGCGAATGATGACAGGGCGTTGCGCGGCTTGCCATCCCGTCAATCCATGGGATTGGTCTTGTTGACGGCCAATCAATAGCTGACGCTCACAGGAAGCGTGGCTTGCCCAAGACCACCGCGAGGACGAGCCGACGAGCGAGACCGGTCAACGCGAGCGAAACACGATCTCTTGCATCCTCCGGAGCTTTGGCGTCACCGCAGGCACGGTCAGCATGGTGCTCGCAACTGCCATGACGAGAAGCGCTGTAAAGGTCTCGTTGGTGATGATCGCTTTGTCCAGCAGGACGTTGGCGAAGATGATCATGATGAGGGCTTTGGTCTGGAGCAGCCAACCGATCAGAGAGCCCTCGCCCGGCTGCCATTTCAACAGCCGGCCGGCCATGCGGAGTCCGATGAGCTTGCCGGCCACCGAGGCCACCAGCAGTACCGCCGCGACCAGGAAGACCGCCGTGCCGCCCACCTGCCAGTTGGTGCGCAGTCCGGTGCTCAGGAAAAAGACCGGCATCACCACCAACAGGACGTTGTGGCGCAGCCAGTCCATTTGCTCCTGATCGAACCACTCCCCATCCATCACCGCGCCGGCGATGAATGCGCCGACCATGTAGTGCAGGCCGCACCAGTCGGCGCCCAGACCGCAGGCCGCAAGCCAGATAAGACCCGCATACCACCGGTCACGCTCGGGCACGCGCACCATCAGCCAGCGAAACGCCGCCGCGGAGACTGCGAAGACCACGAGGAAGCCAGCCTGCTTGCCCACCCGCCCCCAGTCCATGAGAATCAGCGCCAGCACACCCCAGATGGCGATGTCGTCCAGGCTCGCGTAGCGCAGGATGCGCTGGCCGATTGGTTGGCGAAGAATCTGCAGCTTCTCCATCAGCAGAATCAGGATCGGCAAAGCGGTCACGGCGCACGACATGCCGATGCCCAGCACGAACTGCCAATGGGTCGCCTTCGCCCCTATCCAGCCTGGATAGGAAAGCAGCGCCAGTGCCGCCGCCGCGCCAAAGACAAGAGGCACGCCAAGCGCAAGGCCAGCCGTGATCCCGCTCTCGCGACGATGCTCCCAAGCCTTGCGCAGATCCAGCTCGATGCCTGCGATCCAGACGAACATCATCACGGCCCACTGCGCGACTCCATTGAGCGACTGGATCACCGGCCCGTTGAAGACGAACTTGTAGTAGTCGGGGAACATCGCCCCCAGCACGCCCGGGCCGAGCACGATGCCCGTGATGATCTGCACCACGACAAGCGGCGCGAAATAATCGGTTCGACCAAGTCGCCACACCAGATATGGGAGCGAAAAGATGATCAGCATCGCGATCAGGAAAATTTCAGAAGTGCTCACTTGACCGCCGTCAGCCTGAAGTTGAATCGCGGCGAGTCTGCCATACGCCGAGCGGCCGCGAAGGGGCCTTTGCGATGGCTGCGACCGGCTACAGTCGGCCAGGATCTGACGTTCAACTAGAGAATCAAGATGACGGAATACGAAGTTCAAGGGGAATGGCTGGAGTCGTTGCCATCCAACCACCAAGTTCTTTTCCTGACGGCACTTGGTCACTCTTTAACCGTCGCTGGCCGCGATAGCTACATGCCTCAGACCGAAGAGCTGGCGCAACCCTCTCATCTTCGCCAGATCAACGAGATTCAACACCGTGTCGCAGCTTGTACGTATGAGCTGCTAGTAAATGTTTCGACGGAGAGTTTTCGACGATCCATAGCCGAGTTGGTGCTTGATCAATCCGACCACCGGCTGCTCGAAAACATGCAATGGGCGTGGCGAACCGCCAAGGAAAGAGTATTGAAAGCCGCATCGCACGACACACCACAGGACTGACTAGTTGAGGCCACTATCTGCTTTCGAGCACGGCGTACAGCCGGTATGAGCCCACCGCGGTCTTCCCACATTGTCCAAAGCTGCCGGTCCCGCCAAAGCCAAAAGACATCTCCCTCCATGCACTGTCTAGCTAGGCACGCTGAATAGACTCCAGCCATGTCCGCCGCTCTAGCCCCACGCCCCAAGTGCACCGCTTGCCTGCGTCCGCTGAGCGGCTGCATTTGCCGCTGGGTCGCGCCCACCGCCAATGCTGTGGAGGTACTGGTGCTGCAGCACCCGCTGGAGGTACACCAAGCCAAAGGCAGTGCCCGCCTGCTGCATCTCAGCTTGGCGCACTGCCGCCTGGTGGTGGGTGAGGCATTCGCCGTGCCGGTCTGGCCGGTGGACGGCAAGCACACGCTGCTGCTGTACCCGGACAGTCTGCAAGATACCGCCCCGGACTTGCGGGTCCCACCCCAGCTACCGCCCGAGTGGCTGCAAGCCCAGTCGCGCCTGCGTCTGGTCGTGCTGGACGGCACCTGGCGCAAAAGCCGAAAGATGCTTTACCAAAGTCCGCCACTGCAACAGTTGCCCCGCTTGGCCCTGCGCAACCTGCCGCCTTCGCACTACCGTATCCGCAAAGCCCATGGACCCGACCAACTGTCCACGCTGGAGGCGACCTGCTACGCCTTGAGCCAACTGGAAGGAGACGCGGAGCGGTTCCAGCCCTTGTTGAATGCCTTCGACGGGTTTGTCGAGTACTTGGAGCAAGCTGGCGGGCAGCGAGACGCGCAAACCGGCAAGTCCTGCCCTCCAAAGCTTACGGGGTTCATCCAAGTGGCCAGCTGAATGGCTGGTTGGGCCGCGGACCCACAAGCCACCTCAATCAAGCCGAATTTCCTCCATCACGGAAGCTTCAGCTGTCGCACCTGAATCTGCGGCCCGCAGATCGACCGCTGTCAGCCGGGCTCGGGCGCTCCGCGTCGCGCCTTCTCGCTCACCTGAAACAGCTCTCCCGCCTTGCGAGCCATATCAGCCGCAAGCCAGAGCAGATTGCCCAGTGCCGAGCCGCTTCACCGTTGTGCCAGTCGATGCCTTCGCCGTGGCATACCTTCCACAGCAGCACCGAACGCTCACGCCGATGAGGTGGCCTGCGCAGCGAAATAAAGGAGGGGCGGAGGACATTCGCTGCGGGGAGCACCCGGCGTCCTGCGCACTGTGAGTGCGGCTGTGGAGTTGGGGGTTCGAACGCTGGAACGAGTTGCAGATGGATATGCGCGGGTGCGCCGCTGAGCTTTTTACGAACGGCGAGCGCCGATGAACCAAAAATAGTCGGCAACATGGACATTGAAATGGCGCAGACTGCGCTTCCCTATGCGACCAGGATCGGTCGCATTCTTTGAAAGAAAGAAAGCATGTCATGGTCACAGTCGCGTTGTTCGTTCGCCTGGAAGCGAAGCCCGGGAAAGAGAAAGAGGTCGAGAGTTTTCTCAAGGGTGGTCTTCCTCTCGTCATGGAAGAGCCAGCCACTACCGCCTGGTTCGGCATTCGCCTTGGGCCGTCGACCTTCGGCATCTTCGATGCCTTTCCGGATGACGCAGGCCGCCAAGCGCATCTGTCGGGCAAGGTTGCGGCGGCTTTGATGGCACAGGCGGGGGAGTTGTTCTCCGAGCCGCCATCCATTCAAAGTGTCGACGTGCTTGCGGCAAAGCTACCCGGCTAGTCAACCCATCAGAGCGCGCCAGCCGCTAGCCGCCGGTCTCAGGCGCTGCGCGTCGCGCCTTCTCGCCCAGCTGAAACAGCTCCCCCGCCTTGCGAGCCATATCAGCCGCAAGCCAGAGCAGGTTGTCCAGTTGCCGAGGCCCTTCACCGTTGTGCCAGTCGATGCCTTCGCCATGGCAGGCCCACAGCAGGGCTTCGAGTTGCGAGAGGGTGTTTTCGAGAAGATCCGCCGTGTCCTGGGCGTTGTCTTCGGAAGCTACCGGCGTAGTTGGCCGGGCTATAGTCTTGGTAGCCATTTTTGTGCGTTTTCTTCCAAGGTACGTGCACGAACTTGGTTAGACGGTCGGGGTGCTCGATACACCCCGGCCGTCGCCTTTTGACACCTCGCATTTGCGTCGCTGCTTTCGCACCGACGACCTGCCGCGAGGCAAGCAGCCTTCGAACATTTCGGTGTTGGGTGTGTTGGCTTCCTTCTCCCCTTGGTGGGGCATCGAGTGACAGGGGCATCCACTCTAGAGAAGAACCCGGCGAAACAGCCGCTCGACAAAGCACGAAGTCCCGCAGAGCGCCAACAAATGCAGCTTCCACAGCAGCACGGAACGCTCACGCCGATGGGGTGCCTTGCGCAGCGAAATAAAGGAGGAGCCCGAAGGGCGGGGGACATTCGCGGAGCAAGGTACCCCGTCGGCGTGAGCACGCCCTGAAGGCTCGATACCGCATCGAGCCGCAAGGCTTCTGCGCCGGCCGGCATGCGAATCGCGCCCGCGCCGCAGAATTGCCGCTCCTCTGGAGCCGCACCGTCATGAGTCAACCAACATTCCCGCCCCGCCTGTTCGAGCCCCTGAAGCTCGGCCAGCTCGACATGGACAACCGCATCATCATCGCGCCGATGTGCCAGTACTCCGCCACGGAGGGCACGCCGGGCGACTGGCATCTGATCCACCTCGGCCACCTGGCGCTTTCCGGCGCGGGGCTGCTGATCATCGAAGCGACGGCAGTGGAGGCCGAAGGGCGCATCTCCCCCGGCGACCTTGGCCTTTATTCCGATGCCAATGAAGAAGGCCTGGCGCGGGTGCTGCATGCCACGCGCGCTTTTTCGCCCATCAAGATCGCCATGCAGCTGGGGCACGCGGGGCGCAAGGCGTCTAGCCGCGCGCCCTGGGAAGGCGGCAAGCAGATCCGCCCCGGCGAGCCCGGCGGATGGAAGGCATATGCGCCCTCGCCCGTTCCGCATTCGCCCACCGAAGACCCGCCCATCGCCCTCGACGCCGCCGGCCTGCGGCGCGTGCGCGATGCCTTCGTGGCGGCGGCACGGCGCGCGGCGCGGCTGGGCATCGACGGCATCGAGATCCACGCGGCGCACGGCTATCTGCTGCACCAGTTCCTGTCGCCCATCGCCAACCACCGCGACGACGAATACGGCGGCAGCCTGGAGAACCGCATGCGCTTTCCGCTCGAAGTGTTCGACGCGGTGCGCGAAGCCTTCCCGGCCGAGCGGCCGGTGTGGGTGCGCGTGTCGGCCAGCGACTGGGTGCCCGGCGGCTGGGACCTCGACGGTACGGTCGCGTTCTCGCAAGCACTGAAGGCGCGCGGCTGCGCGGCCATCCATGTGTCGAGCGGCGGCGTGTCGCCTAAGCAGGCCATCACGCTGGGCGCGGGCTACCAGGTGCCGTTCGCGCAACGCATCAAGGCCGAGGTCGGGCTGCCGACCATCGCCGTGGGGCTCATCACCGAGCCGGCCCATGCCGAGGCCATCATTGCCGACGGGCAGGCCGACGCGGTGTCGCTGGCCCGCGCGATGCTGTACGACCCGCGCTGGCCATGGCACGCGGCGGCCGCGCTGGGCGCGCAGGTGAAAGCGCCGCACCAGTACTGGCGCTCGCAGCCGCGCGAGTTCAAGGACCTGTTCGAGAACGCAGCGTTCGGCGCGCGCTAGGCCCCGGCCAGGTCCAGATAGAAAAAGGTGGTGGCGCACGGCTCGCCCCGCGGCAGCAGCGCGAAGCCGGGAACGCTGCCCACCCGCGTCCAACCCGTGCGGGCGTAGAGCCGTTCGGCCTCGGGGCTGGAGGTGTCGAGCACCAGCAGTGTCTTGCCGCGCTCGCGCGCCTGCTGCTCGGCGGCCCGCATCAGCAGCTCGCCGATGCCCCGGCGCCGCGCCCTGCGGTGCACCAGCATCTTGGAAACCTCGCCGCGGTGCGGCTGGTTCTCGGGCTGCGCCAGCACCACCTGCACGGTGCCGACGATGCCTTCGGCGTCTTCGGCCACCAGCAAGTCGCGCTCGCCGGCGGCCACGCCCGCGGCCACGTTGCGCCAGAAAGCCTGTGCGCGCTCGGGCGTGAGCGGATGCATGAAGCTGACCGACGCGCCGCCCTCGACGCAGTCGATCAGCAGGTCGGCCAGCGCTTGCAGTTGGTCATCATCCACCGCCGAAAGAAGACGGATGCGCGGCGCTTCGAGGTTAGTCATGTCGCTCATTTCCAGGAAAAAGGCAGGGTCGCGATCACCACGGCGTAGCGGGTGGTCTCGCGCGAGGGGTTGTAGTAGCTCATGGGGCGGTCCAGCACCATCGCCAGGCAGTCGCCGGTGGAAAGCCGGTGGCTCTCGTCGCCCAGCGTGAGTTCGATGACGCCGTCGAGCACCCACACCTGCTGGTGGATGAGCGGCTCGCGCGCCGAGCTTTCGTAGGCCACGCGGGCCTTGGGCGGAAACAGCACCTCGACGATCTGTATGGGCGAAGCGAAGCCGCTGGGCGACACGTTGCGCCGCACGTAGCCGGAGTGCGGGTCGCGCCACTGCAACTGGCCGGCCAGCCGCGACACCGGATCGGCGGCGGGCGCGGGCGCCTCGAACAACGAGGCCAGTGACACGCCGAGGCCGGTCGCGAGTTTTTCGAGCAGCACGGCGGTGGGACTGCTTTCGCCGCGCTCGATCAGCGAGATCATGGAACGGCTCACGCCGCAGTGCGTGGCCAGCGCGTCGAGCGACAGGCCACGCTGCGCGCGCAGGTCGCGCACGCGCTGCGCGATGCGGTCGTTCAGACCGGATGAGCCTTCTTCAATTTCCTTCATATTGGATGAAATATCCACTATGAAGGAATCTACGTCAAGCCTCCTGGCAGCTCGCCCTCACCGGGAAGGGCCGATCAATGCGGCACGCGCGGCTTCCGAAGGAAAGACGCAGGCCACGTCGTGCGCGCAGCCCGGCACGACCACGACCTGGCGCTGCTTCTCGGGCGCGAGCACCGCGCGGTCGTACTGCGCATAGGCCAGGCCGCGCTGCAGGCGGAAGGTGCCTTGCGCGAGCGCCGCGCACGAGCGGTCGAGAACGCGGTAGGCCGTGCCCTTGGCATCGTTGCTGTCGAGCGCGCCTTCGAGGTAGCTGATGTCGGCTTCTGCGTACTGCCGGCGGGCCTGTTCGGCGCTGCGGCCGAGGTGCGCGGGCAGGTCGTCGGTGCCGTACTTCCAGCGGTTCGTTTCGGGGCATGCGGCGGCGTCGGGCACCGCGAATCCCGCGACCGACGTGCCGTCGGGTGCGAACCGAGGGCGCACCGGGTCGAAATAGAGCCACGTGCTCGGGTCGGCGACCACGTAGCGGATGGCGACCTTGCCCGCCGTGCCGCCAGCCTGCGCGAAGGCGGCATAGCGCTGCACGAACTGCCCGCCGGCCGAGAAGCCCGCGATGGTGATGCTGCGCAGGCCCGGCCAGCGCTGCACCAGCTCGGCCACGAGCGCGTCCATGACCGCGAACGAGCCGATGCGGCTGCCCGATGCCGAACGGCCGCCTTCGAGCCAGGAGCCGCAGGTCCACAGCAGGTCGCCAGGCTGCGGTGCGGGCAGGCCCGGCGTGTTGCAGCGGCCTGCCGCGGCTTTGTCGGCGGGCACCTGGAACAGCGGCGCGATGACCAGCGTGTCGTCCAGCATGCCGGCGTTGCGAACGGTGCGCAGCGTTGCCTCGAAGGTCTTGTTGGCGTCGCGCGAATGGCCGTGCATGGCGATGAGCGCCCTGGTCGGCCCGGCTGCGGGATCGAGCGAGGCGTAGTAGTGCAGCGCACCTGCGGCACCGTCCGGCGTGAAGCTGCGCAGGCATTCCGCGGCCGCCGAGGCCGTGCAGGCGGAGGGGTCGGCTGCCGCCGCATAGGCCGGCCAACACACCGGCAGGCACGCGGCCGCGAGGAAAAGAAGGAGCCTTCTGCAGCTGGGCATGTTCGCGAAATTCCAAAAAAGGGATGAATGGCGGATTCTCTGCCTGCCGACATCTGCGAACCTGACTGCGCCAGTCGCTCTGAACCTAGCGATTTACTCTGTCAAACAACAAATCTTCGAACACAAATTCGGCGATCAGGCGCAGATCATCCAACATATCTCCAGCACGAGCCGCCCATGAGCACCACCACCGACTCCGACCCCCTGCCCTCCTCGTTCGCGGCATTCGCCGATGGCCTGCCACCCGGCCCTTCGCCGCTGCGCGAGCGGATCACCGCGGCCTGGCGCCGCGCCGAACCCGAGGCATTGCCGCCGCTTCTCGAACAGGCCCGCCTGCCGCGCGGGCAGGCCGAAGAGGCGCATGCGCTGGCGCATCGCATCGCGCGGCAACTGCGCTCGCGCAAGAACGCGAGCGGCCGTGCCGGCCTCGTGCAGGGGCTGCTGCAGGAGTACGCGCTGTCGTCCCAGGAAGGCGTCGCGCTGATGTGCCTGGCCGAAGCGCTGCTGCGCATTCCCGATGCCGAGACGCGCAACGCGCTGATCCGCGACAAGATCGCCCACGGCCAGTGGCAGACGCATGCGGGCCGCAGCCCGTCGGTGTTCGTCAACGCCGCCACCTGGGGCCTGCTGCTGACCGGCAAGCTGGTGGCCACGCACAGCGAGACCGGCCTGTCGGCCGTGCTCACGCGCCTGATCGGCAAGGGCGGCGAGCCGCTGATCCGCAAGGGCGTGGACATGGCGATGCGCATGATGGGCGAGCAGTTCGTCACCGGAGAAACCATCGCGCAGGCGCTGGGCAACGCGCGAGAACTGGAGGCGCAGGGCTTTCGCTATTCGTACGACATGCTGGGCGAGGCCGCGCTCACCATGGAAGACGCCAGGCGCTACAAGCTCGCCTATGAAGAGGCGATTCACGCGATCGGCAGGGCCTCGGATGCGCGCGGCGTGTATGAGGGCCCGGGCATCTCCATCAAGCTGTCAGCGCTGCACCCGCGCTACAGCCGCGCGCAGCACGCGCGCGTGATGGCGGAGCTGTACCCGGTGCTGCGCGAACTGACGCTGCTGGCGCAGCGCTACGACATCGGCCTGAACATCGACGCCGAGGAAGCCGACCGGCTGGAGCTGTCGCTCGACCTGCTGGAGCGCCTGTGCTTCGAGCCGGCGCTCGCGGGCTGGAACGGCATCGGCTTCGTCATCCAGGCCTACCAGAAGCGCTGCCCCTTCGTGATCGACTACGTGATCGACCTCGCGCGCCGCAGCCGCCACCGGCTGATGGTGCGGCTGGTGAAGGGCGCCTACTGGGACAGCGAAATCAAGCGCGCGCAGATCGACGGGCTCGACGGCTACCCGGTCTACACGCGCAAGGCCTACACCGACGTGTCGTACCTTGCCTGCGCGCGCAGGCTGCTCGCCGCGCCGGAGGCGGTGTACCCGCAGTTCGCCACGCACAACGCGCACACGCTGGCCGCCATCTACACGATGGCCGATCCGTCGCGCTACGAGCCAGGGCAGTACGAGTTCCAGTGCCTGCACGGCATGGGCGAGCCGCTGTACGAGCAGGTGGTCGGCCCTCTTGGGCGGCCGTGCCGCATCTATGCGCCCGTGGGCACGCACGAAACGCTGCTGGCCTACCTGGTGCGCCGCCTGCTGGAAAACGGCGCGAACACCTCGTTCGTGAACCGCATCGCCGACCCGACGATTTCGCTGGAGGCGCTGGTGGAAGACCCGGTGGCAACGGTGGAACACATGGCCGCGCAGGAAGGCACGGTGGGGCTGCCGCACCCGGCCATCGCGCTGCCTGCGGCGCTGTACGGCACGCAGCGCCGCAACTCGCGCGGGCTCGATCTTGCGAACGACGACAGCCTGCGCCTGCTGGGCCAGACCCTGCAGGCCACCGCGCATGAGGGCTGGCATGCCGGGCCGATGCTGGCAGTGGATGCCGGCACGCAAGCCGAACCGGCCAATGTGCTGAACCCCGCCGACCATCGCGATGTGGTCGGGCAGGTGCGGGAGGCCACGCCGGCCGATGTCGAATCCGCCGTCTCGCAAGCCGCGGGCACTGCCGGCGCATGGGCCGCCACGCCGCCCGCCGAGCGTGCCGCCATGCTCGAGCGCGCCGCCGATCTGCTCGAAGAACAGATGCCGCGCCTGCTCGGGCTGCTGGCGCGCGAGGCCGGGAAGACCTATGCCAACGCCATTGCCGAAGTGCGCGAGGCGGTGGACTTCCTGCGCTTCTATGCGGCGCAGGCGCGCAGCGACTTCTCGAACGACACGCACCGCGCGCTCGGCCCGATGGTGTGCATCAGCCCGTGGAATTTTCCGCTCGCGATCTTCACCGGCCAGGTGGCCGCCGCGCTCGCGGCCGGCAACCCCGTGCTCGCCAAGCCGGCCGAGCAGACGCCGCTGGTCGCCGCCGAGGCGGTGCGCCTGCTGTGGCAGGCCGGCGTGCCGCACGGCGCGGTGCAGCTGCTGCCGGGACGCGGCGAGACGGTGGGCGCCAGCCTGGTCGCCGACGCGCGTGTGCAGGGCGTGATGTTCACCGGCTCGACCGAGGTCGCGCGCATCCTGCAGAAGACGCTGTCGCAGCGCCTCGGTGCCCACGGCGCGCCGGTGCCGTTGATCGCCGAGACGGGCGGGCAGAACGCGATGATCGTGGACTCCTCCGCGCTGGTGGAGCAGGTCGTCACCGACGTGATGGCCTCGGCCTTCGACAGCGCCGGCCAGCGCTGCTCGGCGCTGCGCGTGCTGTGCGTGCAGGAAGAAGCGGCCGACCGGCTGGTCGAGATGCTCGAAGGCGCGATGGCCGAGGCCTGCATCGGCAACCCCGCGCGGCTGGCCGTGGACGTGGGCCCGGTGATCGACGCCGAGGCGCGCGACGGCATCGAGCGCCACATCGCGGCCATGCGCGCGCGCGGCCACAAGGTCTACCGCCAGGGCCGCGAGCATGGGAAGGACACGCGCCACGGCACCTTCGTGATGCCCACGCTGATCGAGCTCGACAGCATTTCGGAACTGCAGCGCGAAGTGTTCGGCCCGGTGCTGCACCTGGTGCGCTACCGCCGGCGCGACCTCGGCGCGCTGGTCGGGCAGATCAACGGCACGGGCTACGGCCTGACGCTGGGCGTGCACACGCGCATCGACGAGACCATCGCGCAGATCGTGCAGCACGCGAAGGCGGGCAACGTGTACGTCAACCGCAACATCGTGGGCGCGGTGGTGGGCGTGCAGCCCTTCGGCGGCGAAGGGCTGTCGGGCACGGGGCCGAAGGCGGGCGGGCCGCTGTACATGCTGCGCATGCTGTCGAAGCGGCCCGACGATGCGATGGCGCGGGCGATGGGTGGCGAAGCCGCTTGCGAGGCGGTGCCGAACGCAGGCCTGTCGGCGCTGGCCCGCTGGGCGCGGAAGACCGGGCGCGACGCGCTGGCCGCGCAATGCGCGCGCTTCGCATCGCTGTCTCGCGCCGGCGATTCACGCACGCTGGCCGGCCCGACCGGCGAGCGAAACGTCTACACGCTGCTGCCGCGCGAGGCGGTGCTCTGCCTGGCCGGCACCGAGGCCGACCGGCTGGCGCAACTGGCGGCCGTGCTGTCGGTGGGCAGCACCGCCATCTGGCCGGCCGATGCCGACACGCAGGCCCTGCGTGCATCGCTGCCGGCCGAGGTGCAGCAGAGCGTGGCCATCGCCAGCGACTGGCGCTCGCCGACCGTGGCCTTCGACGCCGCGCTGCACCATGGCGACGACAGCACCCTGGCCGACGCGATGCAGCGCATTGCCGCGCGGCCCGGCCCCATCGTCGGCGTCCGGGCCTTCGCGCCGGGCGACGCGGACATTCCGCTCGAAAGCCTGGTGGTGGAGCGCGCGCTCAGCGTCAACACCGCGGCAGCGGGCGGCAACGCGAGCCTGATGACGATTGGCTGATCCGGCCTTCTACTTGTCGAACGCCGGATCGATCGGCACGCGGTAGCCGTTGACCAGCCGGTTGGTCTCGTTGGCCATGCCGACCACGGCCATCAGCTCCGCGAACATTTCCGGCGTCATGCCGGCCTTGGCCGCGCCCGCATGATGGCTGGCGATGCAGTAGCCGCAGTTGTTGGTGACGCTCACCGCGAGGTAGACCATTTCCTTGACCACCGGGTCGAGCGCGCCGGGCGCCATCACCTCCTTGAGGCTGCCCCAGGTGCGCTTGAGCGTGGCGGGATCGTTGGCGAGGTACTTCCAGAAGTTGTTGACGTCGGGCACGTTGCGCGAGGTCTTGATGTCGTCGAACACGGCCTTGACGTCGTCGGAGGCGGCGGCGTACTCGATGGGTTGTGGCTTCACTATTCAATCTCCTGGGACGAAGGCCGCATTGTGGAGCGGCCGTCGCCATCAGTCAGGCACCGCCGGCTCCGGCCGTCGCCAGAGCCACGCGAGCACGACGGCCATCGAGCCGATGCCGAGGCCCGCAAGCCAGGCCTTGTGCGCGGTGAGCGCGATGACGACGGCGCAGAACGCCATCGCCGCGGTGGCGCTCCACTTGGCGCGGCGGCTCACGGTGCGCCCGTTCTCCCAGTTGCGCAGGATGGGGCCGAACAGCCGGTGCTCCAGCAGCCACCGATGCAGCCGCGGCGAGCTGCGCGCCGCGGCCCACGCGGCCATCAGCACGAACACCGTCGTCGGCATGCCCGGCACGATCACGCCGATGACGGCCAGCACCAGGCACAGCGCGGCAAAGGCCAGCAGCAGCCAGCGGGCGGCCAATGGCAACGGGCGCGGCACGGCGACTGCGGCATCCGCGGCGGGCGGGTTCTTTTCTTCGGCGGGGATCACGAGCCGATTGTCTTTCAGCGCACGACGCGCAGCGCCACCGGCTCGTTGCAGTTGCCGGCCAAGGCGTCTTGATAACAGGAATTCACAAATGAGTTTCATTATCATCACGACCCTTCGCGGCGTTGTTTCGACGTCGCGACCCGGGCTTCTCCTGTCGCCCGGCCATCGGCCCTCTCACAGCGCAACTTTCCCGTGATTTTTCCAACCTCTTCTTCTCCTCTTCCTTTCGCGCGTGCTTTTGCCGCCCTGCTGGCGCTGTCCCCTGTCACCGAACTGCTCGCGCAGCAGGCGCCGGATGCCGGCTCCGCCAACACGCTCAAGACGACCGAGATCCACGACCAGTCGGAGGGCGCGGCTTCCGGCTATGCCGGCCCTCGCGGCGGCACCGCGGCAACGCGCACCGAGACCCCGCTGATCGAAGTGCCGCAGGCGGTGCGAGTGGTGCCGCGCCAGTTGATCGAAGACCTGGGCGCGACGCGGCTGGGCGACACCATCGACTACGTCAGCGGCATCGCGCGGCTCAACGACTTCGGCGGCACCTGGGACAACTTCGCGATCCGGGGCTTCAGCAACACGGAAGGCGGCTCGCTGCTCAATGGCTTCCCCTCGGGCCGGGGCTACGGACCGCAGCGCGACGTGGCGAGCGTCGAACGCGTCGAATTCCTCAAGGGCCCTGCCGCGGCGCTCTACGGCAGCAGCGAGCCCGGCGGAACCATCAACGTCGTGACCAAGAAGCCGCAATTCACCGCCGCGCACAACGTCGGCGTGGAGTTCGGCACGCTGGGCTTCCGGCGCACGACGCTGGACACCACCGGCCCGCTGGGCAGCAGCTTCGCCTACCGGCTCAATGCGGTGGCCGAGGACGGCGCCAGCCGCAGCAGCTTGATCGACAGCCGCAAGCAGGTACTGGCACCGGCGCTCACCTGGACTCCCGACAGCCGCACGGTGGTGCAGTACGAAGCCGAACTCGTGCGCATCCGCGCGCCGCTCGACCGGGGCCTGATACAGATCAACGGCAATGTCGGCGTTCTTCCGCGCGACCGCTTCCTCGGCGAGCCCGACCGGGACAACATGCACATCGAGGGCGACACCCATCAACTGACGGTGGACCGCGAGCTGGGCCAGGGCTGGCGCGCCCGGGTCGGCACGTCGTACCGCGAGACCCGTTACTTCGGCGACGCGGTCGATCTCAACAGCACGCTGCGGGCAGACAACCGCACCCTCAACCGGCGCGACAGCTGGCGCAGCCTGCCGTCGCGCGACACGTCGGTCCAGGCCGAGGTCGAAGGCAAGTTCGCCACCGGCGGCGTGCGGCACACGCTGCTGGCCGGTGTGGAGTCGTGGCGCCTCTTCATGGGCCAATACGGCGACTATTCGAACGTGGCCCGGGCACCCTACGCGATCGACATCTACAACCCGGTCTACGGCCAGGCCCGCACGGCGCCGCTGTCGACCCTGTTCAACACGCGCGACAGCCAGCGGGCCACCGGCGTCTTCGTGCAGGACCAGATCGACCTGTCGGCGCAGTGGAAGCTGCTGGCCGGCGTGCGCTTCGACCGCTTCCACCAGGACTACGACGACCTGCTGGCGCGCAAGTCCACGCCGCAGAACCACTCGGCCACTTCGCCGCGGCTGGGCATCACCTATCTCGTGAACGACCGGCTGTCGTTCTACGCCAGCGCCGGCAAGTCCTTCAAGCCCAATTCGGGTGGAGACGAGAACGGCAATGCGTTCGCGCCGCAATCGGGCCGCGCGCTGGAAGCCGGCGCCAAATGGCTGTCGGCCGATGAGCGGCTGACCGCCACGATGGCGGTGTTCGACATCCGCAAGAGCAACGTGCTCACCCGCAGCCCGACCAACGCCAACTTCAACGTGGCCGCCGGCCAAGCGCGCAGCCGCGGCATCGAGGCCGACGTGGCCGGCCAGCTCGATGCGCACTGGCGCCTGACCGGCAACCTCGCCTATACCGACACTGAGGTCACGCGCGACAACAACCCCGCCATGCTCGGCCGTCGGCTGGCCAACATTCCGCGCGTGAGCGGCGGCCTGTTCGCCATCCGTGAAGACAGGCTGCTCGACGGCCGCTACGGCATCGGCGGTGGACTGGTGCATGTGGGTGAGCGCACCGGCAACGCGACCGACACCTACCGGCTGCCTGCCTACACCACCGTGCGCCTGACGGCCTACTGGCAGGTCAATCCGCGCGTTCGGGTCACCCTCGATGTCAACAACCTGTTCGACAAGACTTTCTACGTCGCTTCGTGGAACAACCTGACGGTGCTGCCCGGACTGGGCCGGCAAGTGGTGGCGGGCCTGCAGGCGAAGTTCTGACGGGCTGCGACGACGGCACCGCAGCCCGCAGCCTCACTCCACCGTCACGCTCTTCGCCAGGTTGCGCGGCTTGTCCACGTCGGTGCCCCGCGCACCCGCCGTGTGATACGCCAGCAGCTGCAGCGGCACCACGTGCAGGATCGGCGAGAGCGCGCCGTAGTGCTCGGGCATGCGGATCACGTGCAGCCCTTCGCTGCTGGTGATCTTCGTGTCGCCGTCGGCCAGCACGTAGAGCACCCCGCCGCGCGCGCGCACTTCCTGCAGGTTGCTCTTGAGCTTTTCGAGCAGCGCGTCGTTGGGCGCCACGGCCACCACGGGCATTTCGCTCGTGACCAGCGCGAGCGGGCCGTGCTTGAGTTCGCCGGCGGCGTAGGCCTCGGCGTGGATGTAGGTCACTTCCTTGAGCTTGAGCGCGCCTTCGAGCGCGATCGGATAGTGCAGCCCGCGGCCCAGGAACAGCGCGTGGTCCTTGCGCGCGAAGTCTTCGGCCCAGCCGATGATCTGCGGCTCCAACGCCAGCACCGACTGCAGCGCGACGGGCAGGTGGCGCATCTCCTTCAGGTAGCGCGCCTCGTCGGCTTCGCTCAGGTGGCCCTTGCTTTGCGCGATGGCGAGCGTCAGCAGGAACAGGCCGGCGAGTTGCGTGGTGAAGGCCTTGGTCGACGCCACGCCGATTTCCACCCCGGCGCGCGTGATGTATGCCAGCTTGCACTCGCGCACCATCGCGCTGGTGGCGACGTTGCAGATGGTCAGCGTCTGCTCCATGCCCAGCGAGCGCGCATGCTTCAGCGCGGCCAGCGTGTCGGCCGTTTCGCCCGACTGGCTGATGGTGACGACCAGCGTCCTCGGGTCGGGCACGGAGTCGCGGTAGCGGTACTCGCTCGCGATCTCGACCTGCGTTGAGATCTTCGCGATGCTCTCGAGCCAGTACTTGGCGGTGCAGCCGCTGTAGTAGCTGGTGCCGCAGGCGAGGATGAGGATCTTGTCGATGTCCTGGAACACGCGGTGCGCGCTGGCTCCGGTGGCGCCGTCCTGCCCGATGCCGTCGAACAGCTCGGGCACGATGCCTTCCACGCCCTCGAGCGTGTCGCCGATGGCGCGCGGCTGCTCGAAGATTTCCTTCTGCATGTAGTGGCGGTAAGGACCCAGTTCGGCCGCGCCGCTGTGGGCGAGCACGGTGCGCACCTGGCGCGTCACCGGCTTGTGGTTCCTGTCGACGATCCAGTACTTGCCGGGCTGCAAGTCGACCACGTCGCCTTCTTCCAGGTACACGATCTGGTCGGTCACGCCGGCCAGGGCCATCGCGTCGCTCGCAAGGAAGTTCTCCGCGCCGTCCTTGCCGGCGCCCAGGATCAGCGGCGAGCCTGCGCGCGCGCCGACCACGCGATGCGGCTCGTCGCGGCAGATCACGGCAATGGCGTAGGCGCCGTGCAGTTGCAGCACCGTGGCCTTGACGGCTTCGAACAGGTCGCCGTCGTAGAGGCTGTCGACCAGGTGGGCGATGACTTCGGTGTCGGTCTGGCTCTCGAACACATAGCCCTTGGCTTCGAGCGCGGCGCGCAGCGGCTCGTGGTTCTCGATGATGCCGTTGTGCACCAGCGCGATGCGGCCCGGGCGCGCGCCCTGCGCACCGGCGCCGGGGCCGTGGCTGAAGTGCGGATGGGCGTTGTGCACGACCGGCGCGCCGTGGGTCGCCCAGCGCGTGTGGGCGATGCCGGTGAGGCCTTCGACCTTGTCGTCGCGCACCTGCGCCACGAGGTCGGCCACGCGCGAGGTGGTGCGCGCCCGCGTCAGGCCGCCGGCATGCACCGCCACGCCGCACGAGTCATAGCCGCGGTACTCGAGCCGCTGGAGGCCCTGTACCAGGACCGGAACGATGTTGCGATGGGACGCTGCCCCGACGATGCCGCACATGGTGATCTGCCTTTGAATGAAGAAGAGGCTCGATGGTAGGAAGACAGCCAAGAAATATGCATTCGAAATTCATCTGATTTCGGACTTTTATTTCTCTCTTTCGGCCATTTGAATATTTATTCCATAATTCGATTGAATATGGAATCAATCACCATCGATTCAACCGACCTGCGCCTGCTCGACGCCCTGCAGCGCGACGCCTCGCAGACCAACCAGCGCCTGGCCGCCGACGTCGGCATCTCCCCGCCCACCTGCCTGCGGCGCGTACAGCGGCTGCGAGAAGAAGGCCTCATCGAGCGCCAGGTCGCGCTGCTGTCGCCCGACCGGCTGGCCACGGTGCTGGGTCACGGCCTGCAGGCGGTGGTGGAGATTTCGCTCGACAGGCAGGACGCCGGCTCGCTCGACGCCTTCGAGGCGCGCGTGATCGCCGACGACGCGGTGCAGCAGTGCTGGCGCGTGTCGCCCGGCCCCGACTTCGTGCTGATCGTCGCGGCGCGCGACATGCCGGACTACGGCGCGCTCGCGCAGCGCCTGTTCACGGCCGATGCGAACGTGCGCAACGTCAAGGCTTTCTTCAGCCTCAAGCGCGCCAAGTTCGAGCCCCGGCTGCCGCTGTCGGCACCCGGGGCCTGAAGGCCGCCCTCAGGCCTTCGGCTTCTTCTGCGGACGCTTCCAGTTGGGAAAGCTGACCTGCTTGGCGCGCGAGACGGTCAGCGCCCCGGGCTCGGTCGACTTGTTGATGGTCGAGCCGCCGCCGATGGTGCCGCCCGCGCCCAGCGTGATGGGTGCGACCAGCACGCAGTTGCTGCCCACGTGCACGTCGTCGCCGATCACGGTGCGGTGCTTGTTGGCGCCGTCGTAGTTGGCCGTGATGGAACCCGCCCCGTAATTGACGCGCTCGCCCACGGTGGCGTCGCCCAGGTAGGCCAGGTGGTTGGCCTTGGCGCCCGCGGCCAGCGTGGAGTTCTTGACCTCGACGAAGTTGCCGATGTGCACCTCCGCGCCCAGTTGCGCGCCGGGCCGCAGCCGCGCGAACGGGCCGATGAGCGCGCCCGCGCCCACGGTCACGCCGGCCTTCTCGCCTTCGATGTGCGTGAACGGGTGGATCACCGCGCCGGCCTCGATGCGCGCATTGGCAATGACGCAGTTGGCACCGATGCGCACGCCCTCGCCAAGCGACACGGCGCCCTCGAAGATGCAGTTGACGTCAATCTCCACGTCGCCGGCGCACTCGAGCGTGCCGCGCAGGTCGAAGCGCGCCGGGTCGGCCAGGCGCACGCCCTGCTCCATCAGCGCTTGGGCCTGGCGCAGCTGCCAGGCGCGCTCCAGCGCGGCGAGCTGGGCCGGGCTGTTGATGCCGGCCACCTGCAGCGCGTCGGTGGTGATGTGCGCGACCACGGGCACGCCATCGGCGGCCGCGAGCTTCACGACGTCGGTCAGGTAGTACTCGCCCTGGGCGTTCCTGTTGTCCAGCCGCGCGAGCCAGCCCTTGAGCAGCCGTGCCGGCACGGCCATCACGCCGCTGTAGATTTCGCGCACGGCGCGCTGGGCCTCGGTGGCGTCCTTGTGCTCGACCACGGCGGTCACGTCGCCGGCGGCGGGCGAGCGGATCACGCGGCCGTAGCCGGTGGGGTCGTCGAATTCGATGGTCAGCAGCGCCAGCTTGCCGCCCGCGCTGGCCGCCACCAGCGCGCGCAGCGTGTCTTCGCCGATGAGCGGCACGTCGCCCGACAGCACGACCACCGTGCCGTCGTCGGGCAGCAGCGGCGCCGCTTGCAGCACCGCGTGGCCCGTGCCCAGCTGCGGCTCTTGGCGCGCGAAACGCAGCGTGGCGCCGGCAATGCCGCCGGCCATGGCCGCCTCGACCTCGGCGGCGCCGTGGCCCGTGACCACCACCACGTCGCGCGCGCCCATGCGCCCGGCGGTGCCCGTCACATGCGCCAGCAGTGCGCGGCCGGCCAATCGATGCAACACTTTGGGCAGCCTGCTCTTCATGCGCGTGCCCTTGCCGGCAGCCATGATGACGATGTCCACCGGTCCCGGCGTGTGTTGTTGCGGAGTCTGATTCATGCGTTTTTCTTCCCGATTTCGTTGCGCGGCAATGGCGCGGATTATCGGCGTGCTGCTCCTGGCCGCCGCGCTGGGGGCCTGCAGCGCGATCCGGCTGGCCTACAACAACCTGCCCACCGTGAGCTACTGGTGGCTGGACGGCTACCTGGATTTCGACAGCGAGCAGGCCCCGAAGGTGCGCGACGAACTCGCCCAGCTTCTGGACTGGCACCGGCAGAACGAGCTGCCGCGCATCTCCTCGCTGCTGCAGGAAGCACAGGCGCTGGCGCCCGGCGAGGTGACGCCGGCGCAGGTCTGCACCATGGCCGACCGCATCCGCGAGCGCCTGCTGGCCGTGACCGATCATGCGGAAACCGCCGGCGCCCAGCTCGCGCTGAGCCTGACGGCCGCCCAGCTGCAGCAGCTGGAACGCAAATACGCCAAGAACAACGCCACCTATCGCAAGGAATGGCTCGACCGCACGCCGGCCCAGGTGCAGGAAAAGCGCTACGACCAGTTCCTCGACCGCACCGAGGACTTCTACGGCCGCCTGAGCACCGAGCAGCGCGAGTTGCTCAGGCAGCAGGTCGCGCAGTCGGTGTTCGACCCGAAGCTGGCGGACGCCGAACGCCGCCAGCGCCAGCAGGAAGCGCTGGCGCTGCTGCGCGGCTTCGTCGCCGACAAGCCCACGCCGGCCGAGGCGCGCGCTGCGTTGCACGCCTACATCCAGCGCGTCGCCGAGCCGCCGCCCGGCCGCTGGCGCGACCAGCAGCAGGCGCTGCTGGAAGAAGGCTGCCGCAACACCGCCGCACTGCACAACGGCACGACCGCCAGCCAGCGCGCGCAGGCGGTGCGCCGGCTGCAGGCCTACCAGGAGGATCTGCGCCAACTGGTGGCGGCGCGCTGAAGGCGCCGGGCGGCCCCTAGGGAGCGACCGGGTCCGACACCGTCGGATCGCGCTGCGGTCCAGCCACGAGGCGTGCGTCGTGCAGCCGCCCGATGGCTGCGCCGCTCAGGCCCAGTACTTCATGCAGCACCTCGTCGGTATGGGTACCGAGCAGCGCGGCCGGCGACGTGGCTTCGCGTTCCATGCAAGTTGCACGCACCGCCGCACCCGCCGCGAGGTGGGCGCCGATGCCGGGTGTGTCGATGCGCTCGAACACCGGATTGGCCAGGCTCGCGCGTGCGTCTCCCGCCAGCGCTTCGCCCACCGTGCCGTAGCGGCCCCAACAGACCTTGTGCTGTTCGAGCGCCGCTTCCGCCGCCTGCCGCGTACGAGCGGCGAACCAGGGCTCGACCAGTTCCGCGATGGCGTCGCGCGCCTCGAAGCGCTGCGCCTCGTCTGCAAAGTCGAGGCCAAGACGTTGCTGCAGCGCGTCGACGGGTTCCGCGATGCCGCAGCACGCCACCAGCGCCTTCCATTGGCCGGCGGAGATTGCCGCCACCATGATGCGGCCGCCGTCCGCGGTTCCGAAGTCGCGCCCGAAGGCACCGTAGAGATGGTTGCCGATGGAAGGCCGCTCCTGCCCCAGCAGCTCCGCTTCGGCCAGCACGCCGAGGTGCGACAGCATGCCGAAGGCCATGTCCGAGAGTGCCAGCTTGAGTTCGGCGCCCTGCCCGCCGCGGCGCCGATGGTCGACCGCGGCAAGCACCGCGAAGGCCGCCTGGTAAGCGCACGCGATGTCCCAGGCGGGCAGCACATGATTGACCGGATGCTCGCGCGAGCCGCCGCCCGTGACGGCGGGATAGCCGGTGGCGCAGTTCACCGTGTAGTCGACCGCCGTGCTGCCGTCGCCATTGCCCTGGATGGTGCAGCTGATCAGGTCGGGGCGCCGCGCGGCCAGCAACTCGTGGGCCAGCCAGGGCGTGCCGATGTTGGTCAGCAGCACGCCGGCATGCGGGCCCGGCGCGGTGGCCAGCGCCTGGATCAGCTCGCGGCCTTCAGGCCGGCGCAGATCGACCGCCACCGAGCGCTTGCCCTTGTTGAGCCCGGTCCAGTAGAGGCTGCGGCCCTGGCCACGCGGGTGCGGCATGCGGGGCATGCGCGCGTAGTCGATGCCGCCGCCGATCATGTCGACACGGATCACGTCGGCGCCGAACTGCGCGAGCGTCAGGCCCGCCAGCGGCGCAGCGATGAAGGCGGAACTCTCGATGACCCGGAGCCGGCCGAGAAAGGGATAGGTCATGCGCGCGGCTCCGGCTCAGGCGCGCTCGAACACCGCGGCCAGGCCCTGGCCGCCGCCGATGCACATGGTCTCCAGGCCATAGCGCACGCCGCGCCGTTGCATCTCGTGCAGCAGCGAGGTCATGATGCGCACGCCGGTCGCGCCCACCGGATGACCGAGCGAAATGCCCGAGCCGTTGACGTTGAATCGCTCCGGGTCGTTCCAGCCCCAGCCCTTGGCGCAGGCCAGAGCCTGGCAGGCGAAGGCCTCGTTCAGCTCGACCAGGCCCATGTCGTCGAAACCCAGGCCGTTGCGGCCGAACAGCTTCTTCACGGCGGGCACAGGCCCGATGCCCATGTGCGAAGGCTCGCAGCCTGCGGCGGCCCAGCTGTGCAGGTATCCGATCGGCGCGAGCCCGAGTTCCTCGAGCCGGTCCTCGGCCACGATCAGGCAGGCGGCGGCGGCGTCGTTCTGCTGGCAGGCGTTGCCCGCGGTGACGATGCCGTCCTTGACCAGCGGCTTGAGCCCGGCCAGTTGCTCCAGCGTCAGGTCGGCGCGGATGCCCTCGTCGCGGTCGACCACCAGCGCCTCGCCCTTGCGTTGCGGCACGCTCACCGGCACCACCTCCTCGGCGAACTTGCCCGACGCCCATGCCGCCGCCGCGCGCCGATGGCTGCGCAGCGCAAAGGCGTCGGCTTCCTCGCGCGTGATGGCGTAGTCGCGCGCCAGGTTCTCGGCGGTCTCGATCATTCCGGAGATGCGGCCGAAGCGCGACTCGGGCTGCGAGCGCTCGCGCCCGCGTTCGAGCCGGTCGTGAAACTTGACCGTGCCCGCGCGCTTGCCCCAGCGCATGTCGGTGGTGTAGTACTCGACATTGCTCATGCTCTCGACGCCGCCGGCCATCACCACGTCGGCGGCGCCGGTCTGCACCATCATCGCGGCGGTGGCGATGGCCTGCAGGCCGCTGCCGCAGCGGCGGTCGAGCTGCATGCCGGCCACCTCGACGGGAAAGCCAGCCTGAAGCGCCACCCAGCGGCCGGTGCACGGCACCTCGCCGTTGGCGTAGGAATGGGCGAAGACCACGTCTTCGATGCGCGCGGGGTCGAGCCCGGTGCGGGCGATCACGGCGCGCGCGACCGTGGCGCCGAGTTCTTCCACGGGCACGCCGCGCAGCGAACCGCCGAAGGCGCCGATGGGGGTGCGAAGGGGGGAGACGATGGCAGCGCGTTTCATGGTGTCACTCTTTCTCGGAATGCAGTGCGTTGGGAAAATCCGGCGCCTCCTTGGCAAGGAAGGCGCGCACGCCTTCCCTCGATTCGGCCGAAGTGAAGACGCGTTCGGACAGCGGCAGCGCGGCCGCTATTGCCGCGTCGCGCGGCATGTCGAAGCTGAAGCCGATGGCCTGCTTGCACAGCGCCAGTGCCAGCGGCGGCCGGCCGGCGAGCGTGGCGGCGAGCGCCAGCGCGGCCTCGAGCGCCGTGCCCTGCGGCACCACGCGGTCGACGAGGCCCCAGGCCATCGCCGTGGCCGCGTCGACGGGTTCGCCGAGAAACATCATTTCCTTGGCCCGGCCCTGGCCCACGCGGCGGGTGACGCGCACCGGCCCGCCGCTGCCGGGAAACACCCCCAGCTTGATCTCGGGCAGCGCGAAGCGCGCGCGCTCGTCGCTCACGATGAGGTCGCAGCACACCGCGATCTCCAGCCCGCCGCCGAAGGCCAGGCCATTGACGGCCGCCACGGTGGGCTTGGGAAAGTCGTCGAGCCGGGCGAACACCGCCTGCTGCAACGCGAGCTTTTCCGGACCGATGCGCCCGGGCTGCATCAACGG
>PJUC01000338.1_pt1 | contig 23206 bp, 24 predicted proteins | sample 1512161 | NCBI WGS metagenome assembly PJUC01 (sample SAMN08177676, study PRJNA422409) | Soil metagenome, whole genome shotgun sequencing project. | isolation source: Soil enriched on filter paper | place: USA: Madison | collected 2015-01-15
CCTCCAGGAACGCCTCGTCGATCGAGAGCCCCTCGACCAGCGGAGTGGTGTCGCGGAAGATCGCGAAGACGTCGCGGCTCGCGGCCGAGTAGGCCTCCATGCGCGGCGGCACGACGACGGCATCCGGGCACAGCTCTCGTGCCATGCGGCCGCCCATCGCCGTGCGCACTCCTCGCGCCTTCGCCTCGTAGCTCGCCGCGAGCACCACCCCGCCGCCGACGATCACCGGCCGGCCCCGCAGCGCGGGTGCATCCCGCTGCTCGACCGACGCGTAGAACGCGTCGAGATCGGCGTGCAGCACGGTCGCCTCGCCCCGCATCCCGCCCTCCCGCCGCCGTCCGTCGGGCAGGATCATCGCACGAAGATACGACACTCAGGCCCTGTCGCGCGCCAAGGATTCGGTGATCGGTTCGCGCCGGGTGCGCGGAGGGCTGTGCCCCACACCGCCCGCGCACGCCGACTGTGCCCGGATAATGAGGGGGTGGAGCCGTGGGAGATGCACGCGTGGTACGCCGACTGCCTCGACGCGTGCAACCGGCACGACCTCGCTGCGATCCGGTCGTTCGTCGATCCGGCGGTGCGTCGCTCGCACCTGCCGGGAGGCGCCGATGCCTGGGTCGCCGACCTCGACGCCCTGTTCCGCGGGTTCCCCGATTGGCGGTGGCGGCGCATCCAGCTGATCATCGAGGACGACCGCATCGCCGCCCATCTGCGGGGGAGCGGCACGCATCTCGGCGAGTTCCGCGGTGTCGCGCCGACGAGGCGCCACGCCAACGTCGCCGAGTTCTCGATGTACCGCGTGTCCCGGGGACGGTTCGTGGAGTTCGCCGCCGCCGACACCGGCTTCGAGCTGATGAACCAGCTCGGGGCCACCGGAGCGCCGTAGCGCCGTCGAGCTCGCCGAGAGGCGTCAGGCGTGCGGGACCGCGCTCATGATCGCGCCGGCGACGGTGGCGCCGTTCGGGGTGCGGTACTCGAACCGGTCGCCGGGGAGGAGCCCTGCGATCGCCTGGCCGAGCGGCGACTCGGGCGAGTAGACCGCGACGTCCGCGTCGGCCCCGAGCAGCGCCCGGGAGCCGAGCAGGAACGTGTCCTGCGAGCCGTCGGAGGCGAACTCCACCGTGACGCGCATCCCGGGTTCGACGATGCCGTCGTCGGGCCGGGCTCCGACCTGTGCGCGGCGGATGATGCCGCGCAGCTCGATGGCGCGCGCCTGCGCGTGATCGTCGTCGGCGCCCTCGCGCACGATCGCGTCGAGCTCCTGCTCCAGGTGACGCAGGGCGTCCTGCGTCAGCCAGATCGGCTCTTCCACAACAGACACGGCAGACCTCCTCGGCCGGGACAGATGAAGTTCCCGAGCCTAGCCGGTCTGGCGCTCCGGCGGGACCCGCCCTATTTGCGCTGCTCGAACGTCCCCGCCGAGATCGGCAGTGCGACGGCGAGCACGATGCACAGCAGCCCCACGACGAAGAGCAGGGCGGGCACGGGCGACGCGAAAGAGATCCCCAGCAGCACCATTCCGCCCACCAGCAGGATCAGATACAGGATGAACAGCACGACGGCCCCCTGACTCGCGAACGTTTCCCTCCCTGCCTACCGCACCGACGACGCGTGCGCCAGGGGGACGCGCCGACCACAATGTCACCATGAGACTCCTGCAGGTCGCGCAGCGCGCAGACGACCTCGACCGCGCGTCGGCGTTCTACGAGACATTGCTGGGCGCGCCGCCGACGGCACGATTCGATCCGCCCGGACTGCTCTTCTTCGACCTCGACGGGGTGCGGCTGCTGCTGGATCGCAACGCGCCGTCCGCAATGCTGTACCTGCGCGTCGACGACGTCGCGGCCACCCTCGAACGCCTCGGAGCCGACGTCGAGGTCGTGTCGCCGCCGCACGTCATCTTCACCCACGAGGACGACGTCCTCGGCCCGGCAGGCCACGAGGAGTGGCAGGCGTTCGTGAAGGACTCCGAGGGCAACACCGTCGGGCTGATCTCGTTCGCCCCGAGCCACTGACACTCGGGTCGCGCCACTCTGCTCTGCCTGGCCCGCCGGGCTGAGGCATCCTGCATCTTTCGAATCCATAACAGCGGGCAGAGTGCGCGTCCGAGGCGACTAGCCTGGTGGCGATGAGCGCCTATGTCTCGGCGTTCGAGCTGTTCTCCATCGGCGTAGGACCCTCGAGCTCCCACACGGTCGGCCCCATGCGGGCCGCCCACGACTTCGCCGTCCGCCTGCGCGAGTCCGGTGCGCTGCCGCAGGTGGGGCGCGTGACCTGCACGCTCTACGGCTCGCTCGGCGCCACCGGCATCGGCCACGGCACCCCCGACGCGGTCGTCGCGGGGCTGCAGGGGCTCGAGCCCGAGACGGTGGATCCGGATGCCGTCCGCGCGGCGTGGACCGGCTGGCCCGACGGCCGCCACCTGGATCTGGCGGGCAGCCACCCGGTGCTGTTCGACCGCGCGGACGTCGTGTTCGCCCCGCGCACGCGCCTGCCTGCCCACCCCAACGCCATGACGCTCGAGGCCTGGGCCGGCCCCGAGGACGGGCCGCAGCGGGCCCTCGCCGGGGCCGGCGGCATCCGGGAGACCGGGGCCGCCGTCGTCGCCGACGCGCAGCCGACGCCGGAGGCAGGGCTCATCGCCCGCGAGACCTACTACTCCGTGGGTGGCGGCTTCATCCGCCGCGACGGCGAGGCACCGCAGGTGCGGGCGCACGCGTACCCGCTCGACTTCGCATCCGCCGAGCAGCTGCTGCACCTGTGCGACGAGCAGGGGCTCACGATCGCCGAGGCCGCGCGCCTCAACGAGTCCGCGATGCGCGGCGAGGAGGAGGTCGCGGCGGGCCTCGACGCGATCTGGGACGCGATGGCGGCCTGCGTCGAAGCGGGCCTGCACGCCGACGGGGTGCTGCCCGGGATGCTCGGGGTCAAGCGGCGTGCCGCATCGATCCGCGCTCAGCTCGAGGCCGCCGAGGCCGACGGGCGGCGCGAACTGCCGGGGGAGTGGCTGGGGGCGTTCGCGCTCGCGGTCAACGAGGAGAACGCCGCCGGCGGCCGGGTCGTCACGGCGCCCACCAATGGCGCCGCGGGCATCGTGCCGGCGGTGGCGATGTACTGGTGGCGGTTCCTCGCGGACTCCGGTCTCGGCGCGGGCAACGCGGTGACGCCGTACGGCGAGCTCGTCGGCAGCGCCCTGCTCGGCTACGACGGGCACGTCCCCGAACCGGACGAGTCCGGCGCATGGGACGACGAACAGGTGGCCGATGCGAATCGGAGGCGCGGCATCCGTCGCTATCTGCTCACCGCAGCAGCTCTGGGTTCGCTGTTCAAGGCCAATGCGTCGATCTCGGGCGCCGAGGGCGGCTGCCAGGCCGAGGTGGGTTCCGCGTGCGCGATGGCTGCCGGCGGCCTGACCGCGGTCATGGGCGGCACCAATCGCCAGATCGAGAACGCCGCCGAGATCGCGATGGAGCACCACCTCGGGCTGACCTGCGACCCGGTGGGCGGACTGGTGCAGATCCCCTGCATCGAGCGCAACGCCATCGCCGCGTCGACCGCCGTCACCGCCGCCCGCCTGGCGCTGCGCGGCGACGGCTCGCACTACGTGTCGCTCGACACGGTGGTCGAGACGATGCGCCAGACGGGCATCGACATGTCGACGAAGTACAAGGAGACCAGCGAGGGCGGCCTCGCGGTCAACGTCATCGAGTGCTGAGCGCCCCGCCGGTGAAGTGGCGGCGGCAGCGCGCCTGATACGACTCGACGCCGCCGACCTGCTCGGGTGAGGGCAGACGGGCGTCGGCGACCTCGCCGGGTGCGAGGCGCTGGTGGAACGCGGCGTCGGCGCCGCACACCGCGCAGACGGCGGTGAGCTTGAGCACGTCCTCGGCGGTGGCCATGAGCGCCGGCAGCGGCTCGAACGGACGACCGTCGAACGTCACGCAGAGCCCCGCGACGATGACGGTGATCCCGTCGGCGACGAGCGCCTCCACTGCCTCGACCAGCGGCGGGCCGAAGAACTGCGCCTCGTCGATCGCCACGATGTCGAGCTCGCGGCCGAGCATCGCCTCCGTGAGCGTCGCGGCGTCTGCGACGGTGCGCGACGGGATGCTCAGCCCCGAGTGCGAGCTCACCTGCCCCGTTCCGCGCCGATCGTCCAGGGCGTGGTTGACGAGTTCGACGGAGAGTCCGGCGATGCGCGCCCGCCGCACCCGGCGCAGCAGCTCCTCCGACTTGCCGGCGAACATGGGCCCGGTCACGACCTGCAGGCGTGCCCGCTCTCGCGTGTGCATGGCGACAGGATAAGCGGCCTAGGATCGAAGCGCCCGTCACCCCGGAACGTGGCACCCGGAACGTCAGCAAGGATGCCGATGCCCGCAGAATCCCCTGCGCCCGCGCCACCGCGCGCCACGACGCCCCGCGCCCTCTCGGGCCGCACGTGGGTAACCGTCGTGGTGCTGGGCCTCGTGGGCCAGCTCGCCTGGACCGTCGAGAACATGTACCTCAACGTGTTCGTGTACGACACCATCACCGCCGACCCGACGGTCATCGCGACGCTGGTCGCGGCATCCGCCGTCGCCGCGACCCTCGCGACGATGCTGGTCGGCGCGTGGTCGGACCGCGCCCGCACCCGCCGGCCGTTCATCGCCGTCGGCTATGTGCTGTGGGGTCTCACGACCGCGACCTTCGGGTTCGTGCAGCCGGCCGTGGGGACGGATGCCGCACTCGCGGTCGGTACGGCGGTCGTCGCGATCGTGGCCCTGGACTGCGTCATGTCGTTCTTCGGCTCGGGTGCCAACGATGCGGCGTTCAACGCGTGGGTGACCGAGTCGACCGATCCGTCCAACCGCGGACGCGTCGACGGCGTGCTCGCGATCATGCCGCTCATCGGCATGCTGATCGTCTTCGGTGCGCTCGACGGGCTCACCCAGGTGGGCCAGTGGACGCTGTTCTTCGGCATCGTGGGGCTCGTGACCGCCGCCGTCGGCATGGTCGCCTGGTTCCTGGTGCGCGACCCCGACCGCATCGAGTCGGCGCAGGGCGCCTACCTCGCCACGGTCGTGTACGGCCTGCGCCCGAGCACCGTCCGGGCGAACCCGCGCCTGTACCTGCTGCTGCTGTCGTACGCCGTCGTCGGCACGAGCACCCAGGTGTTCATCCCGTACCTGATCATCTACATCCAGCGGTACCTGCGCATCGACGGCTACGCGATCGTGCTGGGCAGCGTCCTGATCCTCGCCTCGATCGCGAGCGTGCTCGGCGGCCGGGTCATCGACCGCGTCGGTCAGAAGCATGCCGAGGGCAAGGTGAGGGCGATCCTCCCGGCCGTGGGGATCCTCGTGGCCGGTCTCGTCGCGATGTTCGTCGTGCGTGACATGATCGCGGTCATCGTCGCGGGGACGGTGATGATGGCCGGCTTCATGCTGTCGATCGCCGCGATCTCGGCGAGCGTGCGCGACGCGACGCCCACCGATCGCGTCGGCATGGTGCAGGGTCTTCGGATGATCGCGGCGGTGCTGATCCCGATGGTCGCCGGCCCGTTCATCGGCGCGGCGGTGATCGTCGGCGCCGCCGAGACGTACGTCGACCTGGGCGTGGTCAAGCAGGTGCCGACGCCCTGGATCTTCCCCGCCGCGGCCGTCGTCGCCGTGCTCGTGGTGGTTCCCGTGCTGCTGCTGCGCCGTCATGACAGAAGAGCAGCGGATGCCGCCCCCACGCCGGTCGGCGAGGCTCAGGCATGACCCTGCTGACGCCGTGGGCCGCCACGCTCGACGCGGACGCCCCGCTGCCCGAGTACCCGCGCCCTCAGCTCGTGCGCGGGGACTGGACGAACCTCAACGGGCGGTGGGACTACGCCATCACGCCGCTGCGCGCGGACGGCGACGATCCGCTCGCCGTGGACGACCCTACGGCGCAGCCCGAGGGATGGGACGGCCGCATCGTGGTCCCGTTCTCGCCCGAGACCGCACTGTCGGGCGTCGGCCGCACCCTTCGGGCCGACCAGACGCTCTGGTACCGGCGCTCGTTCTCCCTGCCGCGCCCGCTGCGCGACGGCGAACGTGCGATCCTCCGCTTCGGCGCGGTCGACCAGTCCTGCCGGGTCGCCGTGGACGGCATCGAGGTGGGCGCGCACACCGGCGGGTATCTGCCGTTCGCCGTGGACGTCACCGCAGCGCTCGCCGCCACCCCCGAGTCGGCCCACGAGCTCGTCGTCGCCGTGCGCGATGTGACGGATGCCGCATGGCTCTCGCGCGGCAAGCAGTCGAGCCGTCCGGGCGGCATCTGGTACACGCCGCAGTCGGGCATCTGGCAGACCGTGTGGCTCGAGATCGTGCCGCGTCTCGCCGTCGACCGGCTCGTGCTCACGCCCGACCTCGACGCGGGAGCCGTCGTGGTGACGGTGCACAGCGAACACGCCACCGGGGCCGAGACGGCCCGGGTCGAGGTGCTCGACGGCGGGCGGGTGGCGGCATCCGCTGATCTTCCCGTCGGGGTGCCGACCGGTGTCGTCCTCGACGGACCGGTGCAGGTGTGGAGTCCGGACGACCCGTTCCTGTATGACGTGCGGGTGACGCTCGGCGAGGATCGCGTCGAGTCGTACGTCGGCATGCGGTCGTTCGGCGCCGGCGTGGACGACCGCGGGTTCGCACGGCTGCTGCTCAACGGCGCGCCGCACCTGCCGGTCGGGCTGCTCGATCAGGGGTACTGGCCGGACGGCGGATACACGGCCCCGTCGGATGCCGCGCTGGAGTACGACATCCGGCTGGCGAAGCGTCTCGGCTTCACGATGCTCCGCAAGCACATCAAGGTCGAGCCGCTGCGCTGGTACCACCACTGCGATCGCCTCGGCATGCTCGTGTGGCAGGACGCCGTCAGCGGCGGCACGGCGTACAACCCGCTGGTGGTGAGCGCCCCGGCGATCGCGTCGCCCACCCTCGACGACCGTCGTCATGCGCGGTTCGGCCGTGCCGACGAGGCCGGGCGCGACGCGTTCGAGCGCGAACTGCACGACATGATCGAGCACCTGCGGAGCGTCACCTCGCTGTCGCTGTGGGTGCCGTTCAACGAGGGCTGGGGACAGTTCGACGCGGCGCGCATCGCCGGTATCGTGCGCGGACTCGACCCCACGCGCCCCGTCGACCATGCGAGCGGCTGGCACGACCAGGGCGCCGGCGACCTGCACAGTCTGCACATCTACTTCCGGCCGGTGCGCGCGCCCCGCGCCGACGGGCGCGTGCTCGCGCTGACCGAGTACGGCGGCTACAGCCTGGCGGTGCCGGAGCACACCTGGAGCCCGACCACGTTCGGCTACAAGAAGTACCGCACGCGCGACCAGCTGGTCGCAGCGCTCCAGCGCCTGCACGAGCGCGAGATCGCCCCCGCGATCGCACGCGGGCTCGCGGCCACGGTGTACACGCAGCTCGCCGATGTCGAAGAGGAGGTCAACGGGCTCGTGACCTACGACCGGCGCTTCGTGAAGGTTCCCGAAGCCGCGATGCGCGCGATCAACGACGGGCTGAAGGATGCCGCATCCTCGCGCCTCAGGAAGGACCCCGCATGACCGAGCGCGAGCTCACCGCCCCCGTGTCGCTCACGCTCCCGGACGGGCGCGTGAACCCCGACGCGATCGGATGGGCGCGGCAGCCGATCGTCGACACGTCCGGCATCGGGCGCGGGCTCGGCCGCAACAAGCGCTGGGAGTACTGGAACGTCGCGACGCCGACGCACATCCTGGCGCTCACCGTGTCGTCGATCGACTACGCCGCCGTGCACGAGGTGTGGGTCTTCGATCGCGCAACCGAGCAGACGTGGGGCAAGGGTGCGACCGTGATCCCGTCCCGCGGCGTCAGGCTGCCGGCCGGCGTCGAGAGCGGCCCGGCGCATGCACGGGCGAAGGACCTCGAGATCGATGTGCTCCCCGAGCCCGGCGGCACGCGGCTGCGCGCCCGCATCCCCGGTGCCTCGTTCGACGTGTTCGCCGAGCTGCCCGAGGGTCACGAGCGCCTCGCCGTCGTCGTGCCGTGGAGCCGCAGGCGGTTCCAGTACACGGTGAAGGACGTCGCGCGTCCTGCCTCCGGCACCGTCACCGTGGACGGTGCCACGCACGAGGTCCCGGCGGGGGAGTCGTGGGCGGTGCTCGACCACGGCCGCGGCCGGTGGCCCTACGACATCGCGTGGAACTGGGGTGCGGGCTCCGGCGTCTCGCACGGCCGCACCATCGGCATCCAGGTCGGCGGCCGGTGGACCGAGGGCACCGGGTCCACCGAGAACGCCTTCTTCGTCGACGGCCGGCTGCACAAGATCCACGACGAGCTCACCTGGGAGTACGACCTCGCCGACTGGCGCCGGCCCTGGCGGATCGCGGGCGGTGGGCTGGAGGCATCCTTCACTCCGTTCTTCGACAAGACCGCCCGCACGCAGCTCGGAGTGATCTCGTCGCGCACCGATCAGTGCTTCGGGCACTGGGACGGCACCTTCGCGATCCCCGGCGGCCGGAGCATCGCGTTCGACGGCATCCTGGGCTGGGCGGAAGAGGTCCACAACCGCTGGTGACGCGGGTCTAGTCTGAGCGCATGGATGCCGTCCAGGTGCGCGGACTGCAGGTCCGGCGCGGCAAGACCGAGGTGTTCACCGGCCTCGATCTCGCCATCCCCCGCGGGCAGATCACGGGACTGCTCGGCCCGTCCGGATGCGGCAAGACCACCCTCATGCGCTCCATCGTGGGTGTGCAGAAGGTCTCCGGCGGGACGGTGCAGGTGCTGGGCGAGCCCGCAGGGTCGCGGGCGCTGCGCCACCGCGTCTCGTACGACACCCAGGCCGCGTCGGTCTACGGCGACCTGACGATCCGCCAGAACCTGCGCTACTTCGCCCGGCTGCTGGGCGCGCCCCGCAGCGACATCGATCGCGTGATCGCCGAGGTGGGCCTGGCCGATCAGCGCGACCAGACCATCGACTCGCTGAGCGGCGGTCAGGAGTCGCGGGTGTCCCTCGCGGTCGCCATGCTCGGCACGCCCGAGCTGCTCGTGCTCGACGAGCCCACGGTCGGCCTCGACCCGCTGCTGCGGTCAGAGCTGTGGGACGTGTTCCGCGGACTCTCGGATGCCGGGACGACGCTGATCGTGTCGAGTCACGTGATGGACGAGGCGCTGCGGTGCGACCGGCTCCTTCTCATGCGGGCCGGCCGCATCATCGCCGACACCACGCCGGACGGGCTGCTCGCCGACACCGGGACGACGGATCCGGATGCCGCCTTCCTGGCGCTCATCGCGCGCGATGCGCACAGCGGCGACGGGGCTGCGGCATCCGATCATCCCCTCACCCGGCGCGAGGCGCGCGAGCAGGCGCAGCATCCCCAGCCGACGCCCCCGTCGCAAGACGGTGCGTCATGAACGGCGCGCGCACGTTCGCCACGGCGGGCAGGGTGCTCCGGCAGCTGAGCCACGACCCGCGCTCGATCGCGCTGATGCTCATCGCCCCGAGTCTGCTCGTCGGCCTGTTCGCCTGGCTCTTCAGCGATCAGGAGGGCGTCTTCGACCAGTTCGGCGGCCCGATCCTCGCACTGTTCCCGTTCATCGTGATGTTCCTCATCACCTCGATCACGACCCTCCGCGAGCGGCGGTCGGGCACGCTCGAACGGCTCATGACGACGCCGATCGAGAAGGCGGACTTCATCCTCGGCTACGGGCTCGCGTTCGGGCTCATGGCGACGCTCCAGGCCGTCATCACCGTCACGTTCGCGGTGTGGGTGTGCGACCTGCAGGTCGACGGGGAGCTTTGGCAGCTCGGGCTCGTGGCCGTCGTCGACGCCATCCTCGGCACGGCGCTCGGGCTGCTCGCTAGCGCGTTCGCGCGTACCGAGTTCCAGGCCGTGCAGTTCATGCCGCTGATCGTGTTCCCGCAGATCATCCTCGGCGGCCTGTTCATGCCGCGCGAAGACATGCCCGACGCGCTCTATCAGATCTCGAAGGTGCTGCCGCTGAGCTACGCGATCGACACCATCAACGCGGTGACGGCGGGCGACGACGGGTGGGACGTGTTCGGTCCGCTGCTGGTCGTCGTGGCCTTCGCGGTCGGCGCGCTGATCCTCGCGTCGCTCACGCTGCGACGCCGGACGCCGTAGCGGTCGTCAGCAGCTGGTCTGCTTCTTGCGCAGCTTCGACGTGAGCTCGCGCAGCTGCTGCAGCTCGTCGTCGGTGAGCAGCGACATGCGCTCGGCGATGGCCTTGCCGTGCGCGCTCGCGATGCGGCGGAACAGCGAGGCCCCGGCATCCGTCGCGTGGACGAGCGAGCCGCGGCCGTCGTCGGGATCGGCGCATTTGGTGAGCAGCCCGCGCGCGACCATGCGGTCGACCAGACGCGAGACGCTCGGCTGGCTGATGAGCATGTTCGCCGTGACGTCGCGCAGCCGTGCGGTCAGGTCGTCGGCGCGCGTGACCGTCAGCAGCACGTCGTACTCGGCCTGGCTGAGGGTCTGATCGTCGAAGTCGTCGTTGATGTCGCCGAACACCTCGTGCTGGGCGCGGAACAGGCTCTCCCAGGCATCGATGGCGAGGCGGCGGTCGGTCATATCGACAAGAGTAGGGCAGGCCGCGGACCCTAGGCTTGCGGCATGGCCTCTCTCTCCGTCCGCGCGTCGCGCCCGCGCCGTTCCGGTGTCGTCGGCCTGCTCATCGCGCTGTTCGCGGGCATGCTGCTCGCGACCGCGGGGGCCGTGCCGGCGCACGCCGATGTCGACGACTTCTCGTTCGAGAGCCTCGACGTCGAGTATCAGCTGGGCCGTGACGCGGACGGGGCGAGCACCGTCACGGTCGTCGAGACCTTCGTCGCGCTGTTCCCCGACGTCGACCAGAACCACGGCATGCGACGGGCCGTCCCGGACTCGTACCAGGGAGCGCCGACCGACCCCCAGCTGGTGTCGATCACCGACGAGAACGGCACGCCCCGTCCCGCCGAGACCGAGAGCGACGACGGCTTCTTCTACATGATCTCGCGGGCGGACGGGTTCGTGCACGGGCGCCAGACGTACGTCTTCACGTACACGATGCACAACGTCACTCGGTACTTCCCCGACACCGGCGTGGACGAGTTCTACTGGGACGTCAACGGCACCGCGTGGCCGCAGTCGTTCGGGCGCATCACGGCCCGGGTCACGATGAGCAGAGACGTGGATGCCGCCCGCACGGGTGCGATGGCCTGCTACGTCGGTGCCCAGGGGTCCACCGCCACGTGCCCCATCGCCGACACGGGCGACGGGGTCGAGGCATCCGCCACCGATGTCGGGCCCTACCAGACGGTCACCTTCGCCATCGGGTTCACGGCCGGGACGTTCACCCCCTTCGACACGTCGTTTCTCGCCTCGCCGTGGGGGTGGCTGCAGGGCGCCGTGGCGCTGCTGGGCCTCGGCGGATCGTTGGTGGCCGCGATCGTCGTCCGCCGACGCTTCCTGCGCGATGCGCCCGGACGGCCCGTGATCATCGCCGAGTACACACCGCCGCGCGGACTGGACGCGCTGCAGAGCGCCGTGCTGCTCGGCCGGACCACGAAGGCCGTGCCGGCCGAAGTGCTCGAGCAGGCCATCGTGGGCAGCATCCGCATCGAGGAGGGCTCGCGCAAGCTCTTCGGCGGCGTCCGGCTCAAGGCGGTGCTGCAGGACCCGCGGCTCGCCGACGCGGACGGGCAGATGCTGCTGCCAGGCCTGTTCCCGTCGGGCGTGCCCGGCGAAGAGTTCGAGTTCGGCGGCACCGACACGCGGTTCTCGAAGACCGCGCAGGCGCTGCTCAAGGCGGCGGCCGAAGACGTGAAGACCCGAGGCTTCCGTCGTGTCGTTCCCGGCGGTGCGAAGGCGTGGCCGCTCGTCATCGCGTGGCTCTCGGCGGCGCTCGTGATCGTGTTCGGCGTGATCGCGCTGATCTCGTACGTGAACCCGCTGGTGCCGATCCTGCTGTTCATCGGCGGCCTCGGGGTGGCGTTCACCGTGACGTTCCTGGTGGCGCGGGATCCGCTCACGTCCGCCGGCGCCGAGGCCCGCGATCACCTGCGGGGGCTCAAGGAGTTCATCGAGTGGGCCGAGGCCGACCGCATCCGCATGCTCCAGTCGCCGCAGGGCGCCGAGCGCGTGCGCGTCGACCTGACCGACCCCGCGCAGAAGCTCAAGCTGTACGAGACGCTGCTGCCGTACGCGGTCGTCTTCGGCCAGGAGAAGCAGTGGGCTGAGGAGCTCGCCGTCCTCTACGGCGACCGCGGGAACCCCGGGTGGTACGTCGGTTCGACGGCGTTCAACGCCGCCGCGTTCTCGTCGGGCATCTCGAGCCTCTCCGCGTCGGCCGCATCGTCGTCCTCGTCGGGCGGGTCATCCGGCGGCGGTTCCGCCGGTGGCGGCGGTGGCGGCGGTGGCGGCGGCGGGGTCTGACGCATGGGACTGCACCACGTGGAGCTCTGGGTCGCCGACCTCGACCTCGTGCGCGACGACTGGGCGTGGCTGCTCGAACAGGTCGGGCTCACCCGCCTGAGCACCTGGCCCGGCGGCGAGACGTGGGGCGACGGCGGTGCCTACCTGACCTTGACGGGCTCGCCCAACCTGTCGCCCGAGGGTCACGACCGGCGCCGCCCGGGCGTCAATCACCTCGCCTTCTGGGCGGGCGATCGTGGGGCGGTGGATGCCGTCATGGCCGAGGCTCCCGCGCACGGCTGGCGTCCGCTGTACCACGACCGGTATCCGCACGCCGGTGGCCCCGATCACTACGCCGGCTGGCTGGAGAACGCCGCCGGGTTCAAGGTGGAGGTCGTGGCGGGGCATCCCTGATTCGCCGCGCCGCGACCCCGCGTCGCGGGGCGCCGGGTCAGAGCGGCGCCACGGGCTGGCGCAGGATCGTGCGCAGCTTCTCAGGCGCGACCCGGCGGAAGTCGCCGAAGTAGATCTCGTGATGCGTGCCCGACAGGCGGAGCCCCTGCGAGGGGATGAAGTGGCGATGCATCCGGTCGAGGACCGGCGCCTCGTCGTCGAACGGGCCCACGTGGAGCGTCTGCACGCAGCGTCCCTCGACCAGGGACTGCAGGCGCACGTCGTCGAGCCGGGCAGGCGGGTTCTTGGCGCCCGCCTGCGCGACGGCGGCGTCGACCAGCTCGGCGTCGATCCAGTCGGGGACGAGGATCATCATCGTCCAGTCCCACTGCGACTTGTCGCGTGCGGTCGTGAACGCGTCGAGGTCGTCCGCCGTCCAGAGCCCTTCGAGGGGCGGCACGACGTAGTCGCGGTCGAGCTCACGTTTGCTGGCGAACTTCAGCTTGTACGCGACCGGGTAGAGGGCCGCGAGCGCCTCCGTGTACACCGGCGAGGTGTTGGGATCGCCGTGGCCGTCGATCATCAGGTACTGCCGGTCCGGGACATCGAGGATGCGGAACTCGCCCCGCTTCGCACGGTAGCTGTCGAGCGTCTTCGTGAGGTCGATCTTGCCGGCCGCTCCTGTCTCTGCCACACGGCAAGAGTAAGGGCCGGTCGGAGAGGCTACCGACCGGCCCTTGTCCCTTGCACCAAGAGTGTCCTGCAATCACATGTCGGTAGCTGCCACAGCAAAACAACTACCGTGCAAGCACTCTATAACGGCGAGATAACGGCGACAAGGGTTTGTCGTTATCTTTTTGTGATTCATCCGCTGTGAGTCGGTTATGCGTCCGCTGAGAGCCGGAAGCCGACGCTGATCACCGGAAGCGACCGAGGTGGATGCCGGCGAACGCGAGAGCGGCGATGGTCTCGCCGTCGGTGATCTCGCCGGCCGCGATGAGCGACAGCACCTCGCTGAAGGGCACCCAGCGGACGTCGTCGATGCCTTCCTCGTGCTGCGAGTGCGCGGCGTCGGCGACGCGTCGCAGGTCCCGTGCGAGGAACACGTGCTCGGGCGCGTCGGCGAGGCCGTTCAGGGCGTCCATGCGCCCGATCTCGGTCCACTCGGCCGCGGCGTACCCGGTCTCTTCTTCGAGCTCGCGGCGGGCGGCGATGAGCGCGTCCTCGCCGTCCGAGCCGCCGGCCGGCACCTCCAGCGACGATCGGCCGGTCGCGTAGCGGTACAGCGACACGAGGCACACGCGGTCGTCGGGGTCGACCGCGACGACGAAGACGGCCGGATGCCGCATCTCGACGACCCCGTAGATGCCGGCGCCGTCGGGTCCGATGACGTCGTCCTCCCGCACCCGGATCCAGCGGTTCTCGTACACGGTGCGGGAGGCGAGCGTCTGCCAGATCATGACGCCACACTAGGCGCGGGGTGCGCGGGAGGGCCGCATGCGCGGTGCACGGGTATCGGTGCGCTCCACGACCTGGTCAGGCGAAATGTCCGCTCATCGGGCATGATTGCCATCATGCCTCGCCGCACCCGCCCCGCCTCCCGGGCTCCGAAGGCCGCTGCGCGTGCGGCATCCGTCCTGCTGGCGCTCTCGCTCGCCGGGTGCGCGACGCCGGCGGGGAACACCGCCGAGGCGGCGGACGCGGATGCCATCGCCGCGCAGGCGGCGGCACTCGGCATCGCACCGGAGCTGGTGTACACGACCGACATCGAGGGGTACGACCTGGCGCCGCAGTCGGTCGGGGCGAGCGGCTCCGGCGGGATGTCGGCGACCTGGGTCGGCGAGGGCACGGGTGCGATGGTGACCCTCCGCACCGAACGCGGCGAGCTCACGGAGGCGGCCTGCGTCGCGATGCCGCTCTGGGAGGCGTACGAGGAGCCGGTGATGTGCACTGATGAGGACGGCGTGTGGCACCGGTCGGGTGGGGGTATCCACGAGTACGCCGCTGTGTCGGGCGACGCGATCATCCGCGTCATCGGTGGGAACGACGCGCCGCAGGACGATCTGCGCAGCGCAGCCCAGGCGGTGCATGTGCCGTCGGACGCCGAGCTCGAACGCCTCTTCTCGGCTGTCCCTGAGCGGCCGACGGCGCCGGTCGAGCGGGGTGACATCCCCGAGAACGGCGACGGTGCGCCCGTGGATCCCGTCGGCCCGGGCGGCTGACAGACAGCCGGGGCGAGGTCAGCCGATTTGGCGTTCTGGCCGGTGCCCCGGTACCGTCGCCGCATGGACATCCGCTGGTATGCGTATCGGAGTGGCTCTGGAGGGGCCGACCGCCGATAAGCGCTTCCGCGCCTCCAGAGCCACAGGCAGACACTCGTTCGAGGGTCTGCCTTCGTCGTTAACACGGCGGTGGCCTGGTCCCGGGTCCCGCCGGGAACAGGAACCCGCATGAACGCCACCCACGACCTCCGGGTCGCCTCCTTCACCCCGCTCCCGTCGCCCGCGGAGCTGCGGCGCGAGCTGCCCATGACGCCCGCGCACGAGGCGGCCGTGACGGATGCGCGCGCCGAGGTGGAGGCCGTCCTGCGCGGCGACGACGACCGGCTGCTGGTCGTCGTCGGGCCGTGCTCGGTGCACGACCCCGTCGCCGCGGTCGACTACGCGCGCCGGCTCGCCGTCGCTGCCGGGCAGCACCGCGACGACCTGCTCGTCGTGATGCGCGTGTACTTCGAGAAGCCCCGGTCGACGGGAGGCTGGAAGGGGCTCATCAACGACCCGGGCCTCGACGGCACCCACGACGTCGTGCGCGGCCTGCGGGTCGCGCGCCGTCTGCTGCTGGACGTCCTCGACCTGGGCCTGCCGATCGGCTGCGAGTTCCTGGAGCCGATCAGCCCGCAGTTCATCGCCGACGCCGTCGCGTGGGGCGCCATCGGCGCACGCACGACAGAGAGCCAGATCCACCGGCAGCTGGCCTCGGGGCTGTCGATGCCGATCGGCTTCAAGAACGCCACCGACGGCGACGTGCAGATCGCGGTCGACGGCTGCACCGTCGCCTCGCAGCGGCACGTGTTCTTCGGCACCGACGACTCGGGCGCGGCGGCCGTCGTGTCGACGACCGGCAACCGCGCCGCCCACGTCGTGCTGCGTGGCGGCCGCGGCGGACCCAACTACGCCCCTGCCGACATCGAGGCCTCGGCGGCTCTGCTGGAGCGCGTCGGCATGCCGCGCCGGCTCGTGGTGGACGCCAGCCACGCCAACAGCGGCAAGGATCACGTACGCCAGGCCGAGGTCGTGCGCGAGCTCGCCGGTCAGATCGCCGACACCGACGACATCGCCGGCGTGATGATCGAGAGCTTCCTGGTCGGCGGGAGCCAGAAGCTGACAGCCGACAACCGCGAGACCCTCGTCTACGGCCAGTCCGTCACGGACGCGTGCATCGACTGGGACACCACCGAAGCGCTGCTGGGCGACCTCGCCGCTGCCGCGCGGCAGCGACGGCGCCAGCTCGCCGCCGTCGCCTGAGGGGCGGGGATGTCGCCGCCGCCGGCACTGCGGCGCCCGGCCGGCGGCATCCCGTCGATCCGATGCGAGGTCGTGGCGCTAGCATCGTGCGGGCGGTGACGGCATCGCCGGGAGCGAGGACGATGCGGCGATGACGAGAACCGGACGAGCGGTGCGGCGGCAGGCCGCGGTGACGCGATGACGTCGTGGGACGACCGCGTCGCGGCATTCTGGGCGACGGCGGACGACGCCGACCCGGCCGTCGTCGACCGCATGCGCGCGCTCGTCGACGAGCGCGCGCCGGACGATCCGGCCGCCCTGTTCGAATGGGCGTCGGTGCTCGACTTCGTCGGACGCGAGGAGGAGGCGGTCGCCGGGTACGAGGCGGCGCTCGCCGCGGGGCTCGAGGGGGAGCGGATGCCGCAGGCCGTCGTCCAGCTCGCCAGCTCGCTGCGCAACATCGGCCGCGCCGAAGAAGGGGCGGCGCTGCTGCGAGGGCTCGGTGACGAGACCGTCGCCGGTGCGGCGGTATCGGCGTTCCTCGCGCTGTGCCTGCGCGATGCCGGGCACCCGGACGAAGCGCTCGCGGTCGCGCTGAGGGCGCTGGCCCCGACGCTCCCGCTGTATCGTCGCTCGGTCCGCGCCTACGCCGACGAGCTCTGCGGGCCGCAGCGCGCGTAGTCGTTCCTGGCCGGAAGCGCGGGGACGCCGGGGCCGCCGGCATCCCTCATTCCGAGGTGTCGGGCGGGTCGTCGTGGCGCGCGCGACGCAGCGGCGAGACCAGCACGATGACCGCGGCGACGGCGAAGACGACGGCGCCGACCGCGAGCGTCGACTGATAGCCGAGGAACGTCATGAGCACGCCGGTGAGCAGTGCGCCGAAGAAGAACACGACCCGGTTGACGGTGCGGATGGTCGAGTTCATGCGGCCCTGGATGCCGTCGGGGGCGACCGACTGGCGGTAGGCGATGTCGTTCGCGTCTTCGATCCCCATCGACAGGCCGTACACGAACTGGGCCGCTGCGACCACGGCGAGCACGACGCCGACACCCCTTCGGTGGGAGAGGGGCGCGAGCGCGAGGACGACCCACGGGATCACCACGAGCGCGCGGCCGAGCAGGATCGCGCGACCCGCTCCGAACCGCCTGCCGATCGCCGGGGCGATGACGGCGCCGGTGAAGCCGCCGACGGCACCGCACGCGAGGGCGACGCCGAACGCCCACGGCGGGAGGTCGAGCTCGCGCAGCACGAACACCGCGAACGCGGTCGCGACGATGCTGTTGCCGAGGAACCACGTGTGCACCGACAGGGCGAGCGGGCGGAGGGTGCGGTGGCCGTACGTGTACCGCATGCCCTCGGCGATCTCATGGCCGACGTGCCGGCCCGGGGCGCGGGGTTCGGGCCGTGGCTCGACGACGGCGATGCGCCACTGCAGCAGTGCGGCGATCGCGTTGATCACGGCGTCGAACGCGAACAGCAGCGGCGCTCCGACCAGGTTCAGCAGCGTGCCGCCGAGCGCCGGCCCGGCGGTCTCGGCCACCGTCTGGCTCTGGCCGAGGCGGGCGTTGGCCATGACGAGCGCATCGCGGGGCACGATGCGGGGGAGGAGCGGCTGCGCGGCGGAGTCCGCGAACAGCGTCAGCACGCCCATCGCCAGGACGACGCCGGCGAGCGACCAGAAGCCCAGCGTGCCGCTCAGCAGCAGGACGGGGATGACCGCGAGCACCACGGCGCGCCCGATGCTCGTGAGCACGAGCGTGCGCTGCCGCCGCCAGCGGTCCATCAGCGCCCCGATCACGAGTCCGAAGAACAGATAGGGAGCGACCCCGAGCGCGCTCAGCACGCTGATCTGCACGGGCGTCGCGTCGATCACCGAGACGATGAGCACCTGGAAGGCGACCCCGGCGATGCTGCCTCCGAACGCGCGCAGTGTGGCGGCACTCCAGAACAGCGCGAAGGCCGGCAGGCGCAGGACGTCCTGCCTGCTCCGGACCTCTTCGTCAGGCACGTCGTCAGCCTATCGGCGGGCACGTGAGCGCCTCGGGCGGGCGGGGATGTGGCATCCGCTCCACCGCGCGCGCCGATGTTCGGGCAGGATGTCGGCGTGTCCACTCGCCGCTTCATCCTGACGACCACCGTCGCCGCGTCGCCCGGGTCTGCGATCGGGTTCCTGATGAGGCTCGACGAGCATCGCGGCCTGCACCCGTACCTGCAGTCGGCAGAGGTCGTGGCGGAGGGGGTCGCCGAAGACGGTCCGTGGTGGGAGTGGCGCGTCGTGGAGCGGCCGACCGTGTGGGGCGTGCCGTACACGATGCGCTTCCCCGCCCGCATGACACGGCTGGGCGCGGAGTCGATGCGCGGCGACGTCGTGGCCGCGCCGGGATGCCGGCTGCAGACCGTCACGACGGCGGCCTCGACGGCCGTCGGCACGGTCGTCGAGGAGACGACGACCGTCACGGCGCCCGCTCCGCTCGTCGGGTACATGACGAAGCACGCCCGCGCGGCGCACGCCCGCACGTTCGAGCGGCTCCCCGGCGAGCTCGCGACGATCGCGTGACGCCGAGCCGGCGCCGGGCTGCGGCATCCGCTCCGCAGATCACGGCCCGCGGCGCCGTGACCCCTTGACGCCGGGCCTCAGATGTGTACGGTGTGAACATACGCATTCGCCCACTCGGAGGTCCTGATGCAGAGCACGACCCAGAACGCCCTTCCGCCCGTGGTCGACGCCGAGGAGTGGCGTCGCGAACTTGCCGAGCTGCGGGTGCGGGAGAAGGCGGCGACCCGTGAACTCGACGCCATCGCGGCGCAGCGGCGGCGTCTGCCGATGGTGGAGCTGCCCGACTACACGCTCGTCGGCAAGGACGGGCCCGTCCGACTGGCCGATGTGTTCGAGGGGCGCTCGCAGCTGATCGTGTACAACCACATGTGGTTCGAGGGCAAGGAGTGGCAGTGCCCCGGATGCACCGGGTTCACGGCGCAGTTCGATCGGCTGGAGTTCCTCGAGCCCTACGACGCCCGCTTCGTCATCGTCACCCAGGGGCCGATCGACGAGGCCCTCGCGTACAAGCAGAAGGTCGGCAACCGCATGGAGTGGTACTCGACGGCCGACAGCCCGTTCGGAGCCGACATGGACGCCCCGGCCGGCGGCGGGTTCGCGGTGAACGTGTTCCTGCGTGACGGTGACACCGTCTACCGAACGTGGCACACCAACGGCCGCGGCACCGAGCGGCTGTCGTACGAGTTCGGGCTCATCGATCTGCTTCCGTACGGGCGGCGGGAGGAATGGCAGGACTCGCCCGAGGGCTGGCCGAGGACACCCACCTACGACGGCTGGTTCAGCTCGCAGAAGGTCGCACAGCTGTACGGGCCGGGTGCGAACGGCTGACCAGGCCGCGAATCCGGTGCGCGTGGGCGTGCCGGATGAGCCAGGATGAGGGGTGATGCGCACTCCTCTCAGCCGCCGCCTGCTCCTGTCGAGCGGACTCGCGGCAGCTCTCTGGCTCCTCGTCGTCGTCGTCCGCTGGGGCTTCTCGCAGATCCAGGGCGGTGCGTCGCAGCTGGCGCAGCTGGTGCCGCAGGTCGTCCCGGCGGGGCTCCTGTGGGGTGACAGCGGCGGGTGGCAGGCTCTGGCGATCGGCCTCGGGGCGCTCGCGGTGACGCTCGTGCACGCGTGCGTCACGATGCTCGCGGGCCGGAGCGGAGCGCTGTTCCTCGCCGCGTGGTTCGCCACCGTGGCCGCAGGCGCGGTCGTCGGTCTCGCCTTCGACCTCGCCGCAGCGTGGGACGCCCTCGGGGACTACGGTGCGCGGGGTCTGCTCGTGGGGGAGTTCGGCGCGGGCGCCGCATCGGGCGCGCTGTGGGGGCTGGCGGCGGGATGGATGCCGGGGCTCCTCGCCCGCGCGTCCGCCTCGGCCCCCGCGTACGCGGCCGACGACCGTAGGCCCGCATGGCTGCTGCCGGCCGCAGCCATCGCCGTCGTGGCCGTCGTCGCCAGCGGGGTCGCCGCCGACAGCGCCCGCACCGCTGCCATCGCCGCCGAGTCCGCCGCACAGCAGGAGGCACAGGCCGCCGTCACGTTCGGGGCCCCGCCCGACCCGAACGCGACCGGGGTGCCGGTGCCCGCGCGGGCCGAGGCATCCGCCGATCTCGACCCGCGGTGGTGCACACCCGACAAGGCGACGGTCCTGCTCGGCGACCCTGACGCCGCGACGGGACACCGCGGCCTGCCGATCCGGCTGCTGAACTTCTCGGACGAGCCGTGCGTGATCGAGGGGTACCCCGATATCGCCTTCGGGGACCAGAACAATCATCTGCTGGCGGTCACGATCGAGCACGGCGGCTCGTTCATGACGCAGGACCTCGGGCCGCAGCGCATCGAGGTCCCCGCCGGCGGCTACGCGATCACCTATCTCGGGTGGGACGCCGCCTCGCCGCACGGCGCGCTGGTCACCAAGACGGTCTACGCCGCGCCCACGGCGGGGATGGAGCGCGGCTCGTGGCCGCTCGCCTTCGACCTCGACATCGTCGAGGGCTCGACGGTCGCCGTCACCGCGTGGGCCTCGGACGCCGGGCCCCAGCCATCGTCATGAGAACGCGGATGCCGCACCCCGCAATGGGTGCGGCTTCCGCGTTCGCCTGATCGTGAGACGGGATCAGTACCAGTTGACCGCCTGCGAGTGCGACCACGCGGCGCAGGGCGTGCCGTACGACGATGCGATGTAGCCGAGGCCCCACGCGATCTGCGTCGCCGCGTTGGTCTGCCAGTCGGCGCCGGCGCTGGCCATCTTGTTGCCGGGGAGCGCCTGCGGGATGCCGGTGGCGCCGCCGTCGTGGTTGTAGGCCTGGTAGTTCCAGCCCGACTCCTTGTTCCACAGCGACTGCAGGCACGAGAACTGACCGTCGCCCCAGCCGTACTTCGCCGCGGCCATCTGCCGCGCGGTGGCCTTCGCGCCGTCGGGGGTGTTGGCGGCGGCGAGTGCGGCGGCGGCCGCCTCGGCCTGGCGCTGCGCCTCGGCGGCGGCTGCCGCGGCGGCAGCGGCCGCCTCTTCGGCGGCCTTCTGCGCCTTCGCGGCGTCGAGGTGCTCGCGCAGGTCGGCCACACGGGCCGTCACCTTCTCGGTCGCCGACGACGCATCGGCGGCGAGGCCGGGCAGCAGCAGGGCGGGAACGATGTCGAGGTCCGCGAGACGGTCCGCCGCCTTCGACAGGTCTGCGGTGTCGATCGAGGTGTCGGCCACGCCGATGTCGAGGCCGGAGGCGGCGATGTCGGCGGTCACACTGTCGGCAGCGGTGAGGGCGACGCGGGCGGCGAGCAGGGTGCTCTTGGCATCCACGCGGATGTCGCGCAGGGTGTGGACGGTGGCGTCGGGCGCGGCGACCGACGCGATGGCCGTGGCGGCGATCGGGGCGGCGGCGGCGAGGCTCGGCGAGGCGAGGGTGAGGCCGGTCGTGACGACGATTCCGAGAGCGGTTCCGGCGGCGACGGCAGCGCCGACGAAGCGGCGACGGGGGCGACGGGCAGGGGCGATCTGGTCTGAATGCATGACGAACGTACGTTCCTTCGGGGGGTTCCGCGCCGTCGGGAACGGCGCGCGGCGTCCTCGGGTCGGACGCACAAGTCCCCGAGTCTGCCTCATCGCCTCTGGACGACTTCTGGCGTTTTCCTGGAAGAACCGTGGGAGGGGATTTCGGCGAAAGGCCTGATCCGAGGGCCCGCAAACGACCGAACCCGCCCTGGTCGCAGGTGCGACGGGCGGGTTCCGGAGGGGCGTCCCGGATGCCGCGGCGGGCGGCATCCGGGAGCGTTCAGCGCGTGCGGTGGGCGGCGTAGTAGGCCAGCAGGGCGCGCGTCGACGCGTCCTGCGCGCCGATCGCCGCCTCGTCCCCTTCGATGGCCGGAGCGATCTGCAGGGCGAGCTGCTTGCCGAGCTCGACGCCCCACTGATCGAACGAGTTCACCCCCCAGATCACGCCCTGCGTGAACGTGATGTGCTCGTACAGCGCGACGAGCTGGCCGAGCACGGCGGGCGTGAGCGCCGGCGCGAAGATCGACGTCGTCGGCTTGTTGCCGGCGAAGGTGCGTGCGGCCACGAGGGGGCCGGTCGTGCCCTCGGCCTCGACCTCTGCGGCGGTCTTGCCGAAGGCGAGCGCCTTGGTCTGCGCGAGGAAGTTCGACAGGAACAGGCCGTGCACGTCGCGTCCGCCGTCCTCCAGCGGGTACGCCGGGTTCGCGAACGCGATGAAGTCGGCGGGGATCAGGCGGGTGCCCTGGTGGATCAGCTGGTAGAACGCGTGCTGGCCGTTGGTGCCGGGCTCGCCCCAGAACACCTCGCCGGTGTCGGTGGTGACGGGCGACCCGTCCCAGCGCACGGACTTGCCGTTGGACTCCATCGTCAGCTGCTGCAGGTACGCGGCGAAGCGGCTGAGCTGCTGCGCATACGGGAGCACGGCGTGTGACTGCGCGCCGAGGAAGTTCGAGTACCAGACGTTGAGCAGACCCATCAGCACGGGCACGTTGCGCTCGAGCGGAGTCGTGCGCACATGCTCGTCGACCGCGTGGAATCCGGCGAGGAGCTCGCGGAACACGTCGGGGCCGAGCTCGATCATGAGCGACAGGCCGATCGCCGAGTCGACGGAGTAGCGGCCGCCGACCCAGTCCCAGAAGCCGAACGCGTTGACGGGGTCGATGCCGAACGCGGCGACCTTGTCGAGGGCGGTCGAGACCGCGACGAAGTGGTGGGCGACGGCATCCGTCTTCGCCTCGTCCGTGCCGTCGATCGCGCCGGAGGCCTGCAGTCCCGCCCACAGCCAGTCACGGGCGAGTCGCGCGTTGGTGAGGCTCTCGAGGGTCGTGAAGGTCTTCGAGGCGACGATGAAGAGGGTCGTCTCGGGGTCGAGGTCCTTCGTCTTGTTCGCGATGTCG